>VOFG01000482.1_pt1 | contig 50000 bp, 81 predicted proteins | sample 5384171 | NCBI WGS metagenome assembly VOFG01 (sample SAMN12384726, study PRJNA508395) | human gut metagenome | isolation source: healthy gut F | host: Homo sapiens
GTCCTGACGGTCGTCGCGGATGACCTTGCGGTTGGTCGGGATGACCACGACATCAACTTGTAGATACTCCAGAACTCCGATGCTTCGGTTTCGGCCGTACCGGTCATACCGGCCAGCTTGTGGTACATGCGGAAGTAGTTCTGCAGCGTGATGGTAGCGAAGGTCTGCGTCGCGGCTTCGACCTTGACGCGCTCTTTCGCTTCGATAGCTTGGTGCAGCCCGTCCGAATAACGGCGGCCTTCCATGATACGCCCCGTCTGTTCGTCGACGATCTTCACCTTGTTGTCGATCACCACGTATTCGACATCTTTCTCGAACATCGCGTATGCTTTCAGCAACTGGATGACCGTATGCACGCGCTCGGCTTTGACGGCGTAGTCGTTGATTACGGCATCGCGCTTCTGGGCCTTTTTCCTCCGGAGTAATCTCCTCCTTCTCGATCTCGGCGATGCGGGCCCCGATGTCGGGCAGGACGAAGAAGCCCTCCTCGTTGAAATATTTCGACAGGGCTTCGTGGCCTTTGTCGGTGAGTTCCACCGAGTTCATCTTCTCGTCGATGACGAAGTAGAGGTCGTCGGTAATCTCCGGCATGCGGCGGTTGTTGTCCTGCATGTAGATATTTTCGGTCTTTTGCATCTGGGCCTTGATACCCTGTTCGGAGAGGAACTTGATCAGCGGTTTGTACTTGGGAAGACCTTTGTGGCTGCGGTAGAGCTTGATGCCGCCCTCTTCGTTCTTGCCTTCGCCGAGCAGCTGGCGGGATTCCGCGAGCAGGTTGGTCACCAGGTTTTTCTGGAGGTTGTAGAGGTGCTCGATGGCCGGGCGATACTGTTCGAAGAGCTGGTCGTCGCCTTTGGGGACGGGACCCGAAATGATCAGCGGGGTGCGGGCGTCGTCGATTAGCACGGAATCGACCTCATCGACGATGGCGTAGTGGTGCTTGCGCTGCACCAGGTCCTTGGGCGACGAAGCCATGTTGTCGCGCAGGTAGTCGAAGCCGTATTCGTTGTTGGTGCCGAAGGTGATGTCGGCCATGTAAGCCTTGCGTCGGGCGTCCGAGTTGGGCTGATGGCGGTCGATGCAATCGACCGTCAGACCGTGGAACTGGTACATCGGCCCCATCCATTCGGAGTCGCGGCGCGCCAGGTAATCGTTGACGGTCACCACGTGCACGCCCTTCCCGGCCAGCGCGTTCAAGAACACGGGCAGCGTCGCCACCAGCGTCTTACCTTCGCCCGTCGCCATCTCGGCGATCTTGCCTTGTGGAGCACCACGCCGCCGAAGAGCTGCACATCGTAGTGGATCACGTCCCAGCGGATGTCGTTGCCGCCGGCGAGCCAGTGCGTCGCATAGATCGCCTTGTCGCCCTCGATTTTGACGAAGTCCTTGGTGGCGGCCAGCTCCCGGTCGAAATCGTTGGCCGTGACTTCGACCGTTTCGTTCTGGGCGAAGCGGCGGGCCGTGTCTTTCATGATGGCGAAAGCTTCGGGCAGGAGTTCGTCGAGTTTCTGTTCGATCTTCTCGTCGATGCGTTTTACCGTTTCGTCGATCTCCTTGGAGATTTTCTCCTTGTCGGAAAGCGACGTGTCGGGCAGCTCGAGACGGGCTTTCAGCTCGACGATACGGGCTTCGTCCGCAGCGATGAAGTTGGCGATCTGTTTTTTCAGGTTACTGCTGTGGGCACGCAGTTCGTCGTTCGAAAGCGCCCCTCGATCGTCGGATAAACGGCTTTGATTTTTACGAGATAAGGTTCTACTTCTTTGCGATCTTTGTCGGCTTTGGATCCGAAAAAAGCTTGATTAAACTGGCGGCTATGTCCATATTTTCGATGTTGTTATTTCGTGTGGAAATTAAATCTGTCAAAGATATTCATTATTTCGGAAAATACAATACGAATTTGCCTCGAATAAAGGGGGATTTTTCATTCGCTATCGGTGTCCGGGAGGGTCGCCTCGGCATATTCCGGACGGAAGGGCCGATATTTCCGGGAATCTTCGCCGTTTCCTGGGCGCTGCGTGTGCGGCGTGCGGGATTCTATTGTCGTTTCCGGGGCTTTCCGGCTGTAAGCGGGACTTCTCCGCATCGGCCCGGCTGCGGCTTGTCGTCACCAGATAGACACCGCTGAAAATCAGCAATACGGAGCAGATTTTGGTCGGATCGAATGTTTCCATTCCCCAACATACGGCCACTAATGTAGCGACCAGCGGCTGGATGTAGTTGTACATGCCGGCGACGGTCGGACGCAGGTTTTTTGTCCGACGATGATCAGCATGTAACTCAGAAACGTGCTGCCGACGACGATGAATGCCAGGGAGCCGATCGCTGTTGCGGAAAGGGCCTGCCAATCGGTCGAAAGCAGGTCGCGGCCGGTGAAGGGCAGGATACAGAGCGTGGCGAAAGTGAACATCCATTTCATGATGGTCGTGAGCGAGTAACGGGTGACGAAATTCTTGTATAACACGAAGTAGAGTGCGTAACTCAACTGCGCGAACAGGACCAGCAGGTCGCCCGCGACGGAGTGCCCTCCGGCACTGTCCGTATTTCCGCTGCCGAGGACCAACAGCAAGGCTCCCGAGGCTCCGGCGGCGATGCCGAGTACCTTTTTTCGCGGTGATCGGTTCCTTGAGGAAAATTGCGGCGAGAATCATCGCCCACAACGGCATGCTCGTGGTGATGATCGAGGCGTTTACGGGCGAAGTCATGCCCACGCCCAGGATGAAGCTGCCCTGGTTGAGGACCACGCCCAGCAGCGATGCACCGAAGAGTTTGGCCAGGTCTTTCGGCGGTACGTGTTCGGACTTTCGGAAGAATGAAAGGATCCAGAACAGGATCATGGCGCCCACGATCCGCAGGTCGGTGACAGCCAGCGGTGTAACGATACCGCCGAGCATTACGAATTTGGCGACGGGGGACATCAGCCCCAAATAGCGTTGGCGCCGAACATGGCGCCATGTCCTTTCCAGTTGATCGTCTGCATGATTTTTATGGTAATTCGCCGGTCCCGGGACCGTTGCGAATCGGATTTTTGACAGTTGTTTTTTATCCCCGCCGTCAGCTTTTCGGATTTTGAAATCCGACCGTCGTTATTCGCAGGCCGGGCTTTTTCCCAAATGATTTCCTTTGAAAATCAGGACTGCCGGCAAAAGCGGAACAGATGGCTGCCGGTGGGAAGCGTATCCTCCCGATTATTGCGATCGGGTGATTTTATCGATGATCCGCCGCGCGACGGGACAACATTCGCAACGTTGTGCGGCGCAATATTCCCTCGACAGCTGGATCAACCCCTGCGTGTCGAATGCGTTGCGGGGATTGACTCCGGCTGCGATCCACGGCCTCGTGTATTTGTTCTCTTCGGCGGGAATACATTCCAGCAGGGCGATAGCCCGGTCGCGGAGTTCTTCGTTCTGGATGTAGGAGCCGTAAACGTATTGCAGGATGCTGACCACGTTGATACCGAAGACATCCGTTTTGTGCTGTCCGACCCGTTTGGGGTTCTCCTCCGGTCCTTCCGGGGTCTGTCTGGCTCCGGACCAGTAGGGCGACGCTTCGGTACGGAACAGGCGGTTCACCTCCTGGCGGGTACGGCAGGCCAGCAGTTGTTCGAAAACGAAATCATGCTGCGAGAGAAACGAGGCCAGTTGCGCGATGCGCAGCCGCGGAAGGTTGCCCGGTCGGATATTGGCCGTTTTCCATGCCGAAGGGTCTATCGGTTCGATGTCGTATCGTGCACGGAAGTAGGCGAAGTCATCGCGCAGGCGACGGATGTAGTCGTCCGGGCGAAAGGTGTCGAGCAGTCCCGAGGTGCCGAACAGCAGGGCTTCGAGCCGAGGCAGCGAACGTCTTTCCCGAAGCACCATCGTATAAGTAGCACGCCGGGCGAGCTCCGTATAGGTGTCCTGATTGGAGAGGTCGCCGATGTAGCGGAACAGCAGCGTGTAGAAGGTCTGGTTCCAGTTCTGCCCCGAAATGCGGTAGATTTCTGCGGCTGCATCGTATTTGCGCCGGAGCCGGTCGTACACCAGCCCGGTCAGCAGGTCTGCGAGGTGCAGCGGATCGAGCGTCGTGAGGAATCCGGCACAGGCATGGCCGGCGGCTCCGGTTCGAAGCCGTTCCAGGATCTCTGCCGTTTGGTCCGCGCGGGTTTCCACCGGTTACAACATGTTGAGTTCGAGCAGCCTCTTCGGACATCATGCTCTTGTCCCATACGGGATCGAACGTGAGGATGACATTGACGCTCTTCACGCCCTTGACTTTGGCGACCTGTTGATTGACGTCTTCGACCAGCATATCCGCCATTGGACAGTTGGGGGCGGTGAGCGTCATGCGGATGTTCGCCACACCGTCCGGTTCGTAGTCTATTTCGTAGATCAGCCCCAGGTCGTAGATATTGACCGGGATTTCGGGATCGTAGATATTCTTGAGCGTGGCGACGATATCTTTTTCTACCTGTAAAATCTCTTCTGGTGTCATGTTGCGTAAGAGTTATTTTTTGAAAAAGCGAGCGCGTAGAGCCGCATTTGCCTGACCATGGCCAGTAAACCGTTGCTCCGCGTGGGGAGAGGTTGGCGCTCAGGCCGATGGCGTCGATGAAATAGAGGTCCGTGTCGAGTATCTCCTGCGGTGTCCGACCGCCCAGCACCCGGATAAGCAGTGCGATGATTCCTTTGGTGATGATCGCGTCGCTGTCGGCCGTGAACCAGACTTTGCCGTCTTCGTAACGGGCGTCGATCCAAACCCGCGACTGGCAGCCCTGGATCAGGTACTGATCCGTGCGGTGCTCGGGTGCGATGGCCGGAGCGTGTCGCTCAATCCGATCAGGTATTCGTATTTGTCGAGCCATTCATCGAATACCGAAAATTCTTCGATGATCTCGTCTTGTCGTTTGTCGTTTGCCATGGTTAAATATTGCTTGAAATAACTTCTTCGAGTACCGTTCCCTCCGAAGCCGCCGGAGCCTCGATACCGAGCAGACGGCAGAGCGTCGGGCGACCGCCGTCATATCGACGGGGCGGTCTATCTGCCGGGGAAGGATGCCTGCGCCGTAGAAGATCAGGGGAACGCGGGTGTCGTAGCCGTACATCGAACCCGACGAGGAGCGTTTGTGGTCGTGCTCTTCGATCCATCCCGGCATCAGGTTGATGATGACGTCGCCCGAGCGGCGGGGGATAGAAGCTGTTCTGCATCTTGCGGGCATAGCCGCTGCCGAAGTAGCTGGTCCGCATGGCCGTAGCCGAGAGAGCGTGCGAAACGCCCCGGAACTGCATGGCGAACGTGGCCACCTCGTTCTGAATATCTGCCAGGCTGAGGTCTTTCTCATACACGAGGTTGTGATTCAGGTACAGGCATTTGTCTTCGTACTCCAACACCCAGTTGCCCGGTCCGTAGCGGGCGCTGAGAAATCCGTTTACGATCACTTCGAACTGGCGCGTATTGAACCTGTCGCACGCTTCGCGGCCGAAATCGTAGGAGGGGCTGCTGCCGTGATCCGACGTGAGTATGACGAGTACTTCATGAGGCTTGAACAGCGTATAAACGTATGTCAGGAACTCTTCCAGATCCTGATCGAGCCGGTAGTACATGTCTTCGGCTTCGATCGACTCGGGGCCGTAGGCCTCGCGGATCGCACGCGGGGCGTCGAGGCAGATGTTCAGCAGGTCGGTCCGGTCCCGTTTGCCGAGGTCGAGTTGTGTCAGGGCCGTTTTGGCGAATTGAAGCGTCAGGCAGTTGCCTGCCGGCGAATACAGGATGTTGTCGTAGCGGCTTTTCGGAAGGGGCTTTCGACGAGATCCGTTTGACGGCGTCGGCCGAGCTGTCGGCCGAACGCTTTTTCTTGGCCATGGAGCTCATCAGGACGATGTCCGAGCAGCGTTTGTTGCGGTATTTGTCGTCGTTCAGCAGGGGAGTGCCACGGTTCGCCGATGTAAGAAAGGTAGAGTTTGTCCGCATTGAAGCTCTTGACCCAGGCCGGTAAAACGGGCAGGTAGTAGGTCGAGGTGGTCCAATTGCAGGAAACGCTGTCCATCCAGAAGGTCATGCCTTCGCGTCCGCCCATCACCACAGCCGAAACCGGGTCGAGAGCTACGGTTACCGACCGACTGTCGGGAGATTGCGGAGCAGGGCCTCCCCGACGGTCGGGGCGATCAGGTTGCGGGGCGAGTAGGCGCCGTTGCCGTGATAGTATTCGGGATCGCGGACGCTGGGGTCGTCGATGAGCCCGACCGTTTTATTGACGATGTAGTCCCGCCAACGGGTCGAAATCACGCCATGCGTCGAGGGCATCGCTCCCGTGGTGAGCGTGGCCAGCGATACGGGGGTCGAAGTTTGCTGATAGTCGTAGGAGCCTTCCGTGAAGCGGGCGCCGCCCTCTGTCAGACGCAGAAATCCGCCCGTGCCGAACTGGCTCCGGTAACGGTCGATGTCGTCCGGACGCATGGAGCTTACGACTAAATTGATGACCAGACGGGGCGGAGTGTTTGCGAGGATCGGCAGAACACCCGGCAGCAGGAGCAGGACGAGCAGGATTTTCTTCATTTTTTCGCGTGTGACTATCGAACGGCAAATTTATGAATTTATTTAGTATTTTCTTCATTTGTTTTGTGCCGTCCTTCAAAAAAAGAAATCGAATGCCGGAGCCGGATTTCATTCTCGGTTTTCCAGCAGTGCGAAAAATTCGCCGGCCTGCCGTCCGTCGATGAATCCGTGGTGTACGTCGAGCGATACGGGCATCGTAAGCCGATCGCCGGACCGGGTCAGTTTCCCGGTGGAGATGCGGGGTATGGAGTCGCCTCGATTGGCCGACCGGGCATGTTTCATTTCCGTAAAGGCGAACCAGGGAACAGCCGAAAAATAGATCAGATCCGTGCGCCCGGCTCCCGCTCCCAGACAAAGACCGTCCGCAGCCTTTACGCGTTCCGTTTCCCGCTCGGCCGCCCGGATGAATTCGTGCAGGTCGGAAAAGTACTGAAGAATCCGTAGCCGAAGCTGCCGTCCTCGCGTCCGATAGTCGGGCTCACGTGGATTCGGTCGTAACAGACCACCTCCCGTTTTCGATCCGGTATCGGAATGCCTCGATTCGGTTTGCGGCCGTTAGAATACGGTGCAGGGAACAGAGGAAGAACGAAGTGAGGCTCTTCTTGGCTTCGAGGTAGCACTCCGTAAAATCGACCGGAACGACCGTTCCCCAGAAGGGATCGTCCATTCCGTTGAAAAATTCATAATGTTCGCGTCTTTTCCAGGTCGTCGTGTCGATCTTGTACTTCATATCGTTTTATAGAAACTGGTTGAAAAATTCTTTTCTCGGTTGAGGTCTATTTCTGGAAGCGATTCGATGATTTCCAGTTGTTTGCGGCAGAATCGACGGTATTCGTCGCTTTCGGGGGTGTAGCGGCCGGTGGCCGGCGGCGGTCGTCACGGCTTCTACTTGCGGGAGTTTTCTGCGGGCCTCCTCGGTGAGGGTCGCTGCGGTGAAGAGTTCCCAGATGTATCGCTGTGCCTGTTGCGAGGGGTGTACCAGGTCGTCGGCATAGAAACGATAGTCACGCAGGTCGTCCGTAAGGATTTCGTAGGCAGGGAAGTAGGTTGTGTCGGCATGTCGGCGGCAGATTTCGTCGATGGCCAGGCGAAGGGTCGCTTTGCTCAAAAGTTGTCGGGCAGACCGTCCCGAGGTGCCGGACGGGACTGACCGTGAGGATCACTTGCTTTCCGGCGAGCGGGCCTGCCTGCAGATCGTCGTAACGGGCGACGATCTCTTCGACGGTCAGACGCCGGCGCCGAAAGAGTTCTGCAGGTTGCTTGTGGCAGTTGGCCACGATCTCTCCGGTCGAGCGGAGCTCGTACACCCACGCTGTCCCGAAGGTAAGAATCACGCGGTCGGCTTCGCGCAGGGCGCTGGCTCCTGCCCTGCGGGCCAGATTCATTTTCGAGAGAGCCATTTTCTGCGAACCGTCCGAAAAAGCTCCGTGAAAACCGTAGTGGAACCAGAGCCCGTTGCGGCAGCCGAGTTCTTCGGGGACGACCTCTTGCGGCGCGGCGTAGGATTCGAGGGTTGCAGCGAGCGAAAGGGGTTGAACAGGATGCCGGAGGGATTGCTCGTGATCCGAAACCGGGCTCCGGACAGCCGGCCCGAGATGTGTTCGGCGAAACAGGATCCCAACGCCAGCAGACGGTTTTCATAGCCGATCCGGACGGAGAGCGGCGCGATTCGTATTTCAGTGCGGAATTTCATGCCGTAAAGATAGACGGAAACGGCGTAAACGGAAATTCCCGACAGGGGAGTTTTTTCGAGCGGAAAACAGAGGCGGGGCGAGAACAGAAGATAAATTTTCGATCGCTCTGCCTTGCGCTGTCATTGTAGAAGATTGAGGATGCCTCGGAAAACTGGGAGCAAGTTCCCGTTTTTTTCGGCTTTTCATATCTTTGACATCGTTTTATTAGATACTTCGCTTCAGCAAAATACAAATAAAATTTGCTTTTGCGCTCGGCTTATGCATATCTTTGTCGTATGATTCGCAAGGCAAATTGTAAGATCAACATCGGGCTGGACGTGCTGCGCCGTCGTGAGGACGGGTATCACGAACTGGCGACCGTAATGATTCCTGTGTACGGGCTGTACGATGTCGTCGAAGTGGGATATGCGGCGCAAACTTCGTTTCGGGCCTGTGGTCTTACAGTCGATTGTCCGGCTGCGGATAATCTCTGTATGAAGGCCGTACGGCTGATGCAGGTGCGCTACGGTGCGGGGCGATGTTTCGGTTGCGCTCGACAAGCGGATACCTTTCGGTGCCGGGCTGGGGGGCGGATCGTCCGACGCGACCGCCGTAATCCTGGCGCTCGATGAATCATTCGGGTTGAAGCTTCCGGAGCGGGAGCTGATCGACTGTGCCGCAGCATTGGGAAGCGATACGGCCTTTTTCGTGCGCAATACGCCCCAACTTTGTACGGGACGCGGCGAGGTGATGACTCCCGTGAAACTCGATCTGCAGGGGCTGTGGATCGCTGTGGTAAAGCCTGATTGCGGTGTTTCCACGCGCGAGGCTTATGCCGGGATTCGGCCTGGCGTTCCTGCCGTCCCGCTTGCGGAGCGGATCGCCCGACCTGTGACCGAATGGCAGACATTCCTGAAAAACGATTTCGAACCCCATATTTTTGCCGCCCATCCGGAGATTGCCGCAGCCAAAGCCGCGCTTCTGGATGCCGGAGCCGTTTATGCCGCCATGTCGGGTTCCGGATCGGCCGTTTTCGGGCTTTTCGACGATGAAGAAAAGGCGCGGAGCCGAAGCTTCACGCCTTTTTTGTCTTTCCCCTTGTAAATACGACGTTGCCGTTCTGCTGCCGGTTTATTGACGGCTGCACGCTTTGACGGGAATCTTCTCGATGCGTCGCTGGTGACGGCCGCCTTCGAAATCGGTGGCGAGGAACTCTTCGACGAATTCCACCGCCTGGTCGTTGGTGATGAAACGGGCGGGCAGCACGATCACGTTCGCGTTGTTGTGCTGGCGGATCAGGTGGGCGATCTGCTTGTCCCATACGAGTCCCGCACGGATGCCTTGGTGCTTGTTGAGGGTGATGGCCATGCCTTCGCCCGAGCCGCAGAGTCCTATGCCGCGCTCCAGCTCCCCGCTTTCGATGGCATTGGCCAGCGGTGTGCGAAATCGGGATAATCGACGCTCTCCTCGGATTCGGGGCCGAAGTCGAGGACATCCCAACCCTTCGCAGCCAGATAACCTACCAGAAATTCTTTCATTTCATAGCCCGCATGGTCGCTGGCGATACCGATTTTCTTTTTCCATAACGTATTTGTTTTTAGTTGATACCTCGTGTACGGCAATATTTCTGCCGCGATCGCTGCCCGTGTTCCGGGCGTTTTCTGAAAACCGTTCGGACTTGTGTGCCATTCCGAATGATTTTCTCCATATTTTACAAAGTTACGGAAAATAATTCGAAATCGGCTGTCTTTCGCAGACTTTCGTATCGGGATAAAACGGCGACGGTAAAAGTACGGCCGACGGACTCCTTTTTCGACGGAGCCCGTTCGGTGCAAGGCATGTTGAGAGACCTGTCGTTACTTTTTTCCGTCCATTCGGGTGTTTGCGGCCCGATACAGTGCGAATGACGTTACGAATCGTTTCTACGATCTGTTCATCGCCGGAGATCGAACTGTCGAGCATCATGTGATAGTAGTGACGTTCGCCCCATTCGCAGCCGGTATAGTGCAGGCAGTGTTCCCGCCGCTCCTGGTCGATACGTTTGAGCAGACTTTGAGTCCGGTTGTCAGCCACGCCGTATTCGGACGCTATGCGTTTCCGGCGGGTCGCTTCGTCGGCGTAGATGAAAAAGATGTAAACAGGCGGGGCGGTCTTTCAGTACGAAGTTGGCGAGCCGACCGACGATAACGCACGGTTCTTGGCAGGCGATGTTGCGTATCACCTGGCTCTGTGCGCGAAATACGGCGGTCTGTACCGGGTCGTCGTACATCAGTCGTCCGCTCACGGTTTGTTCGCTCTCTTGTACGGTACTTTCGCCTAATCCGCTTTGCTGCGCGGTCAGCGAGATGAGTTCTCTGTCGTAGAATTTCACGCCCAGCCGTTGCGCCAACCGTTCTCCGATGCGATGTCCTCCGCTGCCGTATTCACGCGAAATAGTGATGACGAACGGCAAGATTTACGGGCCGACAGGCCGGGACGGTCGTCATCGGAGTTCAGGCCCGTTCTGCGGTTCTCCGGATTGAACGACGAGGCATGACAGCGTCCGAACACATAATAGTAGCCCCACGACAGCAGGCAGGGCACGATCATGCAGAGGAACATGGCGTCATAACCCAGTTGCTTCACCAGTACGCCTGCCAGGAAGCCGCCCGACGCAATACCGAAGTCGAAAGCCACGAAAAACGTGGAGCTTGCCGCCCCGCGCCGTTCGGGAGCTACGGCGTGCATCGCCATGGTCTGCAAGGAAGGCTGGATAGCCCCGAAACTATACCCCAACAGGACTGCCGACAACAGGTAGCAAGGCACGTTGTGCGCGAAACAGCAGCAGAATAGATCACGATGGCTGCATTGCCGGAATAAACCAGCCTCGTGCCGTACCGATCGACGGCACGCCCCAGCAGAATACGTGTCCCGACCGTGGCCAGAGCGATGAAGATGAAATAGATCCCGCCTCCGGGCAAGCGGCAGGAGGTGGCGTAAATCGCCACATATACCTCCACTACGCCATACGCCATCATGAAGAAGAACTGCGTAACGGCAGCGGGCACTGACATCGGTTCGAACAGTTCACAGAATGCGCAGCGGGGCGTCGGATACCGCGTAGTTGCGGGACCGAATCCCCATGCCTGTCAGCAGGGCCGCCAAAGCCGTCAGCGCAGCGATGGCGAACAACGGTCGGAATCCCCAGGCGTTCATTACCGCCAGCCCTAATGCAGGAGCTACGGCGGTGGATATGGCCATCGAAAGTCCGTACATTCCCAATCCTTCGCCCATGCGTTTGTGCGGGATGATGTCCGTCACCCAAGTGGAAGAGGCATTGCTCGAAGCTGCATGGAACACGCCGTGCGCCGTGCGCAGTATAACGGCCGTCGCGATGCCTGCCGATACGAAATAACCCATCGGGATGAGTGTCATGCCGATAAGTCCCAGTACCAATATCGCGTATCGTCCCCGCGTGTCGATGAGCCATCCCACGAACGGTCGCGATACGATGGAAGCGATGCTGAACAGTGCCGTTGCCAGTCCGATAGTTACCGCATCGCCGCCCAAGTAGGTGACGAAGAAGGGAAAGTAGGCAGCAGCGCATGAAAATTTACGAAAATAAAGAGATTCACCAGGCAGATTCTTAAGAAAGAACCTGTCCACAATCGATCCTGTGTCGTTGTTCCTTTCATATTTTTTCGGTTGAGTTATGGCAAAAAAAGTGTCTGAACAGATAAATCGCAACTGGATTTACGTGTTCAGACACTACTCGTTGTTCTCTTTAACGTCCGCAAAGATACGAATAAGCCGCGAGCAAAAAGCAAATTTTTTGCATTTTGCCGAAGCGAAGTATCTAACGCGAAGTCAAAGATACGAAAAAACTGAATGTAAAAGCGAATTTTTTGCAAATGACCGGAACGAAGCGTTTAAGGTCCACCCGAATATGAAAAAACTTGTCGGGCGGACGTGTTTTCGCAAAACCGCTAATTTTACTGCGTGAAAACTTTGGGAGCCATACTCGGAAGCTTCTTTCTGGGACTGGGTATCGTCGGTGTCTTCGTGCCGTTGCTGCCGACGACGCCTTTCCTGCTTCTCGCCGCAGCCCTTTACGTTCGTTCTTCGCCACGCCTCTATGCGTGGCTTCTGAACCAGAAGCATCTGGGACCTTATATCCGTAACTTTCGTGAAAAACCGAGCAATACCTTTGCAGGCGAAGATCGTTTCCGTGTCGTTGATTTGGCTGACGATGGGGTATTGCATCTTTCGGGTCGTCGATGCATGGTGGTGGGCGCAGCTCGGGCTGTTTCTGCTCGCAGTCGGAACCAGTTGGCACATCCTTTCGTTCGCTACGTTGAGGAAGAAGGAGTAGTCTTCCACGTTTTGCGTTGCGTGTCGAGTACGACGATGCTGACGGCCGCAACGACCAGTCCCACGCCCAGGGCGCTTGTCCAGCCGAACCGCTCTCCGAAGACCGTTGCACCGATGGCTACTGCCGTCAGAGGTTCCAGTGCCCCGAAAATCGACGTGAGCGTCGGCCCGATGAATTTGATCGCCCTGACCAGCGTGATGTTGGAGATCGCCGTGGCCGGGAGCGCCAGTCCGAGAATGGCGAGCCACTCTTTTCCGTCGGTCACGAGCCGGACACCGCCCGTGAACATACCTCCGCAGAGAAACAGCAGAGCTCCGAAGGCCATGACGTAAAGGTCAGGGGTGGTCGATTCGACCTGCGCCGCGCGGCTTTTGCGTACGCCGATGATATAGCCGGCATAGGCGAATACCGAAACGGCGGCAGCAATGGTCCCTGCCGTGGTATCTCCGCCCCGGCTGCCGATTCCTCCGGTAGAGAGGAGGGCGACACCGGCCAGCGAAACGCCGATGGCCGCTGCCGTTCGCCACGAGATACGTTCGCGGAAAAAGAGTGCCATGGCCAGGGCGACGGCCAGCGGGTACATGAAATGGATGATCGAAGCGACCCCGCTCGAGATATTTTGATAGGCGATCACCAGACTCAATGATGTCGCGGCCCGAAACAGGCTCAAGAAGAATACCGTGCATAGCTCCTGCCGGAGATGCGGAACCGGCAGCCGCCGGCGAGTCCGATGATTCCCAACGTCAGGGAAGCTACTCCCCCAACGGTAGGAGAGCACTTCGAACGACGAGAACCCGTCCGAGAGCAGGAGAATCGAGAACAACGGAGCTAGTCCGAAGGTCGAGGACGACAATGCCGCATAGATGATACCCTTGAAATTCTTCATTTTATGCCAGATATCGTTCTGCGACGCTGATGAGGAATCCCAGCAGCAGGGCATTGAGCAGGATGACCGGAGCCGCCTTACGGTCTTTGCCCGTGAGGATCAGTACGACCGGCAGAGCCATCATGAGAGTCACGGCCATACCGTCCGCCCACCAGGGCAGGTAAGGCAGGTTGCTGTAAAAGACGATCGGTCCGGCAAAAAATATTGGAGGAAGGCCGACAGGCAGAGCGGAACGAGAGTTTTGGGCGATCATCGGGATGATGTCCAGAGCGCCTGCCACGGCACCCGTCATAAGAGCCAGCGTGAAGTGATCCATGGACTATTTCGATGCGCGTTTGCGGTCTGTTTTCGTTCAGCAGGATCTTGCGCAGGCGCATGGCGTGCGGAGTGACTTCCACGTATTCGTCCTCCTTGATGTATTCGAGGGCCTCTTCGAGCGAGAATACCTTTGGGCGGGGCGATCGAGGTTTTTTTCGTCCGATCCCGAAGCGCGCATGTTCGTGAGCTGCTTGGCCTTGGTGACGTTTACCGTGATGTCGTTCTGGCGGGTGTGTTCCGCCGATCACCTGGCCTTCGTACACCTGTTCCATCGGAGAGATGAAGAAGCGTCCGCGGTCCTGCAGTTTGTCGATGGAATAGGCGTAGGCCGTACCCGTTTCGCCCGAGATGATCGAGCCGTTGACCCGCATTTCGATTTCGCCCGTCCAAGGTTCGAATCCTTTCAGGCGATGTGTCATGATCGCTTCGCCGGCCGTTGCCGTGAGCATATTGGATCTCAGACCGATGATACCGCGCGAGGGAATCGTAAATTCGAGCCGCGTACGGTCGCCGTTGGTTTCCATGTTGGTCAGGTCCCCTTGCGTTTGTGGCCAGTTCGATCACTGTCCCCGAGTACTCCTGGGGACAACGACGGTCATCTCTTCGATCGGTTCGCACTCTTGCCGTCGATCTCCTTGACGATGACCTTGGGTTGTCCTACCTGAGTTCGTAACCTTCGCGACGCATGGTTTCGATCAGCACCGAGAGGTGCAGCACGCCCCGTCCGAATACGATGAAACTGTCGGCGTTGGCTCCCGGTTCGACGCGCAGGGCGAGGTTTTTCTCCAGCTCGCGGTCGAGGCGCCCTTGATATGGCGGAGGTGACGTATTTTGCCGTCCTTGCCGAAGAACGGCGAGTTGTTGATCGTGAAGAGCATCGACATCGTAGGTTCGTCGATGGCGATCGGGGGGCAGCGGTTCCGGATTTTCGTAGTCGCAGATCGTATCGCCGATTTCGAATCCGTCGATGCCGATCAGGGCGCAGATTTCACCGCAGGGCACTGCATCGACCTTTTCTTGCCCAAACCTTCGAAAACCATCAACCTCCTTTGATACGGCTCTTTTGCATCGTCACCCGTCGCGTTTGGCCAGGGTGACGTTCTGTCCGGTCTTCAGCCTCCGCGCGTCACTTTACCCACGGCGATACGGCCGATGTAGGAGGAGTATTCGAGCGAGGTGATAAGCATTTGGGGCGTGCCCTCTACGACGGCGGGTTCCGAATTTCGTCGAGGATGGTGTCCAGCAGCGGAGAGATCGAGTCCGTCGGCTGATTCCAGACGTGGGACATCCAACCCTGTTTGGCCGAGCCGTAGATGGTTTTGTAGTCAAGCTGCTCCTCCGTTGCTCCGAGCGAAAACATCAGGTCGAAAACCTGTTCGTTGACCACTTCGGGACGGCAGTTGGGCTTATCGACCTTATTGATTACCACGATGGGTTTCTTGCCGAGCGAGAGGGCTTTCTGGAGGACGAAACGGGTCTGGGGCATCGTTCCTTCGAAAGCATCGACGAGCAGCAGTACGCCGTCGCACATGTTGAGCACATCGCTCCACCTCGCCGCCGAAGTCGGCGTGGCCCGGGTGTCTATAATGTTGATTTTACAGTCTTTGTAGATGACGGATACATTCTTCGAGAGGATCGTGATGCCGCGTTCGCGTTCCAGATCGTTGTTGTCGAGGATGAGTTCTCCGGAATTTTTGGCATTGTCGCGCAGCACGTGGCTCTGCATGATCATCTTATCGACCAGTGTGGTTTTGCCGTGATCGACGTGGGCGATAATGGCTATATTGCGAAGTTTTTGCATAAAGGGAATTTTAGGTTACAAAGGTAATGAAAATGAGAACAGAGTGTGATGGCTGTGTTCGTTTTTTATAGAATTCCCTCGATTTTCTGGCTAGTGTCATGCTGCGGATTATGTCTCCCGGTCGCTTCTGTTTGCAGGGGCGGGCATATCGATTCCATCCTGTTTCGATGGAGGCGTGGCAGGTCTGTTTCGTACGTTCGTTCCGGAACTCGAAATGCGGTTTCCCGCCTTTCGGTCCGAGCGACAGGAGGCGTGTAGACACAGCGAACCCGAACGCAGATGCGTTCGGTTCGCTGTGTCTGACGTTGCGATTTATTTATACACGACTTCCGCCGCTTCGGGCTTTTCGAACGCTTGCAAAAGCTGGTCCTGTCCTTCACTCATATAAATGGTTTTGAGCGATTCCATCGGGTTGCAGAAAAAGCCCCGAAGTTCCGGATTGTTACGTCTATCGTTTCGAACTGGTTCTCATAACATCTGAGAAGATACAGGGGGAAGATTGACAAATCCAAACTTTGGAGATCGTTGTTTTGACATTCGACCCAGGTTAATTCTAGACTGTTTAGCATCAAGTCCGTCAATTCGTTGTTGTTGCAGTAAAATTCTTTCAATTTGGAAAGATTGCTTGCATCCAGATTTTGTAATTTATTATCCGGTACGCGTAAATATTCGATTTTCTTGTTGTTCGTCAAATCCAATTCTTGCAGTTGGTTCTCGTCACAATAAAGTACTGTTAGGTATGGGCATGCACTTACGTCGAGGGTGGTGAGATTATTGCTTTGGCATTTCAAAAGGTCCAAGTCCGACACTGTAAATTCATATGAGAGATGTTGTTCCCACTGAAATTGAGCATTACAAGTTTTGTACAATTACTAAGATCGAGCGCAGAAAGGCTGTTGCCTTCTAAGGAAAGATGTTGCAATTCCGGACAATCGAGATAGAGTTCAGACATTTGACTTAAATTTGCCATTAGGGACTTCCAGCTTATGGTTGTTGCTGCAATCGAGAATGGATACTTTATCGAAAGCAACGTATCCGTCTCCTCCGATTCTCAAATCTTTCAATTCCGGATTCGCAGATAAGTCCCATCTCTCAATTTCAAGAGAACAGGCATAACAATGCAGTTGCAAGAGATTCTTGTTTTGCGACACGTAAATTTTTCAGATGAGTATTGATTGAACAATCGAGCGTATCGAGCAGTTTGTTGTTGCTTACATCGAGTTTGGTCAGGTCGTTTCCCGACAGATTCAGGTAGCGAAGGTTCGTGCAGGCTTCTATGCCGGTCGCATCGCACATATAGGCCCCTTCTCCTGCATTTATATTTCCGGGCAGTCGATTCGTACCACTAACGATGCTGTAGCGGGAGAGTTCTCCGTTGCGGTCGAAATCGAAATACTTGAGTAGGTAAGTGCGGAGAAATTCGTCGGGGATCGTTACATGGCTTCGCGCCCTTCCGGGCTGTCGGGGGTAAGCGATCCATCCTGCGGAACGGGATCGTCTTTGAACAGGCAGACATCAGGCCTGTAAATGCGAGCAATAACAGAGCTAATCTTTTTCATGGTTTTGGGTGTAATTTAAGAAAGTTTGACATAAACGACGTCGGTTATTGCTCATATATATATATCCAAATATTTACGAAATAAAATGACGGTTTGGATATAATTTTTTGCATCCTTATCGTTTCTCGATAAATTATCGCCCGTATACCTCCTCATGACTTCTTTTTCGTATCGTTCATTCGTCGAAATAAACGGATTTATCGGATTGTTTTGTCAATGTTGGTCGATAAAAGGGTAAATATGATTATCGCCCGATACAGTTTTGTGGAGGTCGGTCCTTTATTTTGTCGGGTAAAGTAATCCAGCCGTCGATAGGTTTACCCGGGTTCTTTTCCGATAGCGGTCTTGCCCCTTCCGGCTGGAGCCGGTTTGTCAAAGTCGGGATTAAATGCCATTTCAACAAAAAGCGCCCCGAATAAATCTCGGGGCGCTTTTTTGATGCCGGTCCTGATGGGCAGGATTCGGGTTTACTTTGTGTTTTTACACGTCGGGTGAGCGACGCGGCGTAGGCGTCCCAATCCTCGATCTCGCGCCGTGCTACGCCCGATTCGATGGCTGCACGCGCCACGGCCGTGGCGACGACCGCGAGCAGACGCGGGTCGCTCGGTTTCGGGAATCAGGTATTCGCGTCCGAACGAGAGCGACTTCAGACCGTATGTTTTCAGGACCTCCTGCGGGAACCGGTTCCTGGCCAGGCGTGCCAGTGCGTGGGTGACGGCCAGCTTCATTTCGTCATTGATCGTACTGGCATATACATCGAGCGCACCCCGGAAAAGGTACGGGAAAGCGAGCACGTTGTTTACCTGATTGGGATAGTCCGAACGGCCCGTTGCGAAGATGATGTCCGACGGGATGCCATCGCCTTCGTAGGTGATCTCCGGCGTGGGGTTGGCCAAGGCCAGCACCAGCGGATCGTGGGCCATCGTGCGGACCATTTCGGGCGTCAGGATACCCGGAGCTGAAACGCCGAGGAAGACGTCGGCACCTTGGAGGGCGTCGGCCAGCGTATCGACGTCTTCCCGGTCCGTAGCGAGTTGTTCCTTGACAGGATTCAGGTCTTCGCGGCGGGTCGAAACCACGCCTTTGCTGTCGCAGAGAACGAGATTTTCGCAATTCAGGCCGAGCTTCAGGAAAAGGCGGGCGATAGAAACCGCCGCAGCGCCTGCGCCGTTGATGACCACACGGGCGTCGGCGATGGACTTGCCCGCGATTTCGAGGCCGTTCAGCAGGGCCGCACCCGAGATGATGGCCGTGCCGTGCTGGTCGTCGTGCATGACGGGAATGTCGAGCTCTTCACGAAGCCGGGCTTCGATTTCGAAACATTCGGGAGCCTTGATGTCCTCGAGGTTGATGCCGCCGAAGGTCGGAGCGATGGCCTTGACGGTTTCCACGAAACGGTCCGTGTCGGTCGCATCCACTTCGATATCGAAGGCATCGATGTCTGCGAATACCTTGAAAAGCATGCTTTTACCCTCCATGACCGGCTTGCCGGCCAAAGCCCCGATGTTGCCCAGTCCCAAGACTGCCGTGCCGTTGGTGATGACGGCGACCAGATTGCCTTTGCCCGTATATTTATAGGCGTCGAGCGGATTTTTCACGATTTCGAGGCACGGCTCCGCCACGCCGGGGGTGTAGGCCAGCGAAAAAGTCGTGCTGCGAAGCGAGGGGTTTGGTGGGTACTACCGCTATTTTGCCGGATTGCCCTTCTGCATGGTAACGAAGGGCTTCTTCTCTCATATTTTTATTTTGCATTGTGTTTTATGGGTTTGATGAACTTATTTTTTCGCAAGGATCGCGCCCGAGCCGGTATTCCGGTGAGAAAAACCGGAAAAGATCCGCCGGGGTCAGAGCCTGTTTACTGCGATCGGTTTTTGTCGATGTAATTGGGATAGCGGAACTGCGGCATCCCGAGGGCCATACCTGCATGTACCTTTCCCTGTATGCCGATGGATTTCAAAAATTTGCATTTTTTTTGTCCTGTGCCAGTGCCGAAAGGACGAAGCCCGTGTAGATCTGGCTGACGCCGAGGCTTTCGGCCATCAGCGAACCGTTCTGGTAGGCAAGGTTGGCATCTGCGGCTCCGAAACGGTTCGCGTATGGAGTGTGAATGAGAAGCAGGGTTTTGGCTTCGCGCAGGATGAGGTCGTTGCCTTTGTCGTATTCGGCAATCAGCCGTTTGAAAGCAGGCAGGTAGTTATAAAATTCAGGCCGCAGACGTTTGAGTATGGGTTTGACGAGCGGGTTTTCCATTTGCGGGCGATTCCGCGAAAGTATCCAGCGTGAAACGGATGATCTTGTCCAGGATCGCGGGATCGGTGATGACCGTGAAACTCACTTCCTGGCGGTTGCTGGCCGTCGGTGCCCGGTGGGCGGCTTCGAGGATTCGGTCGATCGCCTCCTGCGGGACGGGACGGTCGGAGAGCGCCCGGTTCGAACGGCGTGCCTTGCAGAGGAGCAACACCTGTTCGGGCGAAGGCAGTCCGTTGCGGTCGATCGGATGGATTTTATCGGGAGAAATGAACTGTGGCGGACCGAGCCGGTCGGGCAAACGGCCGCGCAATGTCCGCAGACGATGCAGGAGTCGATATTGCGCAGACCGATCGGGTCGCCGGGTTTGGCCTGCGTCATGATCCAGGCAGGGCAAACCTTGACGCATTTTTCCGCATCGGATGCAGCTGGCGGTGTCGATATTGATTTGTACGTTCATCTATTTTGTCTGCGTATTGTGTGTTTGTTAGGTTACTTATTTGTATATTTTATCCATTCGAACATATTTTTTATCCCCGGCCAGTTTTCTATTGATGTAATAAGTATCTCCTCCACATCCGTTCAAAATAATTTGGTCCGGGTATGTGACGACTATAAGACCAATATATGCCCCTGTTCGGGTCGAAATAACAGGTTCCTGGCTTGAATCCATCCAAGTTAATTTCAAGTGCTCCTCAATACTTCATTTTGGTTGTTCGGAGAAAAATAAACCGTCCGTTCTTTCGTATTTGGATTCTTCATCAAACGGAGATTCTGATAGAATAAAAGTACCTTCGTTCACATTCTCAATTCTCGCAGCACGCAAATAATACATGCCGTTTTTCAATATTATATACGAACATATTCCTCGGGGTGTTCACTGCTGCATCGATGTCATTTGTTGTTTTATCAACTTTAACCTCAAGCACCCAATCGCCACTCTGTTAATCTGTCGGCAAGTGCATTTGAATCATTGGCTGCTGTCATGTCGTAGGGTTCGCACATTTCGATAGTTTCAGCTTTGACCATTTTCTGTCCATTGACTATTATTTCGTTGGAAGAAATGTGCTTCATTGCAAAGTCTTCGGGAATAGATTGTCTGATGATTGTATCTTTACTGAAAAGCGTGCAATCTTCTGTAATGCTATCTACTTTAAGCATCACCAAAACGGCATCATCCGACTGCTTTTCAAAAATACATCATAATCTTATCGGTCGCAACAACTCTGCCTTGTCGCTAACCCAAACACCAGTTTGGTGTTCGATCACATCGTTATTGCTTTCACAAGCACACGTACATATCGCTATTATCAGTGTGCAAAAGCATATTACTAAATTTCTCATCTTCACTCGTTGTTTATGACCTCATTTAACATATTCGATTATAGTGTCTTTGGCGTCAGAACAGGGACTGTTCGCCATGGTCCGTCGGGGAGAATCCGAGATGTGCATAGGCCGTTTCTGTCGCCTCCCGGCCGCGCGGCGTTCGTTTGAGAACCCTTCTTTGATCAGGAACGGTTCGTAAACCTCTTCGATAGTCCCGGCATCTTCGCTGACAGCCGTAGCGATGGTGCCGAGGCCGACGGGCCGCCGCCGAATTTGTCGATGATCGTCGTGAGTATCTTGTTGTCCATCCGATCGAGTCCCCGGCGTCGATATTCAGGGCTGTCAGAGCGATCCGCGTGATGTCGAGGTCGATATGACCTTCGCCTTTGACCATTGCGAAGTCGCGCACCCGGCGCAGCAGAGCGTTGGCGATACGCGGCGTTCCGCGGCCGCGTAGGGCTACTTTCCAACGCCGCATCGTTGTCGATCGAAACGTCAGAATGCGGGCCGAGCGGTTTACGATCCTTTCAGGACCGAAGAATCGTAGTATTCCAGGTGGCACTGTATGCCGAACCGGGCCCGCAGCGGCGAGGTCAGCAGGCCGCTGCGCGTCGTCGCACCGATCAAAGTAAAGGGAGCCAGTTCGATCTGTATCGAACGTGCGGGCTAAGGCCCCTTGTCCAGTACGATATCGATCTTGTAGTCTTCCATCGCGGAGTACAGGTACTCCTCGACGATCGGGACTGAGCCGGTGTATTTCGTCGATGAAAAGCACGTCGCCGGGGTTGAGGTTGGTCAGAAGTCCTGCCAAGTCGCCCGGTTTATCGAGCACCGGTCCGGAAGTGACTTTCAGCTGTGCGTGCATTTCATTGGCGATGATGTTCGCCAACGTGGTTTTACCCAGTCCCGGAGGCCCGTGCAGCAATACGTGGTCGAGCGATTCGCCTCGCATCAGAGCCGCCTGGATGAAAATCCGGAGGTTATCCACGATCTTCCCTGCCCGGGGCGAAGTTGTCCAGTTCGCGGGGCGGATCTGATTTTCGAACTCCAGGTCGCTTTCGATGTTCGGATGTTTTCGGTGCTCATAGTCCATTCTGTTTCGGGCAAAGATAATGCAGCGGGTGGAATTTGTTCCCCATTACCGCTGCTATAATGAAGGTGTATAGGCAATCGTGCGGGCTTGCACGCAAAAGATTGCCGAACCGCCTCCTATCCTCTGCAAAGATACGAATAAGCCGCGTGCAAAAGCAAATTTATTTGCGTTTTGCCGAGCGAAGTATCTAAGAAGAAGTCAAAGATACGAAAAGGCGGACGTAATTATGAATGTTTGCTTTCAAAAATTTCCGGGGAGCGTCCTGTCTTCTGCAAAGATGATGCGAGGAGAGGACAGGGCCGAATTTGTTTGAGTTCCTTTTTCCCCCCTGCGGAGCCATGGTACGTAAAAAGTACGTTGTTTTCGCTGCGAGCGTCGTTTGGACAACCGTATCCCTGTTCTTTTTAAGGATGGATCAATTCGATAACAAGGGTGTGTCGAGCAGATAGAATTACCGGTCGTGGGCCGATAATGCTTTTTCTAATAATATAGGTGGGAACGATTTTAGATGAATTAGATTATTATATAACCGTAATTTATCATTATATTTGTCCAAAATTATTATATTAGTATGTCGTAATGGGGGTATGCAATAAAAAGGCGCCTTGAAGAAGGCGCCTTGGAAGTGATCCCGACGGGATTCGAACCCATATCGTAAGAACCGGAATCTTAAATTCTATCCATTGAACTACGGGACCGGTGGCACAAAGGTATAAAAAAAATTGAATTATGCGACAAAAATGGATAATTGGCAAAGAATCGACAGCGTTATTCGCTGGGCGAATATGACTATCAACTACTTTGCACTCTATATTGGATTGCCGCGGGGTGAAAAACCTCTATCAGATAAAAAGGGAAATAATGGTATTTCCCGGAACCTGGCCTACAAGATCGTGACCAAATTCCCGGAAGTCAGCCTGGCGTGGTTGCTTTTACCGGCGAGGGGCAGATGTTTGTGGACGAGAAATTATGCGGGGTGCAAATTCCCGTTTTATCAGGTGGATGTCGAATCCCATATCACCCGTCTTGACGAGTTGGCCCCCGATCGGGAGATGGTGATTCCCCAACTGACCGGCTGCGACCTGGCTATGCTGTATAATGGAAAGGCTATGGGTGTGTTCTATTCCGTCCGGATCGATCGTGTTCCTGAAAAAATGACGCCCGAGGAGATTATTCCCGGACTCGAATACGTGATTGTCTGTCAAAAAATCATAACTTTGCGAATAGTTCGCACTTCCGGAGCGGGATTCCGAATGGCGGTTGGTTGCTGCGGACCGGGGAAAATTTCGACGATATTTTCGTCAAGGCTTCCGATATCGAGCAGGTATATCAGGTCGTGGGCAAGTTGGAAATTAAAATCTAAAAATCGAATTATGTTTTCAGGAATCGTGGAAAGAGGTGACGCTCACCGATATCCGTATCGAACAACAAAATAAGACCTTCACTTTTCGTGCGGATTTTTGCGGGGAGTTGAAGATCGACCAGAGTATCGCCCACAACGGCGTATGTTTGACTGTCGTGGATATTGCGGAGGATACCTATTCCGTGACGGCGATGAAGGAGACGCTGCTGCGCAGCAATCTGGGCCAGTTGCAGGTCGGCGATATCGTCAATAGTGGAGCGTTCGATGCGGCCCGATGCGCTGCTCGACGGTCATATCGTCAGGGCATGGATCAGACGGCCGTTTGTACGGCTGTCGATGATGCCGAAGGCAGTTGGTATTTTACGTTCAAATACGAACCTGCGGGGGGATAATTGTACGGTGGAGAAAGGGTCGATTACGGTCAACGGTGTCAGCCTGACGGTCTGCAATTCGCAGGAGGGACAGTTCCAGGTGGCGATTATTCCCTACACACCTATGAACACACCAACTTCAACCGGATCAAACCCGGTACGTTGGTCAATCTGAGTTCGACATTGTCGGCGTACATTGCCCGGCTCATGAAAATTACCTGAAATGATGCCTATCAAAAACCAAGGAGTTCGCTTCGCTGCTGGTTGCGGCGGTGGCTGCGATCGTCGTCGCGGCGGCCATGTGGCTGCTCGAAGCGGTGTGGTGGCAGACCCCTCTGCGTGGCTTGCGCCGTGTTTGTCGGTATGACGTTACTGACGTTGTTTATCATTCGCAAGTACGTGGCTTATAAGCTGAAGCCGATTTACTCGATCGTACTTTCGCGTAACGTGCATACGCAGGAGATTCTGGATGAGCTCAAGGACAAGCACGTCGAAAACATTTCCGAGGAGCTGACCGCCTGGGCGGATACCAACGACAAGGAGATCGCGCGGCTCAGGAAACGGAATCGTTCCGCAAGCAGTATCTGGGTAATGTGGCCCATGAGTTGAAAAACCCCGATTTTCAATATTCAGGGGTATATTTCGACATTGCTCGACGGTGGTCTGGAGGACGACCTGATCAACCGTAAATACCTCGAACGGGCCGAGAAGAGCATCGACCGTTTGATCGACATCGTCAATGATTTGGATACCATTTCCAAGCTCGAGAGCAATATGACGCGCCTGAAAATGGAGTCTTTCGACATCGCTGCCATGACGCGCGAGATTGCTGAACAGGCCGAAATCGAAGCCGATAAGAAGGGAATTAAGATTCAGGTAAGGGGGGCCGACAGCCTGCCTTCGCCTTTTCTGGGTCTGTGCCGACAAGCATTTCGTCGGACAGGTGTTGGTCAATCTGATTATGAACTCGATCCGTTATGGCAAGGAGGGGGGTGTAACGCGGATCAAATTCCGAGATATGCTGGATAAGATCCTCGTCGAAGTCGAGGACAACGGCGTCGGTATCGCCAAGGAGGACGTGCCCCGTATTTTCGAGCGGTTTTACCGTACGGACAAGGGCCGTTCACGCGAGCAGGGCGGTACGGGCCTCGGACTGGCGATCGTCAAACATATTATCGAAGCCCACGGCGAGCGAATCAAGGTTCGCAGCGAGTTGGGAGTGGGAACGACCTTCCGTTTACGCTCAAAAGGCTCAAACAGGACATTCTCACTAATTTTGCATAACGTATGATCCTTCCAATAACCGTTGTCTGGGATTTCAATCCCGTCTTTTTTTCGATCGGATCGTTCGATATCCGTTATTACGGTCTGATGTGGGTGCTGGCGATTCTCGGCGGCATGCTCTTTTTCGATCAGGTCTGTAAACGCGAAGGACTGCCCCAGAAGGTTTCGGAGTCGATTTTCGTCTATGGCACGCTGGCCACGATCCTCGGTGCCCGTCTGGGACACTGTTTTTTTTATGAACCGGGATATTTTCTTGCCCATCCCTGGGCCATCATTACGGAAGTTCCGTGAGGGTGGCATGGCCAGCCACGGCGCTGCCGTCGGCCTGCTGATCGGTCTTTGGCTTTTTTCGCGCAAGAATAAACTTCCTTATATCTGGTCGCTCGATCGGGATTATGCTACCGGTCGCTATCGGCGGCGCCATCGTCCGTCTGGGTAATCTGTTCAATTCGGAGATCGTGGGGGGGCGGTGACCGATGTTTCCTGGGGGTTCAAGTTCGTTCGGCTTTATCCGAATGTTCCCATCGACTCCATCCCCGTGCAACACCCGACCCAGCTTTTTACGAAGCGTTATGCTACCTGGTGATTTTCGGAATCCTTTGCTGGCTCTATTACGGACGTGACCTGGGCCGGCGTCGTCCGGGCGTGATGTTCGGCGTGGGGCTGATCCGGGATTTTCCTGACTCGTTTTTTATCGAGTTCATCAAGTTGGATCAGGAGGCTTTTGAGCAGGGTATGCTGTTGAATATGGGACAGTTGTTGAGTATTCCGTTCATTCTGGTGGGGATTTATATGATTTACCGGGGCATGCACCGCCTCCGGTAGATCCCGATACGGTGCGGGTGGTTCGACAGCAGACTGTCCGGCAGCAGGGCGGCAGTTCCAAGCCACGTAAACATCGTCGTATGAAATGATGCAGGACGAGGTAAATAAGATTGTTTTCAATGCGCTGGCCGACGGACGGGAAATTTGGTTTCCGGGAGTCGGCTCGCTCGTTCCCGAATTTCGAGTGCCTGGCGTGCATCGGCTCGGCAGTTGGAACGTCCTTCCCGGCGCATTGCTTTTCTCCCTCTCCGAGCAACGGGGCGTTTCCGTGATAGACCTGATTGCTCGGGCGGGGCTTGCGATGTTGCTGCGGCCGAAGATATCTATTCGCCGGTGGCTCGACAAAGCCCGGGTGGAGGACGGAATCTCCATTCCGGGAGTCGGGGAGCTCAATCACCGCTACTTTCGGCTCGATTCGCAGCTCGATGCCGTTCTTAATCCTCTCGGACACGATCCGCTGCCGCTGAAACGCCGATATTCCCGGCTGCCCCTTTATCTGGGGATCGCCTTGTTTTGTACGGCGGCTGTCGGTTACGGCATCTGGCAGTACGGAGAGTGATGCGGCTGCCGTTCGTGGGCGATTCTGAAAAAGCAGGAGGTCCTTCCCGTTGCCGAGGTCGTTTCATCCGTCCTGGCAAGAACCGGGAGCGGAACTCCCGAAGCCACCGGAGGTGATGCCGAATCCGGTGCTATAGACTCCGAGCCGGTTGCTGAGAGCCGTCCCGTCGAAACGTCGCAGGATGATGAGGCGGCTGGCGTCGGAACCCCTTTCCGAGGGTGCGACGGATGCGGGCCGCGCCGATCTTGACGCCGAACACGAGGCGCCGGTTCCCGAGGTCGCCAGGATGATTCCCGGCAGAACGTATGTGGTTTGGGGGCGTTTACAGCACCGAGGAGAATGCCCGGCGAGCCGTCGCCGAAGCCCGGGCCCGCCTGTCGGACACAAACTTCCGGATTTACTTTTTTCGGGAAGAAGTGGATGGTTTCCGTTTTCGAAAGCGATTCTGCTGCGGAGTGCCGTGACTTTATGAGAAATGCAGGGGGCCGGTCTGAAGGAAGTGTGGCCCTATACGAAAAAAAACGATGACTTTTGCACTGATCCTGCGGCGTGCGATCGACTGGTTTTATCGGCGCCCTTTTTCTCGTGTGATATCCGAACCGGTTTTCCGTTACGGGGCCTGCGGTGCGATCACGCTGTCCGTGGATGCGGTCAGCTATGCCCTGATCTATCATTTTCTGGTTGCGGGCCGTTATTTCGACCTGGGATTCGTGGTTATGTCGCCGCATATCGCCTCTTTGGTGCTGGTTTTTCCCATTACGTTCTTCACCGGCTTCTGGCTGAACCGCTATGTCGCCTTCCGCGCGCTGCCTGTTGCGGCGGGCAAACAGTTGGGGCGCTATCTATTGACAGTCGTAGGATCTATTTTGCTCAATTACGCCTGTATGAAATTTTTGGTCGAGGTGTGCGGTCTGTGGCCGACTCCTTCCAAGTGTATCACATCGCTCGCCGTAGCTCTTTACAGCTACCTGGCGGCCCGTTATTATACGTTCAAGGGAATTTCTTCGGTAAAATAGAAGGGATCTGTACTCGATTTATAGGCCTTGCTCTTCGACATTTGGCTCGGAGTTGTCGTTGCTCGCAGTTTTCGGTGTTTGCAGTCCGGATTTTTTCGGAAATACTTTTGTGCTGTTCGTGAATCAGGTGTGAGCATAATTCGGGTGCAGATGGCATGGATTGGGGATGATTACGAAGTAAACAGGCGAAGCGGGTTTTCAAACCCGCTTCGCCTGTTTCGGTTCCTACCCTTATTTGCAGAGTTCGAGGATACGGCGGGTCACGTCGCCCGTGATGTTGCCCGCTTCGCCCAGCCGGGTGCCGCGCTCGTTGAAGCGATGGACGATCTCGTCGATCGTATCTTTGCCCGATCTGCAATTCGTGCAGGCGAGTAGCCAGTCCCAGCGAGCGGAAGAACTCTTCGGTGGCGCGGATCGTCCGGTCGATGCGCTCGTCCTCCGAGCCTTCACGGATACCGAACACCCGCTCGCCGTATTGCAGGATTTTTCCCTTCTTCTGTTCTCGCATTACGCTCATCAGGGCCGGGAGTACGACCACGAGGGTCTGTCCGTGCGTAACGCCGCAGGGCCGTCAGTTCGTGTCCGATCATGTGGGTCGCCCAGTCCTGCGGCACGCCCATGGCGATGAAGCCGTTCAGTCCCATCGTCGCGCAGAGCATGAAGTTGGCCATCTGGTCGTAATCGTGCTGATTCGCTCGGATTTTGGGGGCGATTTCGATCAGCGTTTGCAGAATACCTTCCGCCCAGCGGTCCATCAGCGGCGAAACGCCCGTGACGGTCAGGTATTGCTCCATGACGTGTACGAAAGTGTCTGCGATACCGCAGGCTACCTGGAACGGCGGCAGCGAGAAGGTGGCTTCGGGATCGAGGATCGAGAATTGCGGGAACGAGTGGTGGAACGCGAACTTCTCCTGCGTGGCGAGGTTGGAGATCACCGCCCCGGCGTTCATTTCGGAGCCGGTGGCCGGCAGGGTCATCACGTCGCCGAACGGAACGACTTCGCCGATTTTGTCTTCATCGAGCACCAGCTCCCAGGCATCGCCGTCGTAGGGAATGCCCGCAGCGATGAGCTTGGTACCGTCGAGTACCGAGCCGCCGCCCACCGAGCAGAAAATCGACCTTTTCGGCTTTGCCCTGGGCAATGGCTTTGCGCAGGGTTTCGATTTTTGGGATTAGGCTCGATGCCCCAGAACTCTACGAAGTCGCGGCCTTTGAGCGCTGCGACCACCTGGTCGTACACGCCGTTTTTCTTGACGGAGCCGCCGCCGAAAGTAACCATGATCTTCTTGTCGGCCGGAATCTCTTTCGCCAGCTTGGCGATGGAGCCTTTGCCGAAGATCAACTTGACCGGATTTTGGAAAGTGAAGTTGTTCATACGTTTCTCGTTTATTCTGTTTGTTTTTCCCGACGAATTGCCGCAAGGTTCTTTTTCGTCAGGTTGAAAGCATTGTTTCAAGCTTCATATTTTATGCCGCATTTTCGCGCTACCGTTTGTACCCGGACTCTTTCAGCTTTTTGCAGTTCGTACATGCGGTCGCGGAATTTCGCGGCGGCCAGAAAGTCCAACGACTTGGCCGCACGCCCATCTCTTCCCGGGCCCGGGCGATCTGCGTGTCGATGCTCTCGGTCGAGTAGGCCGACGTAACGTCTGCGGCCAGCGTCTGCCGGTTGTCGGGCAGAGGGTAGAGAATTCCATCCGTGACGGGTGTCTGAACCGTATTTGCCAGCAGGGTGCTCTGTCCCGAGCCGCTTTTCTGCGCCTGTCGGGGGAGCATTTCGTGCTCCATGTTGTAGCGCATCTGTTTTCGCGGCGGCGGTTGCTCTGTTCGATGGCGTAGCGCATCGAGTCGGTGCAGTGGTCGGCATAGAGGATGACGTTGCCGTTCGAATGGCGTGCCGCACGGCCCGCGATTTGGGTGATCGAACGCACGTTGCGCAGGAAGCCCTCCTTGTCTGCGTCGAGGATCGCCACGAGGGCCACTTCCGGCAGGTCGAGTCCTTCGCGCAGCAGATTGACGCCGATCAGCACGTCGAACATGCCGGCCCGCAGGTCTTCGAGGATCTGCACCCGTTCCAGCGTGTCGATGTCCGAATGGATGTAGCGGTTGCGGACGCCCACGCGGTCGAAGTATTTGGATAGCTCCTCGGCCATGCGTTTGGTGATGGTCGTGACGAGTATCTTGTCGTCGTTGCGTACCCGCTTGTCGATCTCCTCCAGCAGGTCATCGATCTGGTTGTCCGTGATCCGCACTTCGAGTGGAGGATCAACCAGTCCTGTCGGCCGGATCAACTGTTCGACGATCACTCCTTCGCTCTTCATCAGTTCGTAGTCGGCCGGTGTGGCGCTCCCGTAGATCGTGGTGCCGACCAGTTGTTCGAACTCCTCGAAGCAGGCGGCCGGTTGTCTTTGGCTGCGGGAAGACGGAACCCGTACTCCACGAGGTTCTCCTTGCGGGCGCGGTCGCCGCCGAACATGGCGTGCACCTGGGGGAGCGTGACGTGGCTCTCGTCGATCACCATCAGGTAATCCTGCGGAAAATAGTCCAGCAGGCAGAAGGGTCGCGTCCTTCTGCACGTCCGTCGAAATAGCGGGAGTAGTTCTCGATGCCGGGACAGTAACCCAACTCCTTGATCATCTCCAGGTCGTACTCCACCCGCTGCTTGATCCGCTGCGCTTCGGCCGGACGTCCCGCTTGCTCGAAGAAGGCGATTTGCTTGCCCAGGTCGAGGTAGATCTGCTGCACGGCCGTGTGTATGCGCTCCTTTGGTCGTGACAAACAGGCTCACTGGGTAAAGGGTGAGTGCGTCGAGCGTTTGGATCCGCTGGCCGGTTACGGGGTCGATGCTCTGGATGCTCTCGACTTCGTTGTCGAAAAAGGTGACGCGGAAACACTGGTTACCGAATTCGCCGAAAGCTGCCATGATGTCGATCGTGTCGCCCGTCACGCGGAATGTCGCGGGGTCAGTTCCCGTTCGGTCCGGGTATAGAGCGCTTCGACCAGTTTGTAGAGGAATTGTTTGTAGTTGAGGATTTCGCCGACTTCGATATGAATGGCCATCGAGTGAAAATCGCTCGGATTGCCGCAGCCGTACAGACACGATACGCTGGAAACGACGATGACGTCCCGCCGCCCCGAGAGCAGGGTGGCGGTCGTACTCAAACGCATCTTTTCGATTTCGTCGTTGATCGAAAGGTCCTTTTTCGATATAGGTATCCGTCGAAGGTAGGTAGGCTTCGGGCTGATAATAGTCGTAGTAGGAAACGAAGTATTCGACCGCATTTTCCGGGAAAAGTTCTTGAACTCCCCGTAGAGCTGTGCCGCGAGGGTCTTGTTGTGACTCAATACGAGGGTCGGCCGGTTGAGCTGGCTGATGACGTTGGCCACCGTGAAAGTTTTGCCCGAACCGGTCACGCCCAGCAGCGTATTGTGCTTCGAGCCGTGCCGGATCGAGGCCAATAGCTGTGCGATCGCTTCGGGCTGATCGCCCGTCGGGGCATAGTCGGATACCAATTTGAAGTCCATAAAGGCAAAGATAACGATAATTGAAAATTAACGTTCAAAAACAGAATATATTTTGCCTCTGTTTTTTCAGGAGTGTAATAGAATATGTTTTATGTAAAACATGTATTTTTGTATAAATTCAGTTTTGCGAACAATCTTTCCTGCGGCGGAAAAAATATACGACATGAAAAATAATTATTTTGATCGTTTGTGTTTTGTCGGCTTGTTTTGCCGCTGCACAAGAGCCTGTTCGGTACTCACTTTAGGTACCTTTCATTTCGATTTTCCCAATCTGGATCAGGTGCAGTATGCCGAAAGCGAGCAAATAGATGTCCTGAACCCGGTTTACCAGAATGAGATCGAAACATTGGTCGGTTTGTTGGAGAAGTTTGCCCCAACGATTATCGTTATCGAACGGCCGGTTAAAAATGCAGTTCGAGACGGACTCTCTGTTCCGTCGATATTTGGCGGACTGTTATGATTTGCAGCGAGGAGAAGACGAGCAGATCGGATTCGGCTGGCAAAACGGCTGGGGATAGACCGGATTTACTGCGTAGATGAATGGGGAAAGCACTATGACGAAATCGATGAGTTATTACGCGATGAAAACAGTAAGGAGTATATCCGTTTCGAAACCAGTTTTACGACCATCCGGATTCTATTAAAAGGTTTGTGCCCGAAGCTGTTTTTTCAAGGAGCAGGGAATTATTGCCGAACTTATCGACTGGAACGACCCGGGAATATATTCGGCGTAGTCTGGGTAATACTTGATCGGTCATTTCAAATATGAATTCTTCTCGAACGATTATATCGGTGTAGATTTTGAAACAGGAAGGTGGTTTAACCGGAATTTGCGGATATTCCGGAATATTCAACGGATCGAAACGGGGCCGTCCGACAGGATCCTCGTTATTTTCGGAGCGGGCATCTGAATTTACTGAACTATCTATTCGAATGTTCTCCTGAGTATCGCCTCGAAGAGGCGAATAAGTATCTTGATGTAATCCGTAATAATTGAATTATTCGTACCTTTGCAAAGATGATCGACCGGGAAACAATAGATAGGATTTACGCCGCTGCGAATATCGTGGATATTATCGGCGAATACGTGACGCTCAAACGAAAGGGTGTCAATTATCAGGCGTGCTGTCCTTTCCATAACGAGAAACCCCGTCGTTCGTGGTATCGCCTTCGAAGGGCGTTTACAAGTGTTTCGGCTGCGGCAAGGGCGGCAATGCCGTCACTTTCCTGATGGAGCATGAGAACATGACCTATCCCGAAGCGTTGAAGGCCGTGGCCAAGCGTTACGGCATCGAAGTGCGGGAGAAGGAGATGACGCCCGAGGAGGTCGCCCGCAACGACAACCGCGAGTATGTTCGTCGTGAACAGTTGGGCGGCGGAGTATTTTTCGAATTACCTGCTCCATGAAACCGAAGGGATGAGTGTCGGCATGACCTATTTCCGGCAGAAGAGGGATTTTCCGATGCGACGATCAAAGTTCGGGCTCGGATTCTGTCCCGCCAGGGGCGACCGAATGAGCTGGGCGGTTTTGGCTGCCGGTTATAAGGAGGAGTTTCTGGTTTCGACCGGACTCTCGATCAAGCGCGACGACGGTTCGCTCTTCGACCGTTTCCGGGAGCGGGTGATGTTCCCCGTGCATAACATTTCCGGCCGGGTGGTGGCTTTCGGAGGTCGCACGCTGCGTACTGAGACAAGTCGGTTGCGAAGTATCAGAACTCGCCCGAAAGCGAGATTTACAGCAAGAAACGCGAGCTGTACGGCCTGTTTTTCGCCAAGAAAGCGATCCAGCAGTATGATTTCGCGATCATGGTCGAGGGATATACCGACGTGATTTCGATGCACCAGGCGGGGTGGAGAATGTGGTGGCTTCGTCCGGTACATCCCTTACGACCGAACAGATTCTGCCTGCTCGGACGTTTTACCAGGAATATCACGGTGATCTACGACGGTGATTCGGCGGGTATTCACGCTTCGCTGCGGGAATCGACATGATTCTGCGCGAGGGATGAATGTCCGTGTGGTGCTGCTTCCGCCGGAAGACGATCCCGATTCATTCGCCCGGACTCATACGGCTGCGGAGGTGCAGGAGTATATCCGGGCCAATGAGGAGGATTTCCTGACGTTCAAGGCCAAGCTACTATTGAAGGATGCTGCCGGCGACCCGATCAAGAAGGCGGCGTTGATTAACGACATGGTGCAATCCATTGTGCAGATTCCCGACCCGATCCAGCGCTCGGTCTATATCAAGGAGTGCGCACGGATCATGGACATCGACGAGAACCTGCTGATTGCCGAAGTGGGGCGCAAGCGTATGGCTTCCACGGGCGACCGCGAAGCCGAGGAGTTCGTGCGGCGTCAGAGCGCCCGTTTTCGTGCCGAGCAGACTGCGCAGCGCCCTGAAACGGTTTTTGCGGGACAGGTGACCGGGGCAGACAGTGCCGAAGCGCTCGAACGGGAGCTGACGCGTTATCTGCTCAAGTACGGCCATTGTTCGTTCGATTTCAAAGGAGGGCCGGAATGTCGTTCAATATAATGTCGCCGAGGTAATTTTCGGGGAGTTGGACGCCGACGGTTTGGAGTTCCAGAACCGGGTCTTCAATGAGATTCTGCGGGTTTACCGCGAACAGTGGTGCGCTTTGGGATTGGGGGTCGAGGTGCCGATCCACCACTTTATCAATCACCTGATCCGGAGGTGTAACGTGTCGGTGGATATCCTTACTGGAGGATCATTACGTTCCGAGCGAATTGTGGCGGCGCAAGGAGGTCCATGTCGAGAGCGATGCCGAGATGCTGGCTGTCGGAGTGCCGAAGGCCGTGACGCTCTACAAGTCGAAGGTGATCGAGCGGATGTCGCGGGAGCTTCGTGAAAAACTTCAGGACGAGAATCTTACGGACGACGAGATGCAGGACATTATGCAGCGGCTGTCGAACCTGAACAGGGGAAAGGTTTTCGATTGCCCGGAAATTGCATCGGTTGATTCTGTAAAAAAGGGGCCCGGGTGTACACGTATCGCTACGCATACCGTGTGCAAACAGAAAAATAAACAGAAAGATGTAAAACATATCAAAGATAGTCAAAGGCGAGTAGTCATGCGCGTTTGCACGCAAAGATTGCCGAGCCGCATCCTATCTTCTACAAAGATAAAAGAATTAGTTATCTTTTCCCGGACACCCTCTGCGGTTGATTAATCAAATATGGTGCCGGATCGTCGGTTCCCGAACAGAGGTTCCGGCGGAAAAGAGAGAAATTGGATATGGCCGATTATAAGAATATTAACATACGGAACAAGCGCGCGACCTTCGACTACGAAATTATCGAGGAGTGGATCGCGGGCATCGTGCTCGTGGGTACGGAGATCAAGTCCGTACGGCTGGGCAAGGCGTCGATCACGGAGCTATTGTTATTTCGACAAGGCGAACTTTGGATTCGGGGCGTGAATATCGCCGGAGTACGGTGGGGGACCTGCAACAATCATGTTCCCGCCGCGACCGCAAACTGCTGCTCAACCGCAAGGAGTTGAACAAGATTCAGCGGGCATTGCAGGACAGGGATTGACCGTGGTGGGCTTGCGGCTCTTTCGCAACGAGCGGGGCTGGCCAAGGTCGTCGTAGGTCTGGCCCGGGGGCGCAAGGCCTACGATAAGCGCGGGTACCTCAAGGAGCACGACGCAAAGCGCGAGATGGACAAGGCGATGAAGAAATATCGGGCGTAACCTCGGAGAGCATCCGGGGCCGATCGTCCTGCCGCTGCCTGCTGTCGGTGGAATCGGATCGTACGGCTATTCGAAACGCTTTGCAGGGAGCGGTTTCCCTGCGGCGGCTTTTCGGATCGGAGAAACGGTTCGCATCCCGGGGGCGGACTTCGGCGATCATTCCGCTTCCCGTTCGCTTCAGGGAGGGGGGCGACAATGTCGGTGCGAAGGTCTGCCGGAGGTGTTTGGATTGAAAACGAAAGAAAAAGATATGTCACTTATTCTATGTATCGAAACCGGCACGGACATCTGTTCGGTCGGTTTGGCCCGGGACGGGAGTTGATCTCGCCCGGGAGAGCGACCAGGGGGCGCGACCACGCCCGCCAGGTCGGAGTTTTCGTCGATGAATTGCTGTCGCAGACCGGGATCGCTCCCGAAGAGCTGGATGCCGTCGCTGTCGGCAAGGGGCCCGGCTCCTATACGGGCTGCGTATCGGCGTTTCGTTCGCTAAGGGACTGTGCTACGGGTTGCGGATCCCGCTGGTGGCGATCGGTTCCTGGATGCCCTGACCGAAGTTGCGAAAGAGGATTACGAAGCGGGGATTCTCTCTCGGTCGATCGCTGGGAGGAGGCGTGCCTCTGCCCGATGGTGGACGCCCGCCGCATGGAGGTTTATACCCGGGTATTCGATGCTGCGGAACTCCCTTTTTCGGACGTATCCGCCGAGGTCGTTACGGCGGAGAGTTTCGCGGCATGGCGCGGAGACGGACGTCCTTTCGTGATTTTCGGAAACGGTGCGGCCAAATGTGCCGGATTGCTGCCCGATGCGACGCTGATCCAGGTGGCGCCTTCTGCCCGAGGGCTTGCGCGGCTGGCACAGGAGGCGCTCGATGCGGGCCGCACGGAGGATATCGCGTACTTCGAGCCTTTCTACCTGAAGGATTTCGTCGTCACCCGGTCGAAAAGAAGTTATTCTGAATTATAGAAGGGAATGCGTACCCGGTTGCGTAGAATAACGATCGGGTCTTATTTTTATGGCCTATATCACTCTGCTTTGGAGCCTGATCGTTATATTCGCTCTTTGTTATTCGGATCTCGCGCAAGGTGAGGATCTGCTGGGGGCAGACTGGTGTTTTGGTTTAATGCCTGTCGTTCTCTGGGCCGCTATTATCTTCGCATTTCTTCGTATTCGTACGTTCACGTTCGATGAGGCGGGGTTTTACCGTATCTTATCCGTTGCTTTTTGTCCGAAAGCGGATCGCGGCCGAAGAGATCGGCTGTATCGAGGTTTTTGTAAAATTCTGTGGGAAAGGGCTTTCGTTTGCCTATCGGGTCATCCATATAAATTTAGCCGGGCAAAGGCCGGAAAATATTATGAATTGAGAGAACTCGACTATCTGCACTTCGGCGAGATATTGAAAGTAAAAATACTGAAGATCGATTACGCGAAGCGTCTGCGGCTGAAACGGGAGTATATTCGGGAGAATAGCCCTTCGATTTTTGATCTGATATTTTGGATAGGACTGTTTCTTTTCGGAGATTACGTTGTCGGTTGGATGATCTGTCAGCTTTTTACCCGTGATTATGAGGAGCTTCCTGCGGTTCCTCTTATTTCTTTTTGTATTTGTGTGAGTGGCTTTATATCGAATTTCTGCTTCGGATGAGAAGAGAAAAAGAGCGGTTGAAGATTCGATCGTGAAATTTTACTCAATAGGCCTGTAACTCCTCAGCTCCTTGTTGAGGAGTTTTTTTTACCCCCGACCAGCCGGTCGAGCAGCGCATGGAAGCGGGGGGAATGGTCGTGGTGGACGGTGTGGCAGAGTTCGTGGAGGATGACGAAGTCGCGCAGATGTTCGGGCAGCGTCATCAGGTACAGGCTCAGCGACAGGTCGTTGCGCCCTGCTGCAGGAGCCCCATTTGGAGCGGGTGGCCCGGATCGTTACCGAACGGTATTGCAGACCGGTTCGCACTGCGAGAGTTCCGCTACGCGGGACGGTAGTACAACCATCGCTTCGCGCCGCAACTGTTCCCGCCGGCGGAGTTCTTCGGGCGAAAGGGTGGGCGTGGAGGTTGCTGGGCGAGCCGTTCGGCTATTCGATCCCTGGCTGTCTGAATCCATCGATGCGGCTTTCCAGAAATTCCAAAGCCCGGGCGGTCGAGACGCCGTAAGGGTAGGGAGCCGGACGGGGCCGGAAGGCTTTACGCAGAGTGAGATCCGCCGTGCCCGGCGGCTTTGCGAGAGGGTCACCCTCTCCGACTATCGGATGGACGATCGTCTTTTGTCTGCGGACGGGTTTTCTGGTCGTGGACTTCGATTTTGGATTCCGGGTTGCCGGATGATCCGACTCGGAGCGGAACAGGTCGAATAAGTCGCGCAGCAGGACATCGTGTCGAGAGGTTGGAGGGCAGGATTAACCGATTCGCTGACGTACGATTTCGAACAGCAGTACTGCCGCTGCCGCCGAAACATTGAGCGACTCGATCTTGCCGAGCATCGGGATTGCCAGTTGTTCGTCGCAGAGCTTCAGCACCTCTTTTGAAATGCCCGTGTCCTCGGCGCCCATAACGAGCACCGTAGGCTTGCGGAAATCCGCGTCGTAGAGCAGCTTGCGGCTTTTTTTCCGTAGCACCTACCACCTGGTAGCCTTCTGCCTGAGCGCTTTGAGCGTGTTGCGGATCGAACCGACGCGGCAGACGGAATGGCGGTCAGTGCACCCGCCGACGAACGAATCGCCTCCCGAATTGACGGGAGCGGCATTCTTCAGCGGTACGATCAGTCCGTGCGCTCCGGCACATTCGGCCGAGCGGGCGATGGCTCCGAAGTTACGCACGTCCGTCACGCCGTCGAAGAGGACGATCAGCGGCGTCTCGTCTTCGGGCACCCGTTCCAGAATGTCGTTCAGTTCGACGTAGCCGATGGGGGAGATCTGGGCGACGACGCCTCTGGTGGTTGCCGCGCGTGAGGCGGTTGAGCTTCTCGACGGGAACCTCCTGTGTGCGGATGCGATACCGCAGGCAGAGGTCGCGCAGTTCGGTCATCAGCTGCCCTTCGGCGCCTTTGCGAATGTAGAGTTTTTTCGATCTGTTTGCCCGCTTCGATCGCTTCGACTACGGGGCGGATGCCGAATACAAGGTTTTCCGTCATGGTATTGGTTGGTTCGTTAGTTGATTTTTTTGTCTTTTTGTCGTGCGGCTTTTCGGATCGGGTCCGGAATCATGCTTTTCGGTGTTCTGTATCCGGACGGTCGAATCGGCGGTCGCCAAAAAGTTTTATTCTATTTTTCGAACGATTCTGCGGGTGCGTGCGGTGATTCGCCGGGCCTCCTTTTCGGAAAGTTTGCCGTTCATTTTCCGGGTGCCGGGGATTTCGCAGGTCGGACTTTCATCCCTCCCGTACCCAATATTTCACGGACCGAACGGACGGCACCCCGGCTCTGCCGTGCGAGGATGTTGAAAGGCCAGGGCGTCGTACAGGCAGCGATGACGAGTGCACGTTTGCCTTTTGCCGGGGCTGCGGAAGGCCGAGAGCCGATTCGCCCATGAAAACCGGAACGAGCCGCTCGAAGAGCATCTTCAGCCGCGCTGACGACATACCGCCCCAGTAGGTCGGAGTCCCCACCACGAGCAGGTCGGCCTGCCGGATCCGTTCGCCGACGGCATGGGCCGCATCGCGGGGCAGCGGACAAACGTTCGTCGCGCGGCACTGCATACAACCCGTGCAGGGGCGGAACTCCGTGCGGTAAACATCGATCCATTCGATGTCGGCTCCGGCCTGCCGCAAGGTGTCGGCAGCGGTGCGGAGCGCCTGGACGACAACTCCCCTGCGGATGGGGCGATCCGTTGAGGATAAGTGCTTTCATGGTGCTGCTGGCTTTCTTCCGGCTCCGATCGTTACTCTCCTTCGGTGATTTCCAGTTCGTACGACGCCTTCTCCCATTCGTGCATCTGGTGGTCGTATTCGGCTTTCAACTCGTTGTAAGCCTTGTAGTCGGCTTCGTTGTATTGGGTCGCTTCGGCGAATTTACGGTCGTAATCCGCGATCTTCTTCTCCAGATCGGCCAGCGATGCTTCGATCGTTTCGACCGCCTTGCGGAGCTTGCGCAGGAGTTTTTCCTGCTCTTTCTTCTGTTCGTAGGTCAGCTTGCCCGAAGAGCTGGCTTTCGGCGCCGCCTCTTTCGCGGGAGCGTCCTTACGCTCCACCTCCTGCAAGGATTCCAGTTTGCGTTTTCGAGGAAGTAGTAGATGCCGCCGAGGTATTCGCGTACGCCGCCGTTCCGGAATTCGTAAACCTTGGAACATGCCGTCGAGAACTCGCGGTCGTGGGGAGACGACGATCACCGTACCGTCGTATTTCATGATGGCGTTCTTGAGAATATCTTTTCGAACGCATATCCATGTGGTTGGTCGGCTCGTCGAGGATCAGCAGGTTGTAAGGCTCCAGCATCAGACGGGCCATCGCCAGTCGTGCGCGTTCGCCGCCGGAGAGTACCTTGACCTTCTTGTCGATGTCCTCGCCCCGGAACAGGAAGGCGCCGAGAATGTCCCGCAGACGTGTGCGCACGTCGCCGACGGCTACGCGGTCGAGCGTGTCGTAAACCGTGAAATCGCCGTTCATCAGGTCTTCCTGATTCTGTGCGTAATAGCCGATGTTTACGTTGGCTCCCACGCGGATCGAACCTTCGGTGGGCGTGAGTTGTCCCACGATCATCCGGGCCAGCGTGGTCTTGCCTTCTCCGTTGCGGCCTACCAGGGCGATCTTGTCGCCCCGTTCGATGGTGAAGTTCGCTCGCTGAAGACATGTTTGGAGCCGAACGACATCCCGGCCTCCCTTGATCTCTCTGCGACGATCTGTGTCCCGAACGCGGGGCGGGCGGGAACGATGTTGAGCGTGGCAGATCCTCCTCCTCGACCTCGATACGCTCCAGACGGTCGAGTTGCTTGATGCGCGACTGCACCTGGTTCGATTTGGTCGGCTTGTAGCGGAATTTCTCGATGAACTCCTCGGTCTTTTCGATCATCGCTGCTGGTTTTCGTAAGCGGCCATCTGCTGCGCCCGCCGTTCGGGGAGATATGTAGGGACTTTGCCCAGTCGTAGGCTTTGCCCAGCATCTCCCGTGCGGGTGGTCACGTTATCCAGAAAGGCGCGGTCGTGCGAGATGAGCAGCACCGCGCCGTTGTAGTTTTTCAGGTAATCCTCGAGCCACTGGATCGACTCGATGTCAGGTGGTTGGTCGGCTCGTCCAGCAGGGAAAATCGAGGGCCGGCAGCAGCAGTTTTCGCCAGCTCGATGCGCATGCGCCAGCCGCCCGAAAATTCGCTCGTGGCACGCTGGAAGTCGCTGCGCTTGAATCCCAGACCGAGCAGCGTCTTCTCGATGTCCGCTTCGCGGGTATCGCCGCCCAGAATGTGATAATGGTCGGTCGCTTCGTTCAGCCGGTGGGCAGCGATTCGTAGTCGGACGCTTCGTAGTCCGGTGCGCTCGGCGATTTCGCGTGAGGCGGGCGATTTCGGCTTCGAGTTTCAGCACTTCGTCGAGAGGCTTTGGCCGTCTCTTCGACGAGTGTCGTAGTGTTCCGCTACGCGCATCTGCTGCGGGAGGTAGCCGATCGTGCATTCGCCGTTGTAGGAGATCGAACCCGAGGTGGGCTGCTGTTCGCCCACGATCAGACGCAGCAGAGTCGTTTTACCGGCGCCGTTCTTACCGACAGGCCGATGCGGTCCTTGGGGTTGATGAGCAGGGATATGTTATCGAAAAAGCGTCCAGCCGCCGTAGCTGACAGTGAGGTTGTCTAAAGAGATCATGGTTTCGTTTTCTGCGATTTTCCGTGCGTGCGGAACGCCCGGCTTACCGGAAGTAGGTGCTTGGGTGAAAGGAGTCGGAGGTTAGCTCTGCAACATTCTCTCGATCTCCGCCTGCGGGTCCGGGGGGGCGCCGAAGACGGCGCTGCCGGCGACCAGAGCGTCGGCTCCCGGCGTCGAAGAGCAGGCGCGAGTTATGGGCAGAGATGCCGCCATCGACTTCGATCACAGCGGTGGATTCCGTTTCGTCGATCATGGCACGCAGCTCCCGGATTTTCTCCAGCGAGTCGGGCATGAAAGACTGTCCGCCGAAACCCGGCTCGACGCTCATGACGAGCACCAGGTCGATCAGGGGTACGATGTCGCGCAGCACCTCGACCGACGTGGCGGGCTTGATCGAAACGCCCGCTTTGGCGCCAGCGCGGTGGATCAGGTCGATGCACCCTTTGGGGTCGAGCGTGGCCTCGTAGTGGAAGGTGACGATTCCGGCGCCTGCCTCGGCGAAACGGGTGACGTATTTTTTCGGGTTCGACGATCATCAGATGTACGTCCAGCAGTTTGGACGTGGCCTTGCGGATGGCTTTCATCACCGGGAATCGAACGAGATATTAGGGACGAATACGCCGTCCATGACGTCGATATGCACCCATTCGGCGGCGCTTCGGTCGATCATCTGCGTATCGCGTTCCAGGTGGCCGAAATCGGCCGACAGCATCGAGGGGATATGATTCGTTGCATGGTTTTAGATTCTTAAAACTGAATAATAGAAACAAAGACAATTTTGGAGTAGAGTTTACCCAAAATACCTTGTTATTTTTGGCAAAGATAGTAAATTCGAAATAGAATGAGGATGTCGGGCAGGGGAATTTATTTGTAGTTGTTTGGCGTTGTAATATTTCCGGTCTGTTTATGCTTTGTATTACGGACAGTCTTGTTGTAATTATTTTAGTTGTTATGCTGGTTTTACAGGGATTCTGTTGAACAGGAACGAGAAGAGAGGCATTGCCTCTCTTCTCGTTCCGAAAAATACTTTTTTCTGTTGCAATGCTTGTCGCCGGTTTTAACGAACCGATATCGGCTCGACGGTATTCTGAAGACGATATGTAATCCGGCCATTCCGTCTGTACGTTGGTACCCGTGCGGAAATATGCATTTGTTAAAGGAATGTTGGTCTGCATGTTCGAAAGCGACATCGAACTGGACATAGGAATAGGTGATGCACCTTCCTTGGAGAGCGGCCCAATCAATACTCTCTCTATTTCGCTATAGTTACCAGAGGCATCTTCGGCCATCGAGAGGAATGTGCCTTGCTGGTCGGCCGGGAAGAGAATCAGTGTGGACGTTTCGTCTTTGAGTGTCGCTTCGTGCTGACGTTTGTCAAAATAGCTGATAACATCTCTTCTTCGGGATATTTGGTTTTTGTCGGTGTAGTCGGCCGACAAACCTAGGAAATACCAGTGGGCCGCGTCGGGAGCTATGGCTGATTTCGATGTCTATGGCTAAAGCAGGTTCTTGCCGGCTAATGAACTTAATTCGGGATCGAGTAGAGCCAGTTGGTCGCAGTCGTAATAAGCCCGCATCCAAGCTTTGGCCCAAGCGGACGAAACGGTTGCTTTTGGTGTCGTTAATTTTCGCCGACAAAGACTTCACCTGCCAGCGTGCCATCGAAGTTCATACAGACAGCGAACAGGATATATTCCGTTTCGGAGAGAGGAGTCCGGCAGGGCTTTCCGGGCCGAAAGACATGGTGACCGCACCACGAGCACAGAATCCGCGAACGATCTCTCCGATCGTGTAGCCCTGTTCCTCGTAAGTCGTGAATATCTGTTGCTGATAAGCGCGTACGGTCTCTTCATTCGATCCGTATTGTGCGTATTTTTTCGGCAGGTAAGAGCTCATACCAGTATAATACGCTCGGGTCGCTGGGTGTGACGGAAACTTCCGCGCTACGGGCCGTCAATTTAGCGGGATCGATGCTGAATTCAAAAACTGTTTCGGAGGGGTCGCCAGCCGGAATAGTCTGGAACGAAGCCGACTCAACACTGGTTGTACGACCGGCTTGGTAAACCGAATACCACGACGGAATAAGACGTGTTTGGGTCCAGTGCGTTTATTGTGCGGATTTGCGATCCCGTGTAAATATCGTAAAGTCCTGTGTTCATCAGAATTCCGTTCGCATCGATATAGGCGTCGGCGAGTTCCTCTGGGTCCCTTGTGATGAAACGGCTATAAACCAAGTGTAGGGATCCTGATTGGTGGGAGTAATCGAGATTTTGGCTGATGCATAAGAGACGTCTTCGTCGGAATCTTGATTGAGAATGTATTTAGGGATACCGGAGTCTTCTGGCTTTCGAATGTGTATTGGGAGACTTCCGAAAGCGGGTTACCCTCCTTGTCGATCGCAGCGGCCAACAGATGGTAGGTCGTCGATCCGAAAAGACTTTGGAGCGTGTTGTTGAATGGTCCTGTGTGGGTGATGTCGGCTACGGCACCGGCTCGGTCGAATCCTTCTTCCTGAATGCCGTACTCAATGTCGCTTTCGAGCATATCTTTGAATAAAGCGTCTTTATTTTTATTTGCGTCTGTAAATTCCTTGTCGGTAGCACGAGTCAATACCATGTTTGTGTATTGTCTGATGGTGTGATGGAAATCTCGGCTGCATTCGGACTCAAGGTTTGGACATCGAATGTGAAAGTCATTTCGACGGGATTGGATTGCTCTCCTTCGGATGGAGGAGTTATGTCCGGCTCATTTTTCCTTGTTGCAAGCGCCTGACAGGATTCCGCACAAGAATAGCATGTTGATATAAAGAAGTCTGTGCTTTATGTTTTTTGATATATGTTTCATGGCTTGGTGTTTTTGTTGGAAATATTTTCAGCCGTCATTAAAGACGGCTGAAAATATATACTTGTGTCTGTTTACAAAGCAGTGAAGCCGTCCATCGGACCGACATAGTCAGCTATTACTTTGATTTTGTGTCCGAGTGGAGCTACGAAGAAGCCTTCGTAGTGGAGCGTCCATTTGGCTTCCGCTGTCATAAGACAGATTCAGGTCGCCTTCCATGAGTACATACGGAAATATGGGATCGTCCAAATCCTGTCCGAGCGTGGCGTATGAGTAGCCGGGAATGAACTCGATCTGTGTGGGATCGAAGCCTGCGGCCGATGCATCCGGAGCACGATTAATAAAGAAGAGGCGCATGTTGGCTTCTCCTTCGGTGTCGGGTTGAAGGTCAATACGTCCAATATAGGAACGCTCGTAACCTTCCAAATCTGACGTAAGTCCGTATGAAACTACGGCTGGAGTATTTGAATAGGTGTCTTGCCATACATTATATTGAGGCTCCTCGGGATCTTCGCCTCCTCCTTGTTCCCCCTATAGAACCTTGGAACGACCCAGTCAGCGCATGCTTCCGTAAACGACTTGTGCCGACGCGTTTTCCTGATAGATAATATCGTATGAATCACGGGCGTCGATTGTGAGCGTGTATTCGTTGGTTTCCGACTCACTTCAACTTTTATCGAGCCGGTTTTGTAGCCGATTTCCGACGGGCCGAGTGTACCGTTGATGTAAGCAGGAGCGTTGGCGAAATAGGCTTTGGCCAACGATACGGTTCCTGCTTCTCCATTTTCGCTGATTGGGTAGTTACCCGTTGCGAGCGTTTCGGTTTCGGAATGGAATACCAGCGAGAACTGTTTCAGGTCGGGGTGAGCAGAACTGCGTAGCGGAAGGGCGATTGTCTTCTTTTCGGCATTCCATTTGGCCCCTCGGTTTCGTCGAATACCACATTGTTGAGAGAGAATAGTTCTTTAACTCCATCTCGTGCGAGAGTATGCCGGAGAATCGACCGGTAAACTTGGTTTCGCTTTTTGGATAATGTGCCTGTAATGGTCAGAATTACAGTGTTTGCCGTGCCTCGTTCAATTTGACCAATGTCCCGCAGGAAGGTTGTCGTCAATGTCGCTATTCCCTTCGATGTCTATCAGATAAGAGGAGGATACTGTTTTATAAAGGTCTTCTGCAAGCAGGCGGCTGCCGTTTCTCTCTAGGCGCCGTTGTTTTCGATACCTTCAAGTTTGATTTGGGTCTGATAAACACTTGTGTTGTCCGTTTCGAACAGGTTAATTAGTAGCATGCCGTTAGGCAGATAAAATAATTCTCCTGTTGAAAAGTGATATCGATTTGCTCCGGTTTCGGTTCGGGATCTTCCGTCCCTGGGTCTTCGTCTTTTGAGCGGGGTAAGTTGTAATTTGTTGAAATTGTCTTGCCCGTCTGGTTCGCAGCTGCAGCGATAACGGCATATGTAATCTGCTTGTCGACGGGAACTCGGATCGAAAGTTTGTTCTTGTCCGTGAGTTTAATGCTCGTTCCGGTTGCGAAAATTTCATCAGCAGTCGTGGGAGCGATTCGTTCGCGTTCATGCAGACGTAAGCGCATTGCTCGGCATTTTCCACGTTGATCGAGAAGTTCAGTGCCCCGATTTCACTTTCTAAAGCAGAAATTGAATGCTCGGTTCGGGGATAAGGTCTGATGTTTCGTCATCACTACATGCAGAGAGCATGGCTGTCAAAGTCAATCCTACCATGAAAAACTTCATGGAAGCAAAGTTCATCATAGAGCATTTTTTGGTTAAAGAATAATTTCAGAATAAATATATGGATAAAAAATGATTTTACAATGTTGTTTCGAAAATAAATTAGATTATATTTTTAGGTTCTTTGCCTCTATTATAAAATGTAAATAAATTTGCTTTTGCATTTGACTTATTCTTATCTTTGTTAAAGATTGGATGCAGTTCGGCAATCTTTGTGTGCATGCCCGTACGATTGCTTGCATCTTTTGTTATTTTTGTTGCTGTCATGAATACCGGAATCGTTGTCGTTTTATTGTCGCTCGGCGTCGTTTGCGCCGTGCTGGGTTTGCTTTTGCTCTCCCTGCGTCGGGATAACGCCCGTTTGTCGGACGAACGGGCTGCTGCGGACGAAGCTCGCCGCCTGGCCGAGGAGTCGCGCCGGGTGTCGAAGAGAAATCCGCTGCCGCCGAAATCGAAATCCGCACCCTGGGCGAGCGGAAGTACGCTGGCGCAGGCCCGTCTGGAGGCGGCCGAACAGCGAATGGCCGAGGCACGTGCCGAACGCGAAAAAATGGAGGAAACTTTCCGGACCCAATTCAAGAACCTCGCCAATGACATTCTGGGCGAACAGTCGCGCACTTTCAAGGAGACCAACCGCGAAGCGCTCGACGTGTTGTTGAAACCTTTCCGGGATAACATCGTGGAGTTCCGCGAGCGGGTCGAGAAGATCTACTCCTCCGAGAACGAACAGCGGGGGCGTTGCGCAACGAGCTCGAACGCCTGATGGAACTCAATCGCCGCATCACCACCGAAACGACCAACCTGACCAACGCGCTCAAAGGGCAATTCCAAAGTGCAGGGCGACTGGGGCGAGATGATCCTCGAAACGATCCTCGACAATTCGAACCTGATCCGGGGCGTACATTACGATACGCAGCTCAATATCAAGGACGAAGCGGGAAACAACCTGCGGCCCGACGTGGTGCTTTATCTGCCCGAAGGCAAACGGATCGTCATCGACTCGAAGGTGTCGCTCACGGCATTCGTCGGATACGTCGGGGCCGAGGACGAGGCGACCCGGCGCCAGTATCTTGCGTCGCACGTCGCGTCGGTGCGGCAGCACGTCGTCGAACTGGGTCGCAAGGAGTACCAGCGATTGCTCGATTCGCCCGATTTCGTCATTATGTTCATTCCCAACGAACCGGCGTTTCTGGCGGCGCTGCAAAACGACAGCTCCATCTGGGCCGATGCCTACGACAAGAAAAGTCATCATCTCTTCGCCGACCAATCTTTTCGCCTTTACTGAAGTTGGTGGACGATCTTTGGAAGCGGAACGCACAGAATAAGAATACGGCCGACATCGTTACTTACGGTACGAAACTCTACGAGCAGTTGGTGGCTTTCACCGCTTCGCTCGAAGGGGTGGGACAGTCGCTCGACGCCGCCCGGGACAAGTACAACGATGCCTACAAGCGGCTTTGCACCGGTAACGACAACATCGTCCGCTGCGGGGAGCGGCTTCGCAAACTGGGAATTCCGACCAGAAACAACAGTCTGCCCGGACTTTGCAGGCGGCCGATTTACCGGACGAAGAGTAGCTTCGGCAGGGGTGGTGCCCCGGCACGACAGCGGTGCGTAACCGGTGCGAGGGGTGCTTGAAAAAGCCGGATGTCGGGAGGAGGAGATGCAGTTTCCTCCCGGATACGATAAAAAAAAAATCTACCGGGATGCTCCGTCGCCGATCACTTATCGGGCAGGAAAATTCCGGCAGATTTGTATTTCAAATTGTCTAAAAGCAGCTTTTGGGCAATACTTCGTCCTTATACCCTTCGGGGTACGGATCCACTCCTTTTTAACCCCGACCCGGCGGAATCCGGCTCTTTCGAAGAGTCAGGCTGGGGACGTTGTCCGCGAGTACGTTGCACCACAGTTGCCGCAGCCGGAGTACCGTGCGGGCATACTCTTCGAGCAAAGCCAATGCCTCTGCCCCGTATCCTTTCCCGCGCTGTGCCGGATCGTAAACCAGAATGCCGACGCCGGCCCGTTTCGTGCTGCGGCTCGAAATCGAACAAATCGATGGCTCCGATCGTTTCCCCCGCTGTGTCGTCGATCATCAACCGCAGTTGTCCGCATCGGTAAATACCAGCCTGCTGTGTTTGGATGAATTGTTCGATCGAATAGTGCGAGAACGGTTCGATCGTACCGCTGACTGTCCACAACGAAGGATCGTTTTCCCACCGGCAGAGCAGTTCGAGGTCCTGAGGTTCGACGGCCCGCAGGCTGCAAATATGGCCTCAGGCACATCATTAGCAAAAGTCCGAGCACCTGATTGCGAATCAACATGGCAGCACCCAGGCACTGGCTGTCTTGCCCATTTTCGACAGGCGGAATTTGGTGTCTTATAAACCAGATTGAGCGAGTATTTGTTGGTCGCCGACTTGAGGGGCAGCATCAGGTAGTCGCCCGCTTCGGCCAGCTCGCCGCCTACGATGACCGTTTCCGGATTGAAGGTGTTGATCAGGAAGGCGACGGCCTTGCCCGCCTTTTCTCCGACCTCCTCGATCCAGTTCGATCGAGAGATTGTCGTCGTGCTTGGCTGCGTCGATGATCTCATCGACGTGGATGGCTTCGTGCTTGTTGTATTTTTCGCGCAGGATCGTATTGACACCCTGGCTGATAAGCCGACCGAACTTCTGTTCGATCGCGATTCCCGAAACTTCGGTTTCGAGACAACCTTCTTGCCGCAGGAGCAGATGATTTCGTTGTCGAAGAAGGGAATGTGCCCGAACTCTCCGGCAAAGCCGCTCTTGCCGTAGTAGAGTTTGCCGTTCGTGACGATACCGATGGCCAGGCCGCGTCCGAGGTGGAGGTAGAGTACGTCCATCTCGTCTTTGGATTTGCTGTTAGTGTACTCTGCGTAACAGCGGGCACGGGTGTCGTTTTCGAGCAGTCCGCGGATGCCGATGCGTTGTTCGATCATATCGCGCAGGGACTGTTCGCTCGAAGTGAAATAGCGGTAACTGCGTCCCGTCGTGGGATTGACGCGTCCGCTGACGCTGACACCCACTCCGAGGATTTTCGCGCGTTCCACACCGCACGTATCGATGAAATGTGCGATATTCGAGCAGATTTTTTCGAGGCATTGAGGGCGATCCTGCAGTTCGAAGTCGGTCAAGAGTTCCTCTTTGACGATATTGTTGTGCAGGTCCGTGATGAGGAACGACATGTTGTCCCGGCCGATATTGACGCCTGCGAAATAGATGGCCGAGCTGGCCAGTCCGAAAGACGTTGGGACGTCGTCTACCCGCAGTTTCGCCCTTGCCCAGATCGGAGACGATGTTCTCCTGACCGAGTTCCTGAACGAGCTTGGTGATGGTCGGTACGCTGATGTGCAGCTCTTTGGTAAGCTCCGAGAGCGTACACTCCCCGTTCACCGCCATATGTGCGATGATATTTCGCTTGAAGAGGTTGTTCTTGTGCGAAATACCTTTCAGATTGTCATCTTCCTGTCGGCTGAAAAAATTCGGTTAACGATGTCATAGTTATTGATGTCGTTTGATGTCTTCTGTAATTTTTGTGCAAATATAGAAAGAATTCAATCGAATTTGGCGTATTTGATCTTGTGATATGAAAAAATTATAAACAAAATAGAATCGATTGCTTGTCAATCGATTCTATTTGTTTTCGGAAGGCGGGTTACAACGTCGATTTCGACTCTACGACCGCTTCGGGTTTACTTTTTGATAAGACCCTGCAGGACATTGCGGGACCGAGCTCCGTAAATTCGGTCACGCCGTCCGCAAGCATGTTCTTGACGATGTAGGTCCAGCGTACCGGTGCGGTGAGCTGTGCGATCAGGTTGGCCTTGATCGTCGCCGGATCGGTTTGGGGTTTGGCATCGACGTTCTGGTAGATGGGGCAGACAGGAGCCTGGAAGGGTGCTTCGTTGATCGCTTTTTCGAGTTCGACCTTGGCCGGCTCCATCAGGGGCGAGTGGAATGCACCGCCTACGGGCAGACGCAGTGCGCGTTTGGCGCCCGCTTCCTTGAGTTTGGCAGGCGGCATCGACCGCTTCGACGCTGCCCGAGATAACCAGTTGGCCGGGGCAGTTTGTAGTTCGCCGCCACGACCACGCCGTCGATCGAGGCGCAGGCTTCCTCTACTTTGGCGTCGTCGAGTCCCAGGATCGCCGCCATCGTACCGGGTACGGCTTCGCAGGCTTTCTGCATGGCCATCGCACGTTTGGAAACGAGCCGCAGACCGTCTTCGAACGAAAGAGCGCCGGCCACCACCAGGGGCTGAAAAATTCGCCGAGCGAGTGTCCGGCTACCGCGTCGGGCTTCACGCCCAGCGCCTTGGCCATGATGACCGAGTGGAGGAATACGGCCGGCTGGGTGACTTTAGTCTGTTTGAGCTCTTCGTCCGTACCGGCGAACATGATGTCGGTGATGCGGAAACCGAGGATTTCGTTGGCCTGCTCGAAGAGAGCCTTGGCTTCGGGACATTGTCGTAGAGGTCTTTGCCCATGCCGAAAGAGAAATGAAAAATGATGAAACGAACGCTGCTCATGGCGGCAGCCGTGCTGGCGTTGGCCGCCTGCTCGACGATGACGGGCCCCTGACGGCCCTCAGCTGGTGACCGAAACGGTGACTTTCGAAGATGCGACGCTGAATACCAGCGGAATCCTGACGGGCGAAAAGCTTGCGGAAGTGTGACCGAAGATACCGGAACCTACAAGGGAGTACTCCGGTATTGTTCTATACGTCGGGGACGGCTTCGTTCCAGTGCTATTATTATTCCGATCAGGGGTTCTCCCTACACGCCGGATTCACCGTGTCGAACAATACCAACATGGAGACGCCCGGATTCGGAAATCAGTACAGCGTCTACGCCAAGGGCGGAGCTGTAAGTGATTCCAAGAAGTTCGCCGTGGGCTACTACGGATTCGTACAATGCTTCGCAGGGAAAGGCGGGAGAGCGCCAGGGACGGTGACCTTTCTCGAAGAAGGTCAACCCGCTGAACATCTGATCAGCAACAGCACCTATGCTTTCCGCTGGTGGACTTTGGGTGAAGGGGCGAGGCGGCGGGAACGATCGCACCTCGAGAAGGTCGACGCGATCCCTCGATGAGGGGGCTACGTGCCGACGGTACGCTCAAAAAGGAGGTCGCGTTCAAGCTTCGTCGACGAGGAGAAGGGGCTGGTCGTCGA
>VOFG01000737.1_pt1 | contig 50000 bp, 60 predicted proteins | sample 5384171 | NCBI WGS metagenome assembly VOFG01 (sample SAMN12384726, study PRJNA508395) | human gut metagenome | isolation source: healthy gut F | host: Homo sapiens
ACAGCACCCATGACAACAGGGAATACGGCGTCACCGCTTGTCTTCAGTGCCTGACCATATACCAGATTGGTGACTCTTCCAAACTCCAGCACAATATCGATGGCGAGAAGCTTTGTGACAAGATTTATCATCTGTACGTCATTCGTGAAGATTCGCACAATGTAGTTACCTAAAAGCGCAAATGTGATAGAAAGGCAGGATGCCGTAATCACACCGTAGATAGCGGCCTTGCGAGTGCCCCCCTATCACATTCGTCATACTCCTTTGCTCCGATATGCCAGCCGGTCAGGATGGCATTTGCCTGAGCTAAGGCAGCACCGATACAGAACGAAAAGTTAGCAATCTGTGAGGCATAAGAGCGCGCAGTGACGTTAATTCCGTCAGCATCCATCTGGTTCATGAATCGCACTACAAGAGTCATTGCGATATTGTAAAGCGCGGTTTCACAGGCAGACGGGAAGCCAATCTTTATAATCTGTCCGAGGAATTTTTCCGGGAGCTATGCGCTCGGGACTGTCCTTTGCCTTGATGAGCACAGCGCCCATTGTGGCAACAATAATCAGATTGATAATACGTGAAATAACTGTTGCTGTGGCAACACCCATAACGCCCCAGTTCATTACAAAAGAAAAACAGCGTTAAGTATAAAGTTAATGACATTTCCAATAATTGATGCCCAAAGGGATTGCTTTGTGTAGCCGAAAACTCTCAGGTAGCTTGAAAAAATCGGTATGAGAGCATTTAAAAAGCAGGCACCTCCAACAATGCGCAGATAAGTATTTGCCGAATCAAAAAGCGCCGGTGCAATGCTGACCATTTTAAGAATATTACCGGAAAAAACAGCCAGAAATACCGACATGAGCACACCTATTACAGCGTTAAATATAAGCCCAAGCTGCCTTGCCTGATATGCTATACCCGGTTTTCCGGCACCGATATTCTGCGTCATGACAGCAACCATACCGCTTGAGATGACACCAAACATGATGATGAAAACAGAGATATATGTATTTGCCGTGCCGACAGCACCAACCGCCTGGTCGCTCACAGATGACAGCATAAGAGTGTCAACCATGCCTGACAGCATGTAAAAAAGTGTTTCAAAGCATATTGGAATGGAAAGCTGTGTAAGTGTTTTTCTTTGAACCTGCATATAGATTACCTCATTTATAATGTATGTATACTTTGTGATATTAACAGAAAGAATGCAAACTTCTCATTATAAACTTCATTTGGGAGAGGAAGATATAAAGAAGAGAAGCTTGCATGCATCAATCAATATATTACATAATCACAAATAATTCTTGTATTATTTCAAGGAAAAATTGTACTATTTCTACTTTATCTATAACTGAGTCATTATTCATATTACAGTGTAGATTCATCAAAACCTTGAGAACAAATAAAAATTGCACACCTTATGCATGTAATATGTTAAAATAAAAATAGTTGATATATCATTATTATAGTAAACAAACCGGATGGGGATTAAAAGAGACTAAGGAATATGTAGAAAAATGTATTTTGAATTAAAAAGAAAACCGGCCACACGGCACACCGGAAAATCCGTTCAGCCAATACCATATCAGTGATGTAAATCGTGCATTCCAGATTCCGGTACACTGGCACGATGAACTGGAAATTATATATGTAAAGCAGGGCAAGCTGCATGTGACCATATCAGGTGAAAACTATATAGGAAGCCCAAAGGATGCATTTGTGGTATCTCCGGGCAGTCTGCATTTCATGGGCTCGCCGACAGGAGATGCAGATTATTACACGTTTCTGTTCCCTCTTGAATATATATCATTTCAGGCGGACGATCTCATGGAAAAATCAATCCTATCCCCTCTCAAACGAGGAAGACTTATGATTAGTCATCAGATAAATGATACAGCAGCAGATATATGCGAGCGGCTGATAGAGATAAATGCACCGATATCAGGGAAAAACGCAGAAAAAACAGATGCTGCAAATATAGAGGCGCAATTTGAGACAAAAATAACTCTCATCAAATTCATCCGGAAAATGTGGAGAAATGGTCTGATTCTGGAAAATGGCACAAATGGCACCAACACAACAGAAAAAGAAATGATAACGTATATCCGGCAAAACTATACAAGGGAAATTTCACTGAAGGAATTTGGTGCACAGTTTCATTTGTCAGAAAAATACATATCACGCTACTTTAAAGAGCATTTTCATATAACTCTGTCACAGTATGTCAATCATCTCAGACTGGAGCATGCCAGACAGCTATTGGAGGAATCAGCAGCTTCCGTTACAGAGGTTGCGATGTGCAGTGGATATCAGAATGTGAGCTATTTTATACGCAGCTTCAAGAAAATGTATGGGGTATCACCTCTTAAATACAGAAATTTTCAAACTTTACCTTGACAAAGTGACAAAAAGAGCATAAAGTATATTAAAAGATTAATTTAACAGTGTTTCAAAACCGATGAGAAAGAAGAGTAGACCTTTCCGGATATCTCAGAGAGCTGCAGATGGTGGGATTGCAGTATGGATGGATTTGTTGAATGGCCTTTCGAGGGTGATCCGAAGCGGTTGATTGTACAGAGCATGGTTTCTTAACGATTAAATCAGTAGGCGTCACCGGGAACCGAACCCGTTATCATTTCGGCATGTATATTAGTACATGACAGAGTGGACAATTCGTCAAATTGAGTGGTACCGCGATAATAAGAATTTATTACCGTCTCAAGCATTAGCTTGAGGCGGTTTTTTGCATAAACACCCACATGATGAAATGTCGTTAGCGCAAATTTGATTTGAGGCTATGACATTTGGCTTGTTGCGGCAGATTTATGAGAAAATCGCGAACATCGGGAAACAAACACTTCACAAAGAAAGTGAGGAATTCAATATGAAAAAGAAAGTATTAGCAGTGATTTTGACAGCAGTATGCACCATGGGACTTATGGCAGGATGTGGAGCAGAGGGCTCAAAGGGCTCTACACAGAGTGGCTCAAAGGGTGACAGCTACACAGTAGGTATTTCGCAGTTTGCAGAGCATGGCTCTCTTGACAACTGCAGGGAGGGCTTCTTAGAGGGGCTCAAGGAAGAGGGCATCGAGGAAGGTAAAAACCTTAAAGTTGATTACCAGAATGCACAGACAGATACCGGTACAGCAAGCACGATCGCAGACAGTTTCGTATCTGAGAAGGTTGATATGATTTGTGCCATCGCTACACCATGTGCAGCCAGCGCCTACAATTCAGCTATGAATGCAGACATTCCAACAGTATACACAGCAGTTTCAGATCCTGTTGTAGCAGGTCTTGCAAAGGAGGACGGCTCAAGTGTCGGAAACATCACAGGCTCATCAGACGTGCTTCCTGTTGAGGAGCAGCTTAAGATGATCAGGGAGATGATGCCGGAAGCAAAGAAAATCGGTATTCTCTACACCACAAGTGAGGCAAACTCATGCAGCACCATTGAGGAGTACAAGGAGCTTGCAGATAAATACGATTTTGAAATCGTTGACACCGGAATAAACACATCAGCAGATATTGAGATTGCAGCATCAGATCTTGTTTCCAAGGTTGACTGCCTGTGCAACCTCACAGACAACACAGTAGTAAATGCACTCCAGACTGTTCTCGACAAGGCAAATGGAGCAAAGATTCCGGTATTCGGAAGTGAAATTGAGCAGGTTAAATCAGGCTGTGTCGCTTCAATGGGAATCGATTACTACCAGCTTGGAATCGAGACAGGAAAGATGGCAGCAAAGATTTTAAAGGGTGAGGAGAAAGCCTCTGACACTCCGTTTATCACAGCTTCAAAGGCTGAGCTTTATGTAAACACTGCAGCAGCAGACAAGATTGGCATGACACTTGATGCAGATTATATCAAGGATGCAGCCGAGACATTTGATAAGATTGAAGTAAAATAGTTACGTTGATTTTTAAAGCAGGGGAGGATACACCGTGACACTAGTTTTAAGCGTTTTAGAGCAGGGCATGATTTATGCAATCATGGCTCTTGGAATATATATCACATACACCATACTGGATTTTCCGGATCTGACCGTAGATGGAAGCTTTCCGCTTGGAGCGGCACTTTCTGCGGTGCTCATCACAAAGGGCGTTAATCCGATACTCACACTGCTTGTGACCTTTGCGGCAGGTGCGTTTGCCGGAATGCTGACCGGAATCATCCATGTGAAGCTCAAGGTGCGTGACCTTTTATCGGGAATTATCATGATGACAGCGCTTTACACGGTGAATCTTCGTATTGCAGGAAGGGCAAACCTGCCAATATACAATATGACCACACTTTTCGACAATGATTTTGTCAGAAATGTATTTAAGGGCGGCTTAGCACAGTTTTCAAATGTGATTATCATCCTTGTTATCACACTTGTGATGAAATTCCTGCTCGACTGGTACATGAGCACAAAGTCAGGATATCTGCTTCGCGCCGTAGGTGACAACGAGACTATCGTTACATCTATGGGTGTGGACAAGGGCATCACAAAAATCATCGGCCTTGCAATCGCCAACGGCCTTTGCAGCTTAAGCGGATGCATTTTTGCACAGCAGCAGAGATATTTTGACATCTCTATGGGAACCGGAACGATGGTCATCGGTCTGGCAAGCGTGATCATCGGTATCAGCCTGCTTAAAAAGGCAACATTTTTACGTGTGACCTCGAGTGTTGTTATCGGAGCGATTGTATACAAGGCCTGTGTGGCAATCGCTATAAAGCTTGGTATGCCGTCGAGCGATTTGAAGCTCATTACAGCGGTATTGTTCCTCATCATTCTGGTGCTTGGAATGGATAGAAACAAAAAAAGAAAGAAGGTGGCATAATGTTAGAGCTCAACCATATCCACAAATTATATAATCCGGGAACAGTCAACGAGATATGCCTCTTTGATGATTTTAACCTGAAAATAGATGATGGACAGTTTGTTTCCGTTGTAGGAAGTAATGGCTCCGGAAAGACATCTATGCTCAATATCATCTGCGGTTCTATTCCTATTGACGGTGGCAGCATAGTGGTAAACGGCACTGACATCACAAAGCAGAAGGATTTTATCAGACACCGCCGCATAGGCCGTGTATTTCAGGATCCGTCAAAGGGAACCTGTCCTTCCATGACAATCCTTGAAAATCTGTCCATAGCTGACAACAAAGGAAAGACATACGGTCTGGGCCGTGGTACAAACCACAGCAGGATAGAGCATTACAAGGAGATGCTTGCCGAGTTAAACCTAGGACTTGAGGATAAGCTTCACACAAAGGTTGGGGCACTTTCAGGCGGTCAGAGGCAGACACTTGCGCTTCTCATGGCTACGATGAATCCAATCGAGTTTCTCATCCTTGATGAGCACACAGCAGCCCTCGATCCAAAGACTGCTGAGATTGTAATGCAGCTCACAGGCAAGATTGTGGCAGAGAAGAAGGTCACAACAATCATGGTCACACACAATCTGCGCTACGCTGTTGAATATGGAGACCGCCTTATCATGATGCATCAGGGCAAGGCGATAATCGACAAGGCCGGCGCCGATAAGAAGGCTATGCAGGTTGATGATATTCTTGGAACATTCAATGAGATCAGTATTGAGTGCGGAAACTAGGGTGTGCGAAATGTAAATATGAATTGAAAATGTCCTCCTGTGGGAGTATTGTATAACTATACTTCTACCAGGAGGACATTTTATATTTCAAGGATTATAGATGAGGAGATGAAAAAAGATGATTTACGCATATGACAAGGTTTATCTTCGAATTGCACAGCGAAGTCTTGGGGAGATGCTTAGTTATGCAGTGTATGACCTCGGATATGAGCTGGAGGATTATTATAAAAGATTTTTACAGTCTGAATATAGTATGCGCTTTTCAAAAGGCGATTTATTTGTGATAACCGGGATGTCGGGCGCTGAACTTGCGATAAGGGTATTAGATATACCTGATGATGATATAATCATGCCTTCGTACAATACAGCTAAAAGCCAGGAATATTGGACAGGATGGATTCTGGCATATTACCAATGGGAGAATGGCAAAACCTTTGAAATGATTGATAAAGAGATACCTATTTGTAAAATCAGAAATATGTATAATCCTTATCATGAGATGGATATTTCATCTGCCATTTTGAAATTGAGAGAGATGAGTCAGGTATCAAGAGCGGAGACATATCTTAAAAAACTACGCAAAAGGGCTGGTATCAGTCAGAGCATTCTTGCGGAAGAAACAGGCATTCCTGTAAAAACTATTCAACAGTATGAACAGCGCAGAAAGGATATAAATAAAGCACAGGTCGAGTATGTTGTCAGGCTGTCAAAGGCATTGTGCTGTGAACCGCAGGATATTTTGGAGGAAAAATAAAAACTGTGATATAGTCGGTAAATCACACCCTCATCATCCCCGACATAATACATCCTCCGGCGGCACCACATTCCATAACATCAGCAAGTCGCGGAACACTAATGTCCCGCACAGCATCATAAGTGGATGGTGCATCGGAAGCAGTGCTGTCACCGCTTGAAGCAATATTAATGCCGCCGATTGCATAAACCGGTATCCCAACCGCATCACAGACATTTTTAGGAAATCAAGTCCACGCGGAGGCAGTCCTTTTTGCAGTCGGTTGCAAAAATATGTCCTGCCGTCATATATGTGGCACCAAGCTGTTCGGCTTTTATGGCATCTTCTACAGAATGGACAGAGGTTCCGATAACCTTGAAGAATTGTTGATAATTGTCAGTGCTTTTTGACATACCTGTGGATATATTGCCGGACACATTTTTTTTTGACATAAGCTTCGAGGATTGGCAATGGCAGATGTATATACGGATGCTCAAGCTCCATTGCTACATTTATAAAGCTGTGCAGCATGCACTGCACATCATATTTTTTACACAGAGCAATCACATCGCGTGCCAGAGACAGATATTCTGCCTCCGGCATATCCTTTTCCCTGAGCACAATTGCATGGGGATGGAGCTTACAGACACGCTCGAGCTGTTCCATGAACGGACGGCTGCAAAGGTGTCTGTTTGTGATAGCGATTATATTATCACTCTGTAAAGCATGTTTTGAGTTTTCGTATAAGAGTTTTTCTTTATTCATATTTGTTCCTACATATTCATATATACATATTTATACCTGTTAAAATTAAAATGATTACTGATTCTAATTCAAGCATTTCATTGTTTACAGGATTCCTACACGTAAATATAGTCGCTCATCACCGGCTGCAAGCCATTGTCGAGCAGTGCATTAAACACCTCATCCACGCTTCTGCCATCAGAGATTTCAAACTGGTCATCGCCCTTGTCCTCTATATCGTCCACATGGCTTCCGATTCCGGTGCTGACACCGGCTGAAATCTTGGTGGCGGCGATATTTACGAGATTGTCACGCACACGCGCTACCTCTCTAGTAGATATGGTAATGCTTGCAAACGGCATGAAGAGCCTGTAAGCGCATACCACCTGAAGGAGCTGTGTCTCGTGGACATCCTTTGGATTGATACGGTCATTATTTATGATAGGGCATAGACGAGGGCATGAGAATGCAATCTCAGCCCTTGGATATTTTTTCTGGAGCAGGTATGCGTGATATCCGGTGGCAAGTGCATCCTTTCTGAAATCATCGAGACCTAAAAAGTGCAGCAAAGCCGACACCTCTCATACCGCCCTTAAGAGCACGCTCCTGTGCATTTACACGGTAAGGGAAAATTCTCTTGTGTCCGGCAAGGTGAAGAGTCTCGTATTTGTCAGAGTTGTAGGTCTCCTGGAAAACGGTCACATAGTCAGCACCGCACTCGTGCAGGTATGCGTACTCGTCAGAGTTCATAGGATAAACCTCAAGACCTATAACCTTGAAATATTTGCGGGCAATTTTGCATGCCTCTCCAATGTATTCGACGTCTGACATTTTCTTGCTCTCACCGGTGAGAATCAGGATTTCCTGAAGACCGGTTTTGGCGATTGCATTTCCTTTTCGATTTCTGAGGCATTCAGCTTTGCACGGTTGATTTTATTGTGACAGTTGAAACCACAGTAGATACAGTAGTTTTCGCAGTAGTTTGATATGTAAAGCGGTGTAAACATGCATACGCTGTTGCCGAAGTGCTTTCTGGTCTCAAGCTGTGCAGCCTGTGCGATTTCCTCAATAAATGGCTGTGCAGCAGGCGAGAGCAGAGCCTTGAAATCCTCCAATGTGCGGTATTCGTGGGAGAGTGCCGCGCGTACATCGGCTGCGGTGTATTGGTCGTAGTCGTAGGCATCCATTTCGGCAACAACCCTGTCCATGATATCGGAGTCAAGCACCTCCATATCAGGCAGATATTTCATATGGTCTATTCTGTTTTTCTTCATGTCCTCGAGGATTACTTCGTTTACAATGCTGTCGTTGAAGTGGTCATCGTGGGAGATATTTGCATTGATATCTTTGTCATTTGTTATATTTGTATCGTTAGTCATTATGTGTTCCCTTCAAAAGCTGATTATCATATTTGTGCTTTATATATAATGATATAAGTGTCAAAAGGTATTTTGCGCTTCATTTATGATTAGTCGCGCAGATATCCTGTCAGAGGAGATGATGCGCTGGCTCCTTTGGTCAGAGTGCGTCCGAGTCCTGACAGATAAGCCATTCTTCCGGCCTCGATAGCCTTTTTAAATGCCTCTGCCATTATCTCAACATCACCGGCTGTTGCAACAGCGGTGTTTGCCATGACTGCGGCAGCACCCATTTCCATAGCCTCGCATGCCTGTGAAGGACGGCCTATGCCTGCATCCACGATGATAGGCAGGTCGATTTCATCAATCAGAATCTGGATAAATTCCTTTGTGCAGATGCCTTTGTTTGAGCCGATTGGTGCACCGAGAGGCATGATGCAGGCAGCGCCGGCGTTTGCAAGGTCTCTTGCCACGTTGAGGTCAGGATACATGTAAGGCATTACGACAAAGCCCTCCTTTGCGAGAATCTCTGTAGCCTTTATTGTCTCAAAGTTGTCCGGAAGCAGATATTTGCTGTCGCGCATGATTTCAATTTTTACGAAATCTCCACAGCCCAGCTCGCGGGACAAACGTGCGATTCTTACAGCCTCATCGGCATTTCTGGCGCCTGATGTGTTTGGAAGCAGTGTGACATTGTCCGGAATATAGTCGAGGATGTTTGCCAGTCCTCCATCGTTTGCACGGCGCAGCGCGAGTGTGATAATCTGTGCATCAGCCTTCTCAATGCAGGCCTTTACCAGGTCGAGTGAAAACTTTCCCGAACCGAGGATGAAACGTGAGGTAAACTCGTGACCTCCTAAAACTAATTTGTCGTTTGCTAAATCTATATTTTTACTCATGGTTAACTCCTTATGTTTTTATTGATGGTGTAAAAAGTGTTCTATTTTAATCAGCCCCCACCCATAAAGCTTAAAATCTCTACCACATCGCCGTCGGCGATAGCAGTGCTGTCATACTCAGTCTTTGGAAGAATCTCTTCATTCAGCTCTACAACGATGTGCTTAGGGTTGTAATTGTTAGCTGAAAGATACTGCGAAACAGTCATGCCGCATACATCTGCAGCTTCTTTACCGTTGATTTTTACCATTGTGCGTCTCCTTTCCGGATTGAGATGTGGAAAAAGCGGGGATTATCCCGAAGCAATATACTAAAAAAGAGTTCACAAAGTAATACACCCGCGGTGGTGTACCCCTTCATGAACTCTGTTCACTCTCAAAAATCCGTTATTAAACTATGTAAATATGTAAAATTAAAAGGGAGATACCAATAATTTTACAAACATGAGTATAGTACCTTACACCGGCAAAGTCAACTGATTTTTAATAAAACCGCATTACGCTACTGATATGTAGTAACTGCATTACAACAATTTCCAACAAATTTTACATGACGCAGACAGTATATTTTCATTAGAATGATATATTATTAAAAGTAACTATTCAGAACCACTGAGAACAAAAAGCTGATGTCATGCTTGCATGTAAGCGGCAGCAGATTTTCTTGTTCTCAATGTGGCTCGAATAGAGCCACCCCACACATATGAGCAAAATTAGCTGCGTAGCAGCGGCGCTAAACGTCCGGTGGACGTTTGTTCAGCGCGGACCGGAACGGAGTGTAGACAAAGCACGAGTATCGTGCGGTTTTGCGAATGTGCGTGGGGGTCTGAATAGTGATGAAAAAATTCTGATAGCCGATTTGATGGAGGAAAATATGTTTGACGAAGAAATGATAACAAAATACAGATACATAATATTACTTCTTGGCACAGCAGTATCGTTTGTGTTTGGTTTTGCGGTGGCATTTGCACTTGCTAAGTTGTGTGGAGTGATGGCTGTAAAGGCAGTGCTCAATATCGCTTTCACGGCAGGAGGTATCACAGGAATGCTTGGATTTGTGTGCATCTGTCTGGCTGAGCTTAGACGCATATAGTTACACAGTAAGAAAGGAAACAGAATAAATTATTTTATACGACGAAATAAAAAGAACAAAGAAATATGTGAATGCCTCCGATAGGAAGATGGGCATTCATGCGCAGGATGAGTATGGATCTGAATAGTTACTGATTTTACATAAAAAGTGCATATTCGCACATAAACAAAACAAAATACGAATTTAATCGAAAAACTTACTTATAAAGTTTCTCAACTCTTGAACTTAAAAATGATTGATAGTATAATTTAAGCGATTGGTGAAAAATAAGATTAAATGATAAGGAGGAAATCGCAATGATTACCTGGAACAACTTGGATACCCTGAAATCCTTCAAGGAGCTTTCTAAAGTGGGACGTGTTGACATAAAAGAGGCCATGTCAGGAGACAATGGAGCTAAGCGTGTCAAGGAGTACAACATCCCAATGGCAGAGGGATTCACTTACAACTTTGCTGCAAAGCAGGTGGATGCAGATGTGCTTGAGGCACTTGCAAAGCTTGCAAAGGAGGCACAGCTTACAGAGAAATTTGAGCACTTTACAATGGTGCTGTTATCAATACAGGTGAGAACCGTCTCGTTCTTCACCAGCTTACCCGTGGACAGCTCGGAGATGCTGTAGTGGCAGACGGGTTGACAAGCGTAAATTCTACGTAGAGCAGCAGGAGAGAATCGCTGAGTTCGCAAACAAGGTTCACTCAGGCGAGATTACAAATGCAGCAGGAGAGAAGTTTACAACAGTTGTTCAGATAGGAATCGGCGGAAGCGATTTAGGACCTCGTGCTATGTACTTAGCACTTGAGAACTGGGCAAAGAAAAACGGCAGCTTCAAGATGGAAGCCAAATTCATCAGCAATGTTGATCCTGATGATGCGGCAAGCGTACTTGCATCAGTTGACGTAGCTCACTCTATTTTCATATTAGTATCAAAATCAGGTACAACACTTGAAACTCTTACCAATGAGTCATTCGTTAAGGATGCATTAAAGAACGCAGGACTTGATGCTTCTAAGCACATGATTGCTGTAACAAGCGAGACATCACCACTTGCAAAGAGCGATGATTACCTTGCAGCCTTCTTCATGGACGATTACATCGGAGGACGTTACTCATCAACATCAGCAGTTGGTGGAGCAGTTCTCTCACTTGCATTCGGTCCTGAAGTATTTGCACAGTTCCTCGATGGAGCAGCAGCAGAGGATAAGCTTTCAAAGAATGCAGACATCATGGAGAATCCTGAGATGCTCGACGCACTCATCGGTGTTTACGAGAGAAACGTACTCGGATATCCTAGCACAGCAGTGCTTCCATACTCACAGGCACTCAGCCGCTTCCCTGCACATTTACAGCAGGCTGATATGGAGTCAAACGGCAAGTCAGTTAACCGTTTCGGTGAGCCTGTAGATTATGTGACAGGACCGGTTATCTTTGGTGAGCCTGGAACAAACGGACAGCACTCATTCTATCAGCTCCTTCATCAGGGAACAGATATTGTGCCACTCCAGTTCATCGGCTTCAAGAACAACCAGCTTGACACAGATGTAGTCATCCAGGACAGCACAAGCCAGCAGAAGCTCTGTGCAAACGTAGCAGCTCAGATCGTTGCATTTGCTTGTGGTAAGGCAGACGATAACAAGAACAAGAACTTCGAGGGTGGACGTCCATCAAGCATTATCATCGGAGATCAGTTAACTCCTGAATCTCTTGGATCTCTCTTTGCACACTTTGAGAATAAGATCATGTTCCAGGGATTCGTATGGAATGTAAACAGCTTCGATCAGGAAGGTGTTCAGCTTGGAAAGCTGCTTGCAAAGAAGGTTCTCGCACATGAGACAGACGGAGCACTTAAGGAGCTCAGCGATATGCTTAATATTTAGTACATCGTTTTGCAGAGGTGAAGATACAGAAATATAAAAACGAGCTGCAATCCTGATACCAACAGGATTGCAGCTCGTTTTGTTCTGCCATAAATCATCTGGGTTAAAGATGATGCATGACGAATTGGGTGAGATAATTTATTTAGGTTTATAGTTACTAATGTTGATAAATGTTATCATTATTTTTGTGTGCTTTATGAAAGACAACATCATCCTTGATATTGCTGTCGTATTTGGTATAAGCATGGCTATGGCTGTTCTTTCCGGCTGCATCACTGTCGTCCTTCTCAGGACCGTTCTCCATCCACCAGGCATAGGCTGCAGCGCCGATACAAACGGCAGCACACACGACAATTATTATTGCTTCAAGCATTTTAAATCCTCCGTTTTACTTTATCAGCATGACGCGGAGAAAATGTTTATTTAATGTATCTAAGTTATATTTCCTCCGCATATGCGCGAATTTTGAAATAATCAGCGAAGAAAATTAGTTTATGCCCATCCTTGTCGTGGATAAAACGGATAATAAAGCGCCGGCTCGTGTTTGTGAGGCATATGCGCATGACCACGATAGCGGCATATGCGAATAAAATAATATGTATTAACTGGAGTAACGCACCCAGCCAGCTTAAATTGGATGTAAGCCTGCCTAAAAACCAAGCGAAGAGGTACGGATGCGGCATATGACTGCAGGAAAAGAAGGTATTTCATCTATATACTGGCAATCCATGAGTGCCGACATATCTGACTCTGAATAAAGCACTGCGCGTGAGTCCAAGACTTCCTGCTGTGGAAGCGCGGCATTATCAGAAGAGGCATAAGAGCCCCAGACAACCCTGTGATCGTATGAACCGTATGCTGTGCGGTCAGGATCAAATTCGTCCAGATTTTTGTCGAGACTTAGAAAGGAACAGAATATAAGACAAAGCAACAGTGGTAAAACCAGTATTTTCTTCATGAGAGTCCGCTCCTTTCCTTCCAATTTATGTTTCTATTTTCTTCCTTTAGGTTAAAAAAGTCAACTTGTAAGTAGATTTCTTTTTCAAAAATATTGAAATTCTTAATGGGCCGTAATTGTAACCAAATGATTATCTTAAATCAATCATATACATATTGCATAAAAAATAATCGAAAATTTATGCATGTTTGTGCATCACGATAATAGACATTTTTCATGGCACGTGATACTATAATTAACGTAAAAACCCCCAATACATTATATATTTTTACTATCCCCATAGTAAAATACCTTCTCCTAAAGGACAGCAGAACGATGGCTGTTCTTTTTGTCCCAAAATAGTGTATATTTCGGAAAACAAGCAGATATAATATTGTTGAAATGATTTAGACATGATACAATCGGATTAGATATTAGATAGCACGCAAGAAGCGAGACATGCTGATAACAGCTCTCTTTCTTCAAGCCTGCAGACATTGAAGGCTCTGATGTCATAATTCAGAGTCCCTGACACCAAATACTGTGAGCAGATGATAGTTGATTCACGTATGAGGGGGAAGAGCATTTTAAGATTTAGGGTGTACTTCCGGTGAAGTGCACCCTTTGTTAGTGAACAAAGAGGTACAATAACCGCATGCGCCATGCTCGCATGCAAGGGCGTATGTGGTTATTGGACATCCCAACATAAATTTTTTGTAGCAGCGTGAACAAAGAGATTTGTTCATATTAAATACAAAGAGGTACAATAACCGCATATTAAATATATAAGGAGTAACGCATGGAAACAAGAATAGCCCTGATCGGCATTATAGTTGAAAACCCGGATTCGGTTGAGCAGCTCAATCATCTGCTGCATGAGTACGGCAGCTTCATTGTTGGGCGCATGGGTATCCCATACGAGAAAAAAGAATGTGAATATCATCAGTGTGGCGATTGACGCACCACAGGATATTATCAGTGCTTTGTCCGGCAGGATTGGCAGGCTGGATGGCATAGGAGTGAAGACAGTTTACTCTAATAAATAAAGCAGACCAGACTACAGGTGAAAGCATGACCGAAAATACAGCAATAATAAAAATTATAGATGAAATTACGGCCTGCCGGAATATCACCCTCGAGCAGCTGCATATGCTGCTTGAGACGGATGATATGCAGGCAGTTGATTACCTTAGAAAGAGGGCATCTGAGAAAGCACACGAGACCTATGGCAATCAGGTTTTTATACGAGGGCTGATAGAGTTTACCAACTACTGCAAAAACGACTGTCTCTACTGCGGCATAAGGCACAGCAATACTCACGCGGACCGCTACCGCCTGAGTACGGAGCAGATTATGGCATGCTGCGAGAGTGGCTATGAGCTTGGTTTTCGTACCTTTGTGTTGCAGGGAGGTGAAGATCCGTACTACACGGATGAGCGCATCTGTGAGATAGTGTCCGGGATTAAGGCAAAGTATCCGGACTGCGCGGTTACACTCTCTATCGGAGAAAAGTCAAAGGAGAGCTATCAGAGCTATTTTGATGCAGGGGCAGACAGATATCTGCTGCGCCATGAGACTGCGGATGAAAAGCATTACAGTAGGCTTCATCCGGCAGAGATGTCACTTGCAAACAGAAAGCAGTGCCTTTGGGATTTGAAAGAGATAGGATATCAGGTGGGCTGCGGCTTCATGGTCGGCTCGCCGGGACAGACAGTGGAGACCTTGTACGAGGATTTGCAGTTTATAAAGGAGCTTGAGCCTCACATGGTTGGAATCGGTCCGTTCATATCGCAGAAGGATACACCTTTTGCAAACGAGAAGTCAGGTACGATGGATGAGACGCTTCGCCTGCTTTCAATCATAAGGCTCATACATCCCAAGGTGCTGCTTCCTGCCACAACAGCGCTTGGCACAATCCATCCGCTCGGCAGGGAAAAGGGTATACAGTCGGGTGCCAATGTTGTGATGCCAAACCTCTCACCGGTCAATGTCCGTGACAAATACAAGCTCTACGACAATAAAATCTGCACCGGAGATGAGGCAGCAGAGTGCCGCTTCTGCATGGAAAACCGGATGAAAAGCATCGGCTATCAGGTGGTGGTGTCGCGCGGGGACTACGCAGATTTTTGATTAATAGTTATGATTAATAAATATAAAACAACACTAGGATATAGAAGGAGATAAAAATGTACAACGTAAAATCATTAAAGGCTGAGGAATTTATTTCAGACGAGGAAATCAATGAGACTCTCGAATACGCAGAGGCAAACAAAAATAATATAGGGCTTATCGATGAGATTATCGAGAAAGCAAAGCTAAAAAAAAAGGACTCACACACAGAGAGGCATCAGTGCTTTTAGCCTGTGAGATTCCGGAGAAGCTTGACGAGGTTTACAAGCTTGCACAGCAGATAAAGAAGGATTTCTACGGAAACAGAATCGTGCTTTTTGCACCGCTTTATCTGTCAAACTACTGTGTGAACGGCTGTGTTTACTGTCCATATCACATGAAAAATAAGCATATTGCGAGAAAGAAGCTCACTCAGGAGGAGATAGTAAAGGAGGTCACAGCCCTTCAGGATATGGGACACAAGCGTCTTGCAATCGAGGCAGGAGAGGACCCTGTAAACAATCCGATTGAGTATATTCTCGAGTGTATCAACACAATCTACAGCATCAAGCACAAAAACGGAGCTATCCGCCGTGTAAATGTAAATATCGCTGCCACTACAGTGGAGAATTACAGAAAGCTCAAGGAGGCAGGAATCGGAACCTACATACTCTTCCAGGAGACATATCACAAGGAGAGCTATGAGCAGCTTCATCCGACAGGACCAAAGCATGACTATGCATATCACACAGAGGCCATGGACCGTGCTATGGAGGGCGGCATTGACGATGTGGGACTTGGTGTACTTTTCGGACTGGACAAATACAAGTACGAGTTTGCAGGACTTTTGATGCATGCGGAGCACCTTGAGGCAGTGCACGGTGTAGGTCCTCACACCATCAGTGTGCCGCGTATAAAGCACGCAGATGATATAGACCCGGATGTATTTGACAATGGCATCAGTGATGATACCTTCGCCAAAATATGCGCACTTATCCGTATTTCAGTGCCATACACAGGAATGATAATCTCAACCCGTGAGAGCCAGGCTGTCCGTGAAAAGGTTCTGCCGCTCGGTGTTTCACAGATCAGCGGCGCATCAAAGACAAGTGTTGGAGGCTATGCGGACCCGGAGGCTGAGAAAATGCAGAGGCAACATCGGAGCAGTTTGATGTCAGCGACCAGAGAACACTTGACGAGGTGGTAAACTGGCTTATGAAGATGGACTATATTCCGTCCTTCTGTACAGCCTGCTACAGAGAAGGCAGAACGGGAGACCGTTTTATGGCACTGTGCAAGAGCATGCAGATACTTAATTGCTGTCATCCAAACGCACTCATGACACTTAAGGAGTATCTCGAGGACTATGCAAGCCCGCAGACAAGAGAGCTTGGAATGAAGCTCATCGATAGGGAAATAGAAAAGATTACCAATCCAAAGGTTAAGCAGACCTGCTATGAGCATATACATGATATAGCAGACGGAAAGCGTGATTTCCGTTTCTAAAGGAGGACATATGGGAAATTTGAATGAGACGCCTTCTGCCAACAGACTTCATATAGGTATATACGGAAAGACAAACAGTGGTAAGTCATCTCTGATAAATGCGGTTACAAAGCAGGAGGTTTCCATTGTAGCTGACGTGGCAGGTACGACAACCGACCCTGTGTACAAGCCGATGGAGATACATCCGCTCGGACCGTGCGTGATTATTGATACGGCGGGCTTTGATGATGACAGTGAGCTTGGTGAAAGACGTGTGGAAAAGACCCATCTGGCAGCAGAGAAGACAGACATAGCCGTTGTAGTGCTTGATATTGCAGAGGTCATTGCTGCAAAAAAGGCAGGGGTACCATTTAAAAAGGCTTTTAAGGATGAGGCAGAGTGGAGCCTGCTATTTGCAAAAAACATACTCCGGTCGTATTTGCCTTAAACAAGATAGACGAGATTTTGCTTTCCGCAGAGGCACAGGAAAAGAGCAGGGGAAAGATTGACAATGCTGCAATAGAGGCCGCTAAGTGCTGGGTTTATGAGGAAAACAGTGCTGTGATGGGCAAAAATGCAGACAATAGCTTTGAGGTTGTAGCAGTCAGCGCATTAAAGGGCAAGGGAATGGATGCCGTTATCTCTGCACTCACACGCCTTTTGCCTGAGGATTTCGGACAGGAATTTATCCTGGGAGACCTTGTTTCTCAGACAGACCTGGTGCTTCTTGTTATGCCGCAGGATATCCAGGCACCAAAGGGCAGACTCATATTGCCACAGGTACAGACACTAAGGGAGTTGCTCGATAGAAAATGTCTTGTGATGAGCACGACGACTGACAAAATGACAGATGCGCTTGCAGCATTATCTCACGCGCCTAAGCTCATCGTGACAGATTCACAGGTGTTTGGCTATGTGTACGAGCACAAACCGGCGGAGAGTATGCTTACATCATTTTCAGTGCTTTTTGCAGCATACAAGGGGGATCTGCCATACTATGTGGAGAGCGCAAGGGCAATTGATGCCTTAAAGCCATCCTCAAGGGTGCTTATCGCAGAGTGCTGTACACATGCGCCTCTTGCGGAGGATATAGGCAGGGTGAAGCTTCCGAACCTGCTTCGAAAGCGTGTCGGTGAGGAGCTTACCGTGGATATTACAAGCGGTACAGACTTCCCTGATAATCTATCTCAGTACGACCTCGTTATTCAGTGTGGCGCTTGCATGTTTAACAGAAAATATGTATTATCAAGAATAGACAGGGCACGCACTCAGCATGTGCCGATGACAAACTATGGCGTGGCAATAGCACACCTGACAGGAATACTCGATAAGGTGAGCATGCCCTAGAAAAACCTTAAAAGCCGGGAGGAAGAGAAGCTATCGGTATGACGAAAACAAGTAATTTTGACGACAAAGTGAATTATAGTGGCGATTATAAAGGCAATTACAGCGGCGATTATAGCGATAATTACAGCGACGATTATAGCGCCACCGGTTACGCTCGTCTGGCGAAGAGCCTTATTGATATAGTAAAGGAGCAGCAGGCGAAGCTTGGCTACAGGAAGGAAATAGTCAGACTGTATTATCCTCTTTCCACGCTCAGACATTTCTTTGAGTGTGCAGGGGCTGATAATAAAATTGCAACCGGCATGATTTCAGAACAGCAGATGCTTGAAATCCTTGCTCCAAACAACCTGCCAAAACAGCTTACTGACACCATAGGTGAGATAAAGGTCACCGCAAAAAATGAGCGTTTCTGCATAGAGATACCACCTGAGGGCAGTGAGTATGTGCATGAAAACACAGCTGACAACGAGTTTATAAGGGAGCTGATTACACTTGTCGGCACGCATGGCTGCACCATGGAGCAGATAACTGAGTTGTTTTACAAATACTCGGACGACATCGAAAAAAGGAAATGCAAAACGGCGAGTTTGACTGTTACATCCGCTTCTTAAATGAGCCGGATGACACATACTACTATTGCTTCCATGATGAGGGCTGCCATATTATTTACCATAGATTTCTGCCTCAGGATTATGCGGACTTTGGATTTTAATAGACAAGTTTCTTTCTTTTGGTGTTGGTCTTTGAATTTACTTTGAAGTTACACGAAGACATAGTTTGACAAAAATATAACAATCGTAATATAATGGCGGTTGAGAGTAGGGTTTATGTATAATACGCACATCAGGAGATATACACATGGCAACATTTACCAGAAAAGCCATAATGAAGACTTTTTTACATATACTGAAAAACAAACCGCTTGACAGGATTACAGTCAAGGATATATGCGAGCAGTGTGAGATAAACAGAAATACATTTTACTATTATTTCAAGGACATATATGATGTGCTTGAGGCCATATTTGAGGACGAGGTCAGGCTTGTGATGGATGAGGCAAAGGAAGGCGTGACATTTCATGATGCATATGCCAGAGCCGCTGCCCTTATTCTTAATAACCGCGAGGCGATAATGCACATTTATGCATCGGAAAACGGCAGGGTATTAAGGACATATCTGGACGCCGTGGTCACGCAGGTGGTGCGCCGCTTTGTGTTGGAAAAGGCAGAGGGCTATAGCCTGGATGATAGTGACATTGCTTTTATCACGGCATTTTACAGCAACGGAATCGTGGGCAGCACAATAAAGTGGATTGAGAGAAGCAGTATGATGAGCAGCCGGCCTGAGACCATTACGGCAAATGGCGTGGGACTGTCAAAAAGCCAATACAACAGAGATATTGTTAAGAGAATAGGTGACTCTTTCGATGCCACAATTTATGATATGATTGAGTGCTGTCTGTAGACAGGCAGATATTGTATGACAAAATAATTCGAACAGATTTGACAGAGTGTCTGAATTTCAGACACTCTTATTTTTTTTGTCCATTTTAAAGACGATTATAGTGGATTAGAATAGCAGACAAAAAGGAGGGAGATACTTTATGCATACATTGGTACGTGTGAAAAATGCATACACTGTCATGACAATATGCCTGATTGCATTGGGGGCAGCTTTGTTATTTGCGCCACAGCTTGGACTTAGGACTTTGTGCGTGGTGTATGGAGTGTTTCTCATAGTATACGGAGTGACAAAGCTGTCCGGATATTTTGCAAAGGATTTATTTCAGCTTGCGTTTCAGTTTGACCTTGCGCTGGGGATAGTTTCAATAGTGCTTGGAATCATAATTATGAGAAATCTGAGTATATTATAGAGATATTGTCCACAGCGATAGGCATTTTTATGCTGGTGGACGCAGCCTTAAAGATACAGACCGCAGTGGAAGCAAAGCGTTTTGGTATCGAGAGATGGTGGCTCATACTCGTGATGTCGTTTGTAGTGGCATTTGTGGGAATACTGCTTCTTGTGACACCATTTGAGACCGCAGGCATGATAGTTAGACTAATAGGACTGAATTTGAGTCTTGACGGAATACTAAATTTATTTGTCGTCAGAAATACCGTTGAAACAATAAGGAGGAATTCAAAGTGGGAAATTTAGGACATCAGGCAGCGAGACTTGCTGCATCAAAAATATGTGACAACATTGTAAAAGGACTTTGCAAGGACCCGGAGACAGAGGTTGTAAAGCTCATCGACATGTGGCAGAAATTCATGGGAGATGAGAAGATTGATTTAAACTATGACAGTGCGCGCAAGATGATCTGTGATAAGGACTGCACACTCAACAAGTACATGCATCGTCTTATCAATGAAATAGATCCTCATGTATTAAAGACAATCGCACTCAATCTGGGCTTTGAGGCATTTGTTTACGGTACCAAGACTATCCATAAAAATCGTGAAAAGTATGACTGCAATGTGCCATGGCTCATCCTTATGGATCCGACAAGTGCCTGCAATCTGCACTGCACCGGCTGCTGGGCAGCAGAGTATGGCCACAAGCTGAACTTAACCTTTGATGAGATGGATAAGGTTGTAACACAGGGCAAGGAGCTTGGTGTATACCTGTATATGTTCACAGGAGGGGAGCCTCTCGTCAGAAAAGCAGACCTTGTTAAGCTCTGTGAGAAGCACAGTGACTGTGCATTTCTGGCATTCACAAACGGCACACTCGTGGATGAGGCCTTTTGCGCAGACTTAAAGCGTATCGGAAATCTGTACCTTGCAATAAGTCTTGAGGGCTTCTCAGAGGTAAACGACTTAAGACGAGGTACAGGTGTATTTGCAAAGGTTATGCATGCAATGGATTTGCTTAAGGAAAACGGACTTGTTTTCGGTACATCAATATGTTACACTTCAAAGAACTATAAGACAGTTACCAGTGATGAGTTTATCGACATGATTGTGGAAAAGGGCTGCCGCTATGCGCTTTACTTCCACTATATGCCTGTCGGAAACGATGCATCACTGGAACTTTTACCAAACCCGAAGCAGAGACTTTACATCAAGGACCGTGTCCGTGAAATCAGAAATATGACAAGCGGCAAGGGAATTTTCACGATGGATTTCCAGAATGACGGAGAATTTGTCGGAGGCTGTATCGCAGGTGGAAGAAACTACTGCCATATCAATGCGAATGGAGATGTAGAACCATGTGTATTTATTCACTACTCAGGAGCCAACATCCGTACACACAGCATGCTTGAGATTTTGAAACAGCCGCTTTTCATGGCATATCATGATAACCAGCCGTTTAATGAGAATCACTATAGACCATGTCCTATGCTTGAAAATCCTGAGATCTTACAGCGGCTCGTAAAGGAAACAGGTGCAAAATCAACTGATTTGCAGTCACCTGAGAGCGCGGAGCATCTGTGCAACAAGTGTAAGGAGTATGCGCAGGCATGGAAGCCATGTGCCGATAAGCTTTGGGCGGAGGAAGGACACAGTAATTAATGATATTTGAAACACATGCCCATTATGATGATGACAGATTTAAGGACGACCGTGATGAAACAATAAAACGCGTCCATGAAAAAGAAGTTGCCCCGATAATAAATGTCGGGGCTTCTATTGGCTCTACCATGACTACAATAGAGCTTGCAAAGAAATATGACTTTATATATGCAGCGGTTGGAGTGCATCCAAGCGACATAGCTGATTTAAACGAGGAAACCTTTGCATGGCTTAGGGAACAGACTGCATGGGAAAGGACTGTTGCAGTCGGGGAAATCGGACTGGACTATTACTGGGATAAGGAGCCAAAGGTGCAGGAAAACCAGCGCTACTGGTTTAAGCGTCAGCTTGAGCTTGCAGCAGAAGCATCGCTGCCGGTTATCATACACTCGCGTGATGCAGCACAGGACACCATGGAAATCATGACAGAAGCAGCAAAAAAGAATATCCGCGGCGTGATACACTGCTATTCATATTCACCGGAGATGGCACTGGAGTATGTAAAGCTGGGGTATTATATCGGAGTGGGAGGTGTCGTAACTTTCAAGAATGCAAAGAAGCTGGTACAGACAGTGTCAGAGCTTCCACTTGATAGAATTCTTCTTGAGACAGACTGTCCATACATGGCTCCGGAGCCACATCGAGGCACAAGGAATGATTCGTCAAACATTCCATATGTGATAAAGAAGATAGCAGAAATCAAGGGCACTACACCGGATGAGGTAGAGCGCAAAACCCGTGCAAATGCATTTGAACTTTTCACACGTGTAAGTGATTGAGCCACAACGTGAGGTATGAAAAGCATGAACCGCCGCCCTGCCATAGGGCACGTACACTCCTTAGAGAGCGAATAGCGAAGCTGTTTAGATACTGTAGGATTATGTTTAAATACGCAGAAATGCCCAGCCATGGACGGCTGGGCAAGGCGTTATGCGCCATGGACGGTGCATAAAAGCCGGTTTCGTCAAGCATAGAAAATCCTTAGACATAATCCGTACAGAATCTTAACTGCGAAGCGTAGCTCACGCGGGAGTGTACGTGCCCCATGGCAGGGCGGCGGTTCCCGGCTTTCATCCCGGGTTTTGGCAAAACCGCGAAAATTTACAAATATAATTGAAATAAAGGCATTTCATGTGATAATATAAAAGATAAAGACAGCAGTTAGACTGTCACATCAGATGAAACGACACAAGGAGTGCATATCATGGCATATTTGGGAAATCCTAAGAACACAATCGAGGTTTTGCAGAAATACAATTTCAATTTTCAAAAGAAATTCGGACAGAACTTCCTTATTGATACAGGCATTTTGGAGGAAATCATAGACTCGGCCGGCATCACAAAGGACGATATGATACTTGAGATAGGCCCGGGAATAGGTACGATGACACAGTATCTGTGTGAGTCGGCGCGTCAGGTAATAGCAGTCGAGATAGATACAAATCTGATACCTATACTTAAGGATACTCTGAGTGAATATGATAATGTAAAGGTCATAAATGATGATATATTAAAGGTAGATATAAATGCTCTGGCAGAAGAATATAATAATGGTAAGCCTATAAAGGTTGTTGCAAACCTGCCATATTACATAACGACACCTATTATTATGGGGCTGTTCGAGAGTCATGTGCCGATAGACAGCATTACAATTATGGTGCAGAAGGAGGTCGCAGACCGTATGCAGGCAGCTCCCGGCAAGAAGGATTACGGAGCTCTGTCACTTGCGGTGCAGTATTATTCGCACCCTGAGATAGTGGTAAATGTGCCGCCAAGCTGTTTCATGCCACAGCCAAAGGTAGGAAGCTCTGTTATATCGCTCAAGCGATACGAAAAGCCGGTGGTTGACGTAGATGATGAAAAGCTGATGTTCAAAATCATCAGGGCATCTTTCAACCAGCGCAGGAAAACTCTTGCCAACGGGCTCAACAATTTCGGTGGTATGGGACTGACCAAGGAGCAGATACAGCAGAGCATAGAGGCTCTCGGAGTCCCTGTAAATGTGCGTGGTGAGGCTTTAAGCCTTGCACAGTTTGCACAATTATCAAATATAATTGGTGCCGCAAAATAGAAAAAGCATGAATAAATCCATGCAGACAGGACATACTATCATCAGAACAATTCAGATGATGGAGGTAATGTCCTATGAAAAAACAACAAATTGCAGCAGCGGCATGTCTCGTGGCTGGAGCCATAGGATTTGCAGCGGTATATTCAACACAGAAACCCGGGAAAGATGAGATACCAACAGAAATTTCACAGACTTCGTCTATAGTTGAGCCTACAGAGAAAAAAGACACCACAGAAAACTACAGAAAAAGTAGACTCAGAGACAAAAACGGGACAGGAAGAATCAGCTGCAGGGCAGCAGGAAAATCAGCAGCCCACGGAAAAACAACTGCATTTTGTCCCTGAAAATGTGACAAACTGGCCTGTAAAGGGAGATGTGCTTTTGCCGTTTTCCATGGACAAGACGGTTTATTTCCCGACACTCGACCAGTATCAGTATAACCGTGGCATGGTAATACGTGCAAACGAAGGAGATGCGGTATGCTCAGTTACCGAGGGCAGGATTATAGACATATATGACAGCGCAGAGACAGGCTGTACAGTAGTGCAGGATTTAGGAGACGGCTATACGGCTACTTACGGACAGCTTGCAAATCTAACCTGCAGTGAAGGCGATGTGCTTGAGGCAGGAGAAACACTTGGAACAGTTGGAAAGGTGACCAGATACTATACTGTTGAGGGAACCAATGTGTATTTTGCTATGGAACAGGATGGAAAACCGGTCAATCCTATGGACTATTTCGGAGATATATAGAGGTGAAAAGTGGAGTTTAACGAATACAATGAGAGTGTGAAAAACTGGACAAATGGCATTCTTGACAATTACAGAAAGGACGCCGAGCTCACAATCAGATATTGTCATGAGCTGATAGATTACGGAGAAAAGACAGCAGATTCAAAACTCTTGGGCTTCGGATACTATCATCTTGCCATGACACTTTATTGCCTGAATGACTACGATAACATTTTTTTGATATCGTGGTCAGGGCGATAGATCATTTGGAGAAGGCGCAGAGCTGGAGCATGCTGGCGCGCGCATGCAATATACTTGGCATCATCACATCAAGCAGAGGCAATCAGCCGGTAGCATATGACTATTATCTGGATGGACTGATGTACTGCAAGAAGTATGGCCTGTTGGAAGAACAGAGCATTATAAATGTCAATTGCGGAACTTTAAATATCAAAGTGGGCAGGTATAAGGAGGCCATGGATTATTTTCAAAAAGCCATTGAATACATAGCTTCCGCACCGGATGAACCTTCATATCACACTAGGATGATATCTCTTTATGAGAATATGATAAACTGCAAGGTACTGGAGAGTGACTTTACCGGAATAGATGAGATTCTTGAGATTGTGGAGAGGGAGCATCTGCCGTATGCAGATGCAATCGACAGGCTTGGAATGCTTATCAGCAGAACCTTTTACATGCATAAAAGCGGACAGATTGAAAAACGTGACGAGTGTATCAGGCGCATTGATGGTGTAATCACGCAGGATATGCTTTTTATGGATCTGATAGAGGATTTCTTTGTGTATCTCGAGGTGCTTTTCGAGAGTGAAAAGATTGATGAATTCTGGCATCTGATGGAGCTTATGGAGCCGATGATAAACAATCTTAAGGTCACAAGCATGCAGATGAGACTTTTTAGGTCTTAAAATCAGATTTTACAGAAAGCACCATATGGGTGCAGAGTATCTGCAGGCGGCAGGGCTGTACTATGAGCTTTCCGAGCGCAAGGAGCTTGAGGCCAAGGCTATGATAAAAGAGGTCATAGAGCTTAGGGCGAATTTCGAGAAGGTAAATCGTGCCAAAAAAAAATTGAGAAGGAGAATAAGCTTCTTGCGGCGCAGTCTGAGACAGATCCTCTTACAGGCATGGCAAACAGGCGAAAGCTTAATATACGGGCGGATGAGATGTTTTCGCATGCTTTTAAATGTGGTCACAATTTTGCTATTGAGATACTGGATGTGGATTATTTCAAGGAGTACAATGATAATTACGGGCATCAGGAGGGGGACAGATGTCTGATTGCAATTGCGGACTGTATAAGCGAAGTTGCGGGAGCACATGGAGGTTTTTGTGCCAGATACGGCGGGGACGAGTTTGTAGTCATATACGAGAATATATCAAAGGAAGATGCTAAAGAATATGTGGAGGAGCTTCGCCGCAAGGTTATGGAGCTGACTCTGCCACACCGGTTTTCAAAGATGCTGCCTATTGTCACAATCACACAGGGCATGTATTGCGATGTACCAAAGGAAGAAAACAGAGTGTGGGATTTTTTACATGTGGCAGATGAGATACTATACAGCGTAAAGACAGACAACCGTGGCAGCTGCAGAGTGGTCGACAGAGCAGAGTTTACGCTTATGTCAGGCTATGGCACTACGATTCAGGGGCAGGCCTGATATCATATTGTCATGTCATAAGCACAGCGTTGATTATTGAGATGGACAGAGCAGATATGGATGAAAATTATACATATATTGTAAGGTGTGCTGACGGCACACTTTATACCGGCTGGACAAATGACCTGAAAAAGCGCATAAAAGCGCATAACTCCGGGAAAGGTGCCAAATATACAAAGACACGCAGACCTGTGGAGCTGGTCTATTTCGAGCACTTTGCCACGAAAGAGGAGGCAATGAGCAGGGAGTATCATATAAAACAGCTCAAGCGCGCACAGAAGCTGGCTCTGATAGATGAAATGAATAAAAATAACAAAAGTATTTTACACAAAACGGATAGTCGAAAATAACTAAAACGACCAAACGCCAGTGTGAGAATACTTATTTTTTTGCAATTTTTTGTGAAAAATTGCCAAAAAAATACCTGGTGTTTTTATTAATATATACAGAAAAGACAAAATCCTCTTGCGAAACTACATGAAACTGTCTATAATAATTCTTGTGAAAACGTTACCGCAAACATTACCGAAAACAACCAATAATGTTTGCACAAACAATTTTAATATTAAATTTTATAGGAGGGTTTAAAATGAAAAAGAAATTAGTGACAGTATTACTCGCTTCTTCAATGGTAGCAACAATGCTTGCAGGATGTGGATCAGGAAGCGGAGACGGAACAGAGAAAGGCTCTTCTGCAAAGGGTGGCGATGGCTCAGTTTACATGTTAAACTTCAAGCCGGAGACAGATCAGGCATGGCAGGATCTTGCAGAGAAGTACACAGATGAGACAGGCGTACAGGTTACAGTAGTAACAGCAGCTGATGGACAGTACAAGACAACACTTAAGTCTGAGCTTGCTAAGAAGGAAGCTCCAACAATCTTCAATATCGGAAGCACATCAGACTGCGCAGAGTATGACAAATACATATATGACTTAAAGGACAGCGAGATTTACAAGCACCTTACAGATAAGTCACTTGCACTTGAGTACAATGGCAAGATTGCATCAGTAGCTAACTGCTATGAGTGCTACGGAATCATCTACAACAAGGCAATTCTTGAGAAATACTGCAGCAACTACTCTGGAGCAGTTATCAAGTCAGTAGATGATATCAAGGATCTTGATACATTAGAGAAGGTTGCAACTGATATCAACGAGCATGTAGATGACATCAACAAAGCTTGTGACTTACATCTTACAGAGGCATTTGCTTCAGCAGGACTTGACAGCGGATCTAATTGGAGATTCACAGGACATCTCGCAGGTCTCGAGCTCTACTATGAGTTCAAGGATGCAGGATGTGATCTCACAGCAGGACAGAAGGAAGTTACAGGTAAGTACATGGACAACTTCAAGAGAGTATGGGATATGTACACAAATACATCAGCAGCAGACAAGGCTACACTTGATTCAGGAAGCTTAAATGCTGAGTCGGAGCTTGGTATGGAAGAGGCTGTATTCTACCAGAATGGTGACTGGGAGTACGCTAAGTTCGCAGATGACAACGAGGACGGATACACAGTTAAGCAGTCTGACCTTTCAATGATGCCTATCTACTTCGGTGTAGATGACAAGAACGAGGGACTTGCAGTTGGTACAGAGAACCACTGGACAGTAAATGCTCAGGCAGATCAGAAGGATATTGATGCAACACTTGAGTTCCTCAACTGGGTAATCACAAGTGATGACGGACGTGACGCAATCGTTAATAAAATGGGTCTTTCAGCTCCATTCGATACATTCACAGGTGACTATGAGTCAAAGAACGCTTTTGCTAATGTAGCATCAGAGCTTGCAAAGGAAGGCAAGACATCAGTAGCATGGTCATTCAACGCAACACCTTCAGTAGATGACTGGAGAGCTGATTTCCTTGCTCCACTCACAGAGTACACAGAGCGTAATGGTTCATGGGATGACGTTGCAAAGGCATTCTCAGAGAAATGGGCTTATTACTGGGATCTTCAGAACGAGCAGTAAAATTCTCTAAAAGTTAGTAAAGTAGTAAAAGTGGGGTGAGTGGCAGTCACTCACCCCATATTTTTTAAGAAAGGTATATTTGTTATGGAAAAGTCGATTAGAAAAAAATTTTGGATCTTCGCTTTACCGACAATGGCAGCATTTACAATAGGATTTATTGTACCGTTCGTATATGGTATCTTCCTTTCATTTTGTAAATTCTCCACTGTTACAGACTGGAAATGGGTGGGATTTAAAAATTACACAAGGATTTTTTTGTTGTAAACGGCAGTGTGGATACAACCTTTATTCATTCAATCTGGTACACAGCACTATTTACAGTAGTTTCGGTACTGATTATCAATATCGTATCATTTGCAATAGCAATGGCGCTTACAAAAGGAATCAGAGGAACAAATCTTTTCCGTACCGTATTTTTCCTTCCAAACCTTATCGGTGGAATCGTACTCTCATATGTATGGTTGATGATTTTTAACTCTATCCTTCAGAACTATTCAAAGACAATCGTAAGCTCAGAGTGGTCAGCATTCTGGGGACTTATAGCAGTAGTATGCTGGCAGCAGATTGGATATATGATGATTATCTACATCGCAGGTATTCAGAATATACCGGGTGAGCTCATTGAGGCAGCAAAGATTGATGGAGCCAATAAATGGCAGCTCGTAAAGAGCGTTATTCTTCCAATGCTTATGCCTACTATCACAATATGTACATTCCTGACATTGACAAACGGCTTCAAGCTGTTCGACCAGAACTTAGCTCTTACAGGCGGTAATCCGGGAAAGATGTCAGAGCTGCTTGCCTTAAATATCTACAACACCATGTATGGAACAACAGGATGGCAGGGCGTAGGTCAGGCAAAGGCTGTTATATTCTTTATAATTGTTGCAATTATCGCACTTGCACAGAATAAGATTACTACAAGCAAGGAGGTACAGGACTAATGGCAAAACAGAAAAAAGCGCAGGATGTCAGTGCCGTAAGACGGGCCAAACACGGCTGGATAATAACATTATTATTCACTGTTTTATCAGTACTTTGGATTTCACCAATCTTTATGGTGTTACTCAATTCATTTAAGAGAAAAGCCTACATATTCAGGCATCCGTTTGGAATCAGCACAGTATCTATCTCTGAGGGCTTTGGAGCCTTCAAGGATGGTATGTCAAGACTTTTCTCTGGCACATTAAACTACAAGAATGGTCTCAGAATGACACATTTCTGGGACTGCTTTGGAACATCACTTTTCATCACAGTCGGCTCAGTAGTACTTATTATACTCTGCTGCTCAATGTGTGCATGGTACATAGTTCGTGTAAAGACTAAGGGCACAAAGCTTATGTATACACTTTGCCTTTTCTCTATGATTGTTCCATTCCAGATGGTAATGTTTACGTTATCAAAATTTGCAAATATGCTTCATTTATCAAATCCACTCGGTATCATCATTGTATACCTTGGCTTTGGAGCAGGACTTGCTGTGTTTATGTTTACAGGATTTGTAAAGAGCATCTCATTAGAGATCGAAGAGGCAGCTATGATTGATGGCTGTACACCATTACAGATGTATTTCAGGGTTGTATTTCCAATACTTCGTCCTACAGCGGTAACAGTAGCGATACTTGAGGCAATGTGGGTATGGAATGACTACCTTCTTCCATCACTGGTTTTAAACATCAACCAGTACAAAACCATACCAATTGCTATTCAGTACTTAAAGCAGAGCCACGGTATGATTGACTGGGGTGCAATGATGGCCATGCTCGTGCTTGCAATTCTGCCAATTGTTATCTTCTATATTGTATGTCAGAAGTACATTATAGAGGGTGTACTCGCAGGAGCTGTAAAGGGTTAATATAGCTTACAAGAGGATATGGTTTATGTCATTTTAAGCCCCACACTTATTAAGAAAACATGTGGGGCTTAAGCTAAATTAGCAGGTTTTATAGTTGTGGATATATGATATAATGAGTGAAATAAATTATATCACATGGATATGATGTAAAAGGACATATCGCTGTCCGGACGGGGAAAACAATGACAATTGTAGATATAGCAAAAGAATCGGGATACTCAGTAACAACTGTATCCCGAGTTTTAAATAACAGGCAGGATGTTTCTCCTGCAGCAAAAGAAACCATAATGAAAATAGTTGAGGCACACAACTTTGTGCCAAATACCAATGCAAAGAGGCTCAAGCAGACCATTTCCAGAAATATTTATCTGCTGGTAAAGGGTACCTCTAATATGCTGTTTGCAAACGTAGTCGAGGAAATCCAGTCGATAATAGACAGAACAGACTACTCTTTGAGCATCACATATCTGGATGAGGACAGTAATCTAAGCAGTGTGACAGACCGCATATGCAGGGAGCGAAAGCCACTTGGCATCATATTCCTCGGAGGCAGCAGGGAAGATTTCTCTGAGGATACATCGTCATTTAAGGTGCCGTGTGTTATCGTGACCACATCGGCAGAAAACTGGAGCATGGAGGAGCTGTCATCTGTTTCCATTGATGATGAGAAGGCAGGGGAAACAATCGTCGACTATCTCATCGAGCATGGACATACAAAGATAGCAGAGATTGGAGCCAATCTGGAGCTTTCACAGACAGCTCGTCTGCGACATAACGGATATCTGAACAGCTTAAAAAAGCATGGCATCACACCTGATGAGCGTTACTATGAGAGAGCGCGATTCTCATATGACAGCGCATATCGTGCGATGAAAAAGCTTTTGGAAAAGAATATAGAAATCACCGCAGTCTATGCGATTTCCGATGCCATGGCAATCGGTGCCATAAGGGCAATACTTGACAAAGGACTCAGGGTGCCGGAAGATATATCTATCACAGGCTTTGATGGTTCGACGCTTGCAGAGTACTACAATCCCAAGATTGTATCTATCAGACAGCCGCACAAGGATATGGCGGCACGCAGCGTGGAGCTTCTTTTTAACATGATAGATTTGCATAAAGGCTCATGTCATGAGATAATACCATTTGAGCTGACAGAGGGCAAGAGTGTTGCCCGGATTGATTAAAGACTATATAATATCAGCTTGTTACATTCCGGACATACAATAAACGAGGAGGAATCGCGCATGGAAGTGAATAATAAGATGAAGCACACCATAAAGGTCGCATGGGCCAAAGGGTTTTCACAGTTTTTAGCACTAGCAGGAGCAATCCTGCTAGTGTTTGTGCTATTTAAATCTGATGCAATAATGGCACAGATAGTGAGAATAATAAACATACTTATGCCAATTATCATGGGGATTGTGCTGGCGTATCTCATAAATCCGATGGTAGAGTTTTATGACAGAAAGCTAAGCAATTCGCTTGGCAAAGCCATGGAAAAGAAGTGTGGAAAGAGACCTTCTATGAGAGGGTTGTCAATACTTATAAGTCTGGCCATAATAATAGCCATTATTGTAGTGCTCATAATGATGGTGGTGCCACAGCTTGTAAGCAATATCACAAATGCGGTCAGTCTTTTACCGGATCAGATACAGGACCTTGTGAAAAAAATCACAGAGCTTGCCAAAAACAATGACAAGGCAAAGGAAATAATCACTGAGCTATACAATAACGGCATAAGCTATTTTACTGAATGGGTAAGGAACAATATGCTCGGACAGGTTACCTTTGTGATAAACGGTATTATGGGAATCTTTGGCACAGCGGTAAACTGCCTTGTTGCATTCATAGTTGCCATCTATGTCCTTCTTAGCAAGGATACCTTCAAACGCCAGACTAAAAAGCTCGTGAGCGCATTTCTGCCGGAGCGCCATATACAGGTGCTTTCAAGCATCTTAAAAGAGAGCGACAAGATATTCGGTGGTTTTATCAGTGGCAAAATCATTGATTCACTCATAATCGGAGCTATCTGTTTCGTGTGCTGCCTGATACTGCGCATGCCGTATGTAGCACTCGTGAGCGTGATAGTCGGAGTGACCAATGTCATACCGTTCTTTGGACCGTACATTGGAGCCATACCAAGCACCATACTCATCATGCTCGACAGCCCGTCAAAGGGTGTGATATTTTTGCTGTTTATCATTATCTTACAGCAGGTGGACGGCAATATTATCGGACCAAAAGATACTCGGTGAGTCCACAGGACTCTCACCTTTCTGGGTGGTATTTGCAATCTTCCTTGGAAATGGATTATTTGGAGTAGTGGGGCTGTTCATCGGAGTACCGACATGGGGTGTCGTGTACTACCTGATAAAGAGATATGTGAATTATCGTGTGAGGAAGAAAGAATAAACGTACTGTTAAAAAATAAGTTATAAATTTTGAAAATAGTACTTGAATACTGGAAAATATGTGTATATAATGTGTGAACGAGGCTTTGAAAAAGAGCTTGTTCACACATTTTTTTAATGGATTTTCTGCAGGGGTAAACCTGCTGGGAAAAGTTATTATGAATTTAATTTTTGGGGAGGGTATTTACACATGAAGACAGATATGACCAAAGGCAATCCAATGAAAATTATACTGCTGTTCTCGATTCCTGTTCTGATGGGAAATCTGTTTCAGCAGTTCTATAATATGGTGGACACGATTATCGTGGGGCAGTATCTGGGCTCAAAGGCGCTTGCGGCGGTTGGCTCGACAGGCTGTATTATGTTTCTGGTGCTTGGCTTTGCAAATGGAATAGCACAGGGCTTTGGAGTTATGGCAAGCCATGCGTTTGGTGCGAAAAAAAGAGAAGCTTTTGAAGCATTATGTGGCACTGGCTATAAGTCTTACAGTTATTGTCTCAGTGGTGCTCACGATTCCGACAGTGCTTGCGTCGAGGCAGCTTCTTATCTGGCTCAATACACCTGATGATATACTTGTCATGGCTGATGCGTACATAAAGGTCATTTTGCGGGAATTTTCTGCACCATGTCCTACAATGTGGCTTCCGGTCTTTTGCGAAGTATCGGAGACAGCAAGACTCCGCTGTACTTTTTGATTTTTTCATCTGTATTGAATATTGTGCTGGACATATTCTTTATCGTGGTGGTGAAGGCAGGCACGGCAGGAGCTGCTTATGCGACAGTTATCTCGCAGGGAATGGCTGCAGTTTTGTCATTTATCGTGATGTTTAAGAAGTATGATTTGCTGCGCATCAGCCGCGAGGATTATTACATGGATTGGAACGGAATCTGGCACATGCTTTCAATCGGTCTGCAGATGGCACTCAACTATTCTATCACTGCTATCGGAACGATGATTTTCCAGGCAGCGGTCAATGTCTTCGGTTCGCAGGTGGTAGCTGCGTATACCGCCGCATCCAAGGTCAATAATATCGCGACACAGACCATGCCTACACTTGGAACAGCCGCTGCGACTTACTGCGGACAAAATCTCGGTGCAGGCAGATACGACAGGATATTTAAGGGTATGAAGTCATGCTTTTTCATATGTATAGGCTGCGCAGTTTTAGCGGCAGCAATTAACTGCTTTGTCGGACCGTACATGATAGGCTGGTTTATCACATCGCCTACGGCAACTGACATTGACTGTGCTATGAAATATCTGAAAATCGCGAGTGTCTTCATGCTTCCTCTTGCATGGATTTTTGCATACAGAAACGGTCTGCAGGGACTTAACAAGGGACTTGTGCCTATGCTTAGCGGTGTGATGGAGCTTGTGTCGAGATTGATTGCAATACTTGCTCTGTCAAAGCCATTTGGTTACGGCGGTGTGTGCTTTGCAGATCCGGCAGCCTGGCTTACAACAGGAATACTACTTATTGTGACCTACTATGTGTGGGAGATGCGCATGAGGAAGAAGGTACAGATAAAATAGATTTCACACAAATTGGTTTATTCGTGGTACAATTAAGCCACGGATAAATCAATTTCATTTACAGAGATAAAGAGGCGGATTGCATGAATTATTATGAGCTTTCAAACACTGTCACCCCTGATACCATTGGATACAAAAATGGCTTATGGCAGAAAAGATATGTGCAGATTTACAGAGTATTGACTGTTGTATGGAGTGTTTTGACATTATGCTTGTTGTTTGGAATGTTCCATAGGGATGACTATAGTTCAGGAATGATTAAATCATGTTTATTGCTTTTTGCAGGTATTATTTTTCTGGTGTTGATGCTGATCGCTGTTGTTAATATATCAGCGAAAAGGACAGAGAATTGGAGCCTTCAGGACAGGCATGATTACAATTTGCCTATGTACAGAACCAGATACAGGAATAATAGGCAGCTTCAGTCAGTTGTGTTGATAGTGATGGCTAAGCAGCAGCTTCTTATGTCAAACTATGATCTGGCCGCACAGGCTCTTGCAATGGTTGATATCAATTGTGTGAAGCTGCCATATTTAAGAGATTATTATTTTTGCAATGCTGCAGTTTTGTTCCTATGTGATAAGCCGGGCTGGCAGGAGTGGCTGGATAAGTGCTATGCTGTGCCGGCGAATCAAAAGCAGATGACGGACATGCAGATTGGTGCATTGTTTTTATCAGAAAATGCAAAAATGGATTTGTGTCAGGCAATTTACGCAGACACCAGGATAAAGCATAAGTGGCCGACAGCAATTGTAATTACTGCGATATTGGTGTTGTATGCAGGAATTTTCTATGGAGTAGGAGGCTTACTGTCTCGAGGATATCACTATAGATACTGGTTCGAGCTGTCGTCTGTTCTGATAACATACGCAGGCTGTATGGTCTTGTCGCTTTACTGGATAATCAGGTGGATATTATTCAGTGACAGCGTATCTAAAAAGTCAGAAGGGGTAAGGCTATTCAGAAAAGTAATACTCATAGTCATGTGGCTGTGTTTGATGGCTGCCATGGTTATTAATCTGATAATTTCATTCATCGGCATGGATACGGAGAAAAAGGTATATGCGAATGGTCTTATCTGCATGAGTACTTCGGATGGATATAGTACTGATGAATATTATAACATCAAGGTTGGACCTTTCCTGAGACGAAATTTGACATTTAAGGAAACAATAAAGTTTGGACTTATAAACGATGATGACAGCACCGGAGACAGTGGAAATGATGCTGGTGATAGCGGTGCAAATGACAGTGAGAGCAGCACTGAGAATAATTCACAGCAATTCAATAACGGTTCTGAAAATACAGAAAATGAGAATGCAGGAATGAGAACGCAGGCGAAAGCCTGGATACAGAAAGCAAGGCCGTATATGATTACATGGCAGCTGCAGGGATACTCTCAGCCGGGGATGCCGGTATTATTCGCAACGGTTCCACCGCTAAAGGTACTTTTTATTCTGTTTTCGAAACCGGCGAGGCGGATGGAAGTACGTATGAGAATAGGTTAGTTTATGACAGAGTTTCCGAAAATGGACAGTGTGATTTGTTTGTTTATGAGCAGTTGGTTAGTGGCTCAGATACAAGGCTACTGGGATTTTATGCTGTAAATAAAACCACAAATGAGGTTTTCTCAGCGGATAGAAACTCATGGGGTGGTGTGAGCAGCCGGGAATATCAGGACGCAACAGGAGAAAATCAGGCTGGTACATGTCGCATAAACGATGTACTAGCTGGTTGTCTCCCCTGCGAATCAGCACAGGCGCTATCTTTTTGTGCGTTGGCGCCAAATCGGGCTCAGGCTTTCTTTGTTTGCGGTTATCCATTTGCTTGACGAGCAAATCCATGGCGGTTCTTGCGATTACATCTATCTGCTGGCCAATGGTGGTGATTGGAATTATGGCTTCGTTGGCAATTGGTGAATTGTCGAAGCCGACTATCTCATAGCTGTCCGGCAGGCAGCCGTATTTTTGTATGACAAGGTTCAAAAACATGTTGGCATATGTGTCGTTTGCCAGGAATACCCTTCTTTCTTTTTATCAGGATATTTTTCATCTATATTGTTAAAAATCACCTTCATCTGAGAAAATAAATCGTTGTACGAATCACCGGATACGTTCAGGCTGAGCTCATAGGGAATATTGTGCTCAGTACAGGTGTCCTCAAACGCACGGATTCTGTCGTATGCCGGGACATACTTTGGCACATCTACATTGATATGGATGAGGATATCACATTTGTCACGTATTAAAAGAGATGTGGCCTGAAGCGCACCCATATAGTTGTCGGAGGTGACACTGCTTATATGCATGGATTCTCGCTCGATTGCGACAATTGGAATGTGGTATGAAGCAAGCTTTTCAGATGAGAGAGTGTGACTTAGCACGATAAGACCCTCTATCTGATAAGCTAAAAGTTCATCAATGTAGTTTTCTTCCTCAGCCGCCCCCTTGTCACTCATAAAGATGAGAAACTTATAGTGATAGTCAGCGTAGGTGGCTAAAAGCTGTGTGAGCATCTCAGAGTAGTAGTGCAGGTAAAGGTTTGGCACTATTATGCCGACAAACTCGCTCTTACCGTTTGCGAGAACCTTTGCGAGCTTATTTTTCTTATAGCCGAGCTCATCAAGCGCACGGGAAATCTTTTTCCTGATTCTCCAGTGTCAGAGAGTCTGGATGATTGAAATATCTTGAAATTGTTGTTTTTGAAAAGTGTGTATATTCCGCAATATCTGCAAATGTAACCTGTTTTTTCCCCATGGGATGTCTCCTTATAAAAATTACTTATATTACAAATGTTTATAAACAGTATACAGCGCAATTTCCAAAATATCAACAAAAAGTAACCGGTAACTTTTTTTGAGAAAAGTATTGACACAGCACAAACGATATTGTATTATCAAATTACAAAGTAACCGGTTACTTTACCGGTTCCACAAGAGCGTAAATTAAGTAAAAAAGACAAAATGTGAAAAAGAGTGGAGGTCACAGCAAATGAAAGAAAAAAGCAGTCATTGAAAAGCAAAGTGACATATGTGAAGAAAAACTGGATGTTGTACATATTTTTCCTTATGCCGGCACTTTTACTGACAATTATATTCAAGTATGTTCCGATGGGCGGACTGCTCATAGCATTCAAGGATTACAATGTCATAAAGGGTGTGCTGGGGAGTCCATGGGTAGGGCTTGAATATTTCAAGAGATTTTTATCGTCACCTGATTTTATGAACTACCTTATGAATACGTTAAAGGTAAGTATTTACGGATTGTTATGGGGATTTCCGGTACCGATCATACTTGCACTGCTTCTGAATCGTATTCGCAAAGAAGGCATCAAGAAAAAGATACAGCTTCTGATTTACGCACCAAATTTTATCTCAGTTATTGTACTTTGTGGTATGGTTCGTATGTTTTTATCACCAATCGGACCAATGAATAAGATACTCGGCATCAGCACAAACTGGATGACAATGCCGGCTGCATTCAGGACAATCTACATAGCGAGCGGCATCTGGCAGGGAGCAGGCTGGGCTTCAATCATGTACACAGCGGCATTATCCAATGCGAGCAAGGAGCTTGAGGAGGCAGCGAGAATGGATGGCGCAAACATCTTCCAGCAGATGTGGTATGTTGAGCTTCCGGCTATTAAGAATATTATAGTGATACAGTTCATCCTGCAGGCAGGAAATATTATGAGTATCGGTTTCGAGAAAGCCTATGCGTTACAGACAGATATGAACTTACCGGCATCGGAAATTCTTTCTACATATGTATACAGAATCGGACTTTTGAATGGAGACTATGGTTATTCAACAGCGGTTGGTCTTTTCAACTCGGTAATCAACGTAATATTGCTGATTATAGTCAATGCGGTTGTAAAGAAGCTAAACGATGGTGAAGGAATCTAGGAGGAAAGTGCAATGGAAAAAGATATGAAGACAAAAATCAAATATTCACGGACTGATAAAATTGTTCTTGGAATTGGATATACACTTCTTGGGTTGTTTGTGCTTGCAATAATTGTTCCGTTAGTATATGTAGTGCTGGCATCTTTCATGGATCCGACAGTACTTAACAACCAGGGACTGAGCTTCAACATAAAGGACTGGACTATTGATGCATACAGACGAGTTCTGGAAAATGACATGATATGGCGCGGATTTTTTAATTCGTTTTTTACTCAATAGCGTTTGCGGCAATCTCAGTATTTGTCACAATCATGGCAGCGTATCCGATGTCTAAAAAGGAATTTGTCGGAAGAAAATTTTTCAATGTGATTTTTATTATCACAATGTTTTTTGGAGGAGGAATGATTCCTACATTCATCCTTATAAATCAGCTCCATATGGTAAACACCGTCTGGGCAATCCTCATTCCGGGAGCTTTCAATGTGTGGAATATGATTTTGGCGAGAACCTATTATCAGTCAGTGCCAAATGAGCTTCGTGAGGCATCAGCCATCGACGGAGCAAATGAAATACAGCATTTCTTTAAGATTATGCTTCCGGTTTGTAAGCCGATTATTGCGGTGCTTATGCTTTGGTCATTTGTAGGAATGTGGAACAGCTACTTTGATGCAATGATTTACCTGAATGACGCAAATCTTCAGCCATTACAGCTTGTACTGCGTTCAATTCTCGTGCAGAATACACCTCAGCCGGGCATGATTGCAGATATCCAGAGCACAGCTGAGATGGCAAAGGTTGCAGAGCAGCTCAAGTACGCTACAATTGTTGTATCAAGTTTACCACTTTTGATTATGTATCCATTTTTCCAGAAATATTTTGATAAAGGAATCATGGTTGGATCTGTTAAGGGCTAACAGAAAGGATGAGTATGGATATGAAAAAAGAAGCTTCAAAAAATTAATTACACTTTCGCTTACACTTGCAATGCTGACAGGTGTGGCAGGCTGTGGAAAGCAGCAGAGCTTAAATGCTGAGACAAATCCGGACACACCGGTATCAGATGTGCAGTTCCCTCTGAAGGAGAAGGCTGAGCTGTCATTTATCACAAGTGCACCGGCCACATCCACACAGGATCCTAATGAGAGGACTATCTTCAAGAGAATGGAGGAGCAGACCAACGTGCATATCGACTGGACATGCTTCGTTTCAGACCAGTTCTCTGACAAGAAGAATCTGGCATTGGCGCAGTTTGGTAATCTGCCGGATGGACTGTTTAATGCAGGTATGAGTGATTACGACCTGCTCAGATATGCAAAGCAGGGTATCATTATTCCGGTAGAGAATCTGATCGATAAATATATGCCTAATCTTCAGGCAGTTTTTGAAAAATATCCAGAGTACAGAACCATGTGTACTGCACCGGACGGACATATCTATTCATTTCCTTGGATAGAGCAGCTTGGCTCAGGAAAAGAAGCTATCCAGGCAATAGGAGATATTCCTTATATCAACAAGAAGTGGCTTGACTATCTGGGACTTGATGTACCGACTACCACAGACGAGCTCGAGCAGGTACTTATTGCATTCAGAGATCATGCCGATGAGCTGGAGCAGGAATTTGATATCGAGGGCGGGGTTATCCTATGTCATTTATTATAAACAACGGTGACCAGGATCCAGCCATCCTCATGAACGGCTTTGGTGAGGGTTATGGTGATACAGGTGACCACTTTGCGGTAACAGATGAGGGAAAAGTCATCTATGCTCCGACACAGGAGGGCTACAAGGAGGGTATCGAGTGGCTTCACAAGCTTGTCACAGAGGATTTGATTGACCCTGAGGCATTTACACAGGAGTGGTCAACCTACGTAGCAAAGGGTAAAAACCACAGATACGGGCTCTGCTTTACATGGGACATTGCAAACATTGACAATAACACAGATTACGTCATGCTTCCTGCTCTCACAGGACCTGACGGAGTCAGAAATATCACCAGACAGAACAACAGTGAGACGAGTGGTTTCGACAGAGGACGATGCGTACTGACATCAAGCTGCAGGGATACGGCTTTGGCAGCCGCGTGGATTGATCAGATGTATGCTCCAATCCAGTCTCCACAAAATAACTGGGGAACATACGGCGAGAAAGATTCGTTCAATATATTTGAGATGAGTACAAACGCTGACGGTGGACAGATGTTAAAGCATATGGATCTGGGCGATCAGTCACCGGTTGAGGTGCGTGAGGCGCAATCTGTAAACGGACCGCTTGCTGTTTTAAACGAGTACTATGATGTTTATGTGACAGAACCGGCAGATGCAAAGTGGCGTCTTGACAACATGCATGAGGCTTATCTGAAGGACATGAACAGTAAGTATGTCTATCCAAACGTGTTCATGAGCATAGATGACACCAACAAGGTGTCACAGTACGACACAGACATCAAGAAATATGCTGAGCAGAAAAAGGCTGATTGGATATTAAACGGCGGCATTGATAAGGAATGGGATTCATACCTTAAGAAACTTAATAAATATGGTTTACAGGATTATCTGAAGATAAAGCAGAAATATTATGACAGCTATCAGAAAGCCCTTGAGAGTACATCAGAGGGCAAATAGGTTACTGTTCATAATTCTGTATTACCGGCAAAACAAACAGAATGGGAGGATTTGAATGAGCGAATTATTGGAAAAAGCAAGAAGCTACGAGGCAAAAAAAATAGCTGCTACGGATAAAGAGAGTAAACCTTTGTTTCATATCAGTGCACCGGCAGGATGGATTAATGATCCGAATGGATTTTCTGTCTATAAAGGAAAAATTCATCTGTTTTATCAGTACTATCCATATCTGCGTGAGTGGGGACCTATGCATTGGGGGCATAGTACGACAAGCGATATGATTAAATGGGAACAGCTTCCGTGTGCTCTGGCACCTGACGAGGAATATGATAAAAAGGATGTTTCTCAGGAAGTGCCATTGAGGCAGATGGTAAGCATGTGCTTGTATACACAGGTGTCACAAGGATTAAGCTTGCTGACGGCAGTGAGCAGGAGAGACAGAACCAGTGCATCGCATTTGGAGACGGACTTAATTATATGAAGCATGAGAATAATCCTGTTGTGACAGGCGATATGCTTCCTGAAAACTGCAGCAGAATCGATTTCCGTGACCCTAAAATATGGAAAGAGGATGACACATATTATCTTATAGTTGGAAGCAAGGACTTAAACGATGTGGGACAGGTAGTGCTCTGTTCTTCAAAAAACCTGACCGATTGGCAGTTTGAGACAATCCTTGCGGCAAACAGCACCGGCAAAATAGGTACCATGTGGGAGTGCCCGGACTTCTTTGGGCTGGAGGATAAGCATGTGCTCGTCTGTTCACCGCAGAATATGAAGGCAGACAAATATGAGTTTCATAACGGACACAACTCTGTATATTTTCTGGGGGATTATGATAAAGAAAATCATGTATTTATCAAAGAAGAGCCGCACACACTTGACTATGGCATGGACTTTTATGCGCCACAGACTACACTGCTTCCGGACGGACGCCGCGTGATGATAGCGTGGATGAAGTCATGGGATGCATGTGTCGTTCCTGATTCGCAGGATTGGCAGGGCATGATGACACTGCCTCGTGAGCTTGAAATAAAGGACGGCCGTATCTGGCAGAAGCCGGTTAAGGAAATAGAAAATTATCGTGCAAACAAGTGTCATTATACAGATAAAAAATAGACTGCTACACGACCTTTGAAGGCATAAAGGGCCGCACTCTCGACATGACAGTGGAGCTTTCAGGCGAGGAGTATCATGACTTCACTGTTGAAATGGCATGCGATGATGAGTATAGCACAGCGTTTACCTACAACAGAGTCGCAGGCATGCTCGAGATTGATCGTACCTGCTGTGGCGTCACAAAGGATGTCGTCTGTGTCAGAAAAATTAAAATCGCAGATACAGACAGAAAGCTAAAGCTTCGTTTCATCATGGACAGACAGTCTATAGAGCTCTTTATCAATGACGGACAGCAGGTCGCAACCACAGCTATCTGTACACCTCTTCAGGCAGACGGAATCTGCTTTAATTGTGACGGAAGTGCTGTTGTGGATATTGAAAAATATGATATAATATGATATAATTTTATAATATGAAAGCATATCAGTAGAGCATACAAATAATAACCGGACAAATTATTGGTCCGGTTATTTGTAGAATAATATACAGGATATTTTGACAGGAAAGAAAGAGGTACAATATGGATGTAGTTGCATTAGGTGAATTACTTATAGATTTTACAGAAAACGGTACAAGTGCGCAGGACAATAAGCTTTTTGAGGCTAATCCGGGTGGAGCTCCATGTAACGTGCTTGCCATGCTTCAAAAGCTCGGTCATCAGACTGCTTTCATCGGAAAAGTGGGACGGGATGCGTTCGGAAGGCTGCTTGTTGATGCCGTAAAGGAGCAGGGCATCGACACAACAGGCGTGCGCTATGATGACAATGTACATACCACTCTTGCATTTGTCCAGACCGCAGCAGACGGAGACAGAGATTTCTCATTTTACAGAAATCCGGGAGCAGATATGATGCTGACAGCGGATGAGGTGGATTTATCACTTGTGAGAAACGCAAAAATTTTCCACTTCGGAAGTCTTTCAATGACGGATCAGACCTGTGAGAAAGCGACAAAGCATGCAATAGCTGCCGCAAAAGAGGCAGGCGCACTGATTTCCTTTGACCCTAATCTGCGCAAACCGCTCTGGAAGAGCATGGACGATGCAAAAAAGAGAAGATAAGCTGGGGCCTGAGTCAGTGTGACATCTTAAAAATATCTGATGATGAGATTGAATTCATGACAGGCGAAAAGGACATAAAGACAGGTGTGAAGAAGCTCATAGATGAGTATCACATTCCGTTTATCTGTGCCACCATGGGCAAAAACGGAAGTATGGCATTTTTTGACGGACATATCGTGGAGGCAGCTCCGTTCCTGCGAGATGACACTGTCGAGACTACAGGTGCAGGAGATACTTTCTGTGCATGCCTGCTTCACGATGTGCTGGAGCATGGTATCAATGACCGGAAGGATGACGATGTGAAAAAGATGCTCACATTCGCAAATGCAGCAGCTTCGCTTATTACCACGAGAAAGGGCGCACTTCGCGTGATGCCTGAGAAGGGTGAGGTTGAGGCTGTAATTAAGTAGTTATAATTTAATACGATAAAAGAGACTATACTCTTCTTAATCTATGTTTAAAAACGTGATTAAGAAGAGTATATTTGTTTCTTGCAGTGCATAATTGTATTGGCTATAATATCATATATAAAACAATGATTTGAGACTATACAGGGAGTCAGATATGGTAAAAACGATTGGTATTGGGAAACAGGATTTTGCTTCTGTTATAGAAGATAATTGCTTTTTTGTGGACAAAACGAGCTTTATAAAGGAATGGTGGGATTCAAAGGATGATGTGACTCTCATCACGCGTCCGAGGCGTTTTGGAAAAACACTTAATATGAGCATGCTTAACTGCTTTTTTTTCAAATCAGTATAAGGACAGGAGCGATTTGTTTGATTCATTGTCTATATGGGAGGATGAGGACTATCGAAAAATTCAGGGTACTTATCCTGTGATTTTTATGAGCTTTGCTTCGGTTAAGGCCGACAATCTGGGAGATGCAAAAATCCAGATAAAAGCACAGATAGAGGCTGTTTACAAAAGGCACAGATATCTGCTTGAGGGGGATACTCTGACAGCAGACGAAATAGCTGATTTTGAAGGAACAAATACCAGGATGGGTGATGCTGAGAGTGGATTAAAATTAAATATTTTGTGTGAGTATTTTCATCGTTACTGGGGAAAGAAGACGATAATTATCCTTGATGAGTATGATACTCCTATACAGGAGGCATATCTTCATGGATATTGGAATGAGTTTACTGCATATATAAGAAGCCTGTTTAATGCAACGTTCAAGACAAATCCGTATATGGAGCGTGCTATTATGACAGGAATCACGCGTGTATCAAAGGAATCAATTTTTTCAGACCTCAATAATCTGAATGTAATAACCACGACCTCAAGCAGTTATGCAACGAGCTTTGGATTTACAGAGAATGAAGTTTTTGATGCAATGGAAGAGTATGGTCTGTCCGGTGAAAAAGATACTGTAAAAAAATGGTATGACGGTTTTAAAGTTGGAAATCACAGTGATATTTATAATCCATGGTCTATAACGAACTTTCTAAAGGAAAAACAGATAAGTCCATACTGGGCATCTACCAGCTCAAACGGTCTGGTAAATCGTTTGATCAGAACAGCATCTGCAGAAATAAAATCTATGATGGAAACACTTCTGGAAGGCGATTCTGTGGAGGTTAGCATTGACGAACAACTGGTGTTTGAACAGCTCGATAACGATGAAAATGCCATTTGGAGTCTTTTTGCTTGCCAGCGGTTATTTAAAGGTTGATTCCTTAGAAAAAAGAGGTCTTACGCTTGAACCGTGGTATCATCTGAGCATTACAAATCTTGAAACCGTAAGTATGTTTTCAAATATGTTCAGAGGATGGTTTAATGCCTCTGTTTCGAATTATAATGGATTCATAAGGGCATTGCTTAGAGGCAATGTAAAGGAAATGAACATATACATGAATGAGGTCGCTTTATCTACCTTCAGCAGCTTTGACAGCGGAAAGCATCCTTCGGGAAAATCTGAACCGGAGAGATTTTATCATGGTTTTGTCTTAGGCCTGCTGGTCGAGCTTAGAGATAAATATGAAGTGCAGTCAAACCGTGAAAGTGGCTATGGCAGATATGATGTGATGATCATTCCACGTGATAAAAATTCGCAGGCTGTAATAATAGAATTTAAGGTTATTGATTCGCAAGAGGAGACATCACTGGATATGACTGCGGATAGTGCTTTGAAGCAGATTGAAGAGAAAAATTATGATGCAAAGCTTTTGGAACGAGGATATAAAAGAGAAGCAATTCAACATTATGGTTTCGCATTTGAAGGAAAGAAAGTATTGATAAAGAAGGCACAAATCTAAATGAAACAAAAATTATCAGTTGCACCAACACTCAAAAACTACGACAAGAAAAATCTCCCAAAGGACATTCTTGCGGGAATCATCATCATGGCGGTTTCGATTCCTATATCGATGGGCTATGCGCAGATATCCGGGCTACCGGCGGTATATGGCTTGTATGGCTCGGTATTCCCAATCATATTGTTTGCTCTGTTTTCCACATCACCGCAGTTTATATTCGGTGTGGATGCTGCTCCGGCGGCGCTTGTCGGAGCAGCAGTGCTTGGCATGGGAATAGAGGCAGGAAGCAAAAAGAGGCCATGACGGTTGTACCGGTGTTTACATTTTTTGTGGCACTGTGGCTTTTGGCATTTTACTTCATGAATGCCGGAAAGCTGGTGAACTACATATCTGCGCCGGTTATGGGCGGATTTATCACAGGCATATGTACTACAATCATACTGATGCAGGCGCCAAAGCTCATGGGCTCTGCGGCAGGAACCGGAGAGCTTTTTGAACTGTCTGAGCATATATGGGAGGCCTTTACACCACATAAATGCAGCCGCACTTGTCATGGGGATTGTAGCGCTTGCCATTTTGGTTGTGAGTAAGAGGCTTGTTCCAAAGTTTCCTATGGCGGTTGTGCTCATGGTAACAGGCGCGCTTTTTACATATTTTGGACCGGTAAAGGAGTGGGGAGTGCCGACTCTTTCAGCAGTTGAGCCCGGCATGCCGCGGTGGTATATACCGGATTTCGAGGCAGTTTTTTCAGTTCAAAAGGCCTCAGAGGTAATAGTTTTAAGTCTTTCGGTTGCTGTTGTCATCATGGCAGAGACACTTCTGGCAGAAAACAATTTCGCACAGAAAAACGGATACAGAATAGATGATAACACGGAGCTTTTGGCATTTTCCATAGGAAATATGGCTGCGGCTTTTACGGGCTGCTGTCCGATAAACGGTTCAGTGTCACGAACTGCGATGAGCGAGCAGTACGAGGGTAAGACACAGCTCACAGGGCTTGTTGCAGGCGTTTCCATGATAGCAGTGCTTCTTTTTTTGCACAGGCTTTATAGGATATCTGCCGGTTCCGGTGCTCACGGCGATTGTCATATCAGCGCTCATGGGTGCCACGGAGTTTCATCTGGCAAAGAGACTGTGGAAGGTCAGCAGGACAGAATTTTTCATATTTGTTGGTGCTTTTTTCGGAGTACTTATTCTGGGTACGATAAACGGAGTTTTGATAGGAATCATTTTGTCTTTTGCCGAGATGATAATCAGAAGCGCAAAGCCGGCCACCTGCTTTCTCGGTGTGCAGCCGGGACACAGTCATTTCCGCGATATCAGGGAGAGCACAAACATCCACGAGATTGACGGTGTGATTATTTACAGATTTTCGAGCAGCCTGTTTTTTGCAAATGCAAAGGTACTTGTGCGTGATATTGAGGACCACCTAAAGCATGATACAAAAGCTGTCATAATCGATGCCGGAGCTATCGGAAGTATTGATATCACAGGAGCTGACAGCATAGAGTCACTTTACCGCTCACTGAAACAAAAAGATGTAAAGCTATACATAACAGAGCACATTGCAGAGCTCAACGAGCAACTCAGGAAGCTGGGCTTAGGTTATTTAATTGAGCAGGGCTGTGTCAGAAGGACAATACATATTGCGCTAAAGGATATGGGAATAAACAGACCTTATCCGCTTGAGGGTGGCGTAGATAACGAGGAGCGCAGTGCCTCAAGAAAGCGTGCTGACAACAGAGTGCAGGAGTTTGTCTGGGCGTTTGGCGCCGAGAGTGAGGAGCAGATTGAAAAGCAGATAAAGCTTCAGATAGAACAGCTCAAAAAAAGACAAAGGATATAGAGGAAATCATGCATGGTGCTGGGCGCATATGGATGAGTTTGACCAGGATGAGTGGCTGGAGCATCTGGAGGAGCATCTGAAAGAAATCGTCAACATATCAGGAAAGGATGTGCACACGCTTGCGGCAGATATCGAGATGCACCGTCGCGAGGTGCATGAGCGTATAGCAAGAGAGCATCCGGAGCTTGCAGAGCGGTTTGCACAGAGGAGACACCTGCTTGATAAGCATCTGAGGGAGAGAAGGCCTGAGGTCTACAGGATTATCGTGCAGCTAAGGGAGGACAACAAGCATAAATGAACATAAACCAGACACTCAAACAATACTTTGGCTACGACAGTCTTAGAACAGGGCAGGAGGAGCTCATAAACGGCATACTTGCAGGGCACGATGTGCTCGGTATCATGCCGACAGGCGCAGGAAAATCGCTGTGCTACCAGCTTCCGGCGCTTATGCTTAAAGGAATTACGCTTGTCATTTCGCCACTTATCTCGCTTATGTCAGATCAGGTCAAGGCTTTAAACCAGGCAGGAGTGCATGCCGCCTATATCAACAGCTCACTGACCGAAAACCAGATAAGGATGGCACTTTCGTATGCCTCACAGGGGCGATACAAGATAATCTATGTCGCTCGGAGCGCCTCAACACGCCGCGTTTTCTGGATTTTGCCTGCAACGCGGACATATCGATGCTGACAGTTGATGAGGCACACTGTATATCGCAGTGGGGACAGGATTTCAGACCGAGCTATCTGGAAATTGCCGGATTTTTAACGAGACTTCCAAGACGACCGATAGTCAGTGCGTTTACAGCGACCGCCACGGAGCGCGTGAAAAATGATATAGTGGCTTCGCTTGGACTTAACAATCCGGTTACTATGGTGACTGGGTTTGACAGACCTAACCTGTTTTTCAGGGTTGTTACAAGAAAGGGGAGGCAGCCAGAAGGACAACAGTATAATCAATTATGTGAAAAAGCATGAGGACGAAAGTGGAATAATATACTGCGCAACGAAAAAGAATGTGGATAAGCTGTATACTCTTTTAAATGAGCAGGGTATTTCGGCGGGCCGTTACCACGCAGGGCTTTCAAATGATGAACGTAAGCAGAATCAGGAGGATTTTACATACGACAGAATCCGTGTGATGGTTGCCACAAACGCATTTGGAATGGGAATCGACAAGTCAAATGTGAGATATGTGCTGCATTACAACATGCCACAGAGCCTCGAGTATTACTATCAGGAGGCCGGAAGAGCGGGACGAGACGGTGAGGAAGCGGAATGTGTGCTGTTTTTCTCAAAGCAGGATATCATGATAAACAAGTTCCTTCTGCAGAATAAGGCTTCAGCAGGCGATGTGGCATCCGACATGCAAAAGACAGCCAATGACCAAAGAAAGCTGCAGCAGATGATAAATTACTGTGAGACGGACAAATGCCTGAGAGAGTTTATACTTTCATATTTCGGAGATACAACGCCATGCATCTGCAACAAATGCAGCAACTGTGTGGTTGTGGAGGATGAAGAGGAGGAGACATACGTTGAAACCGGCAAAAAGCGTAAAAAGGCAGCACAGCTTGCAGGGCTTAACGAGCTTGGTGCTGCGCTGTTTGAAAAGCTGCGCAGCGTGCGTACAGAGCTGGCTGCAGAAAAGTCGGTGCCTCCGTATATCATCTGTTCCGACAAGACTTTAAAGGATATATGTGCGAAGCTGCCGCGGGATAAGGAACAGCTTGCCGATGTGTACGGAATGGGTGAGCAGAAGATACAAAATTATGGTGAAGCGTTTGTGACGGCGGTAAATTCATTTGTTGCAGATAACCCAAATCCATCAGGCAGTACGTCCGGCGAAAGACCACAGACTGTTTTAAGCGATGAGGAGGCTGCTGAAACCGGCAGCACGAGAAAAAGAAGCTTCCGTTTTATATCGAGCCACAGAGGCTTGATGAGGTAGAGCTCTCCGACAAATGCAGGCTTACAGAGCTTACGAACAAAATAAATGAGCTGTGCCCTGCTGATAAGGAGCACAAAAAGCTTGCAGCCTCGTTTATAAACGAGCTTCTCATTGCGGAGGGATATCTGGAGGAAGTTACAGAAGGCGAGAACAAGATAAAGCGTGTCACCGAAAAGGGACGAAGCGTAGGGATAGATGAGGAAGAGCGCAAGGCAAAATTTGGTGGAAGCTATTACGCTATCACCCATTCGAAGCAGAGCCAGCAGGTGATAATAGAAATGCTGAAAAAACACTATAGCGGAATTAAACCATAGGTGTAAATGGACTTTAGATAAACTGGATATATAAATTTATATAAAATTGGATATATACTTGATGCCACATAAGAGTATTATATATTTTAATTGTAATATTTAGGAGGCATTTTATGAGAAACGAAAAAGTTCAAAAACTCACACTTACAGCACTTATGGCAGCTTTATCATATGTCATATTCACATTTTTACAGATTAAGGTTACATTACCGGGTGGCAGCGCCACATCCTTTCACCTTGGCAACGCAGTCGTAGTACTTGCAGCTTTGCTCTTAGGCGGAGTATACGGAGGAATCGGTGGAGCAATCGGAATGACAATCGGTGATTTACTTGACCCGATATATATCACCGGAGCACCAAAGACATTTTTCCTCAAGTTTATGATTGGTATTATCACCGGTCTTGTAGCACACAAGCTTGGAAAGATTACATATTCAACCGACAGAAAGCATGTATTTAAATGGACAGTCCTTGCAGCATGTGCAGGAATGATCTTCAACTTTATTTTTGATCCGATTATAAGCTATTTCTACGATATGCTTATCCTCGGAAAGCCGATGGCACAGCTCAAAATCGCATGGAGCGTGACCACAACAGGAGTCCCATCCATGGCTCGATTTCTCCTTGCCTCGGCGTCCATGCCTCGGCATTTCTGCGTTACATAGCACAATTCTACAGTCTCTAAGCAGCTTCGCTATTCGCTTACATGGAATAGTGTGTGCGCCATGGTACCCGCGGCTTGCGAATAGAGTACTACAAATAACGGTTAATACGGATTGCATGCGCAAAAATGAGATGTTATAATGCAATTGAATTAATAAAGACAACAAAATGGGAGATAACAATTATGTCAACAGAAAAGATTAAAGAATATATTGGAACACAGCTCAAAGCACTCACATCAATAGCAAGCCCTACAGGTTTCACAAAAAATGCTACAGACTATCTGATGA
>VOFG01000808.1_pt1 | contig 50000 bp, 70 predicted proteins | sample 5384171 | NCBI WGS metagenome assembly VOFG01 (sample SAMN12384726, study PRJNA508395) | human gut metagenome | isolation source: healthy gut F | host: Homo sapiens
GCAGGAGCTTCTGATTTTCAATGGATACGGACTCCCCGTCACGCTCATCGTCGTTGCTGAGCCTGCAATAGATACCTACGTTGTATGTCTTTTCGATCATCTGTATTTTACCTCCCGATTCTCTGCGATTCATACATCCGTGCGGCGTGATGGTCTCTCGCAGGTTTTCCCTGCAAGAATATGATACCGGGGATACCATTTTCGCGCAAGGATGCCGCCGCAGGAGGCTGATTGTCTGTTACGATGCGTGACAGGGCTGCGCGGCTGCGGGAGCGTCCAGCTCCGTCATGGCGCGGCGCACCGCAAGCTGCTCCAGCGTCCTGCCAAGGTCCTTTTCACCGGAAAACACGCTTGTCACGCGATAGAGGGTCTTGCCGATTCTGACCTCCTTATAAGAGGCGACCGGCTCTTTGGGGATGGCTTGCTTCTGCATAAACGCACCTCCGATTTATCCTGTAGGTCCCGCTGCCACGATATGACAGCGGGGCTTGTTCGTATTCGTTCCGGCAGAGCAGCCGCGCCGGGAGGATTGCCGTCATGCTGCATGATGCTGCACCGGCACGGCTGTCCGCGTATTTTGTGTCATTTGGTTTTGTTTCGCCGTATTTGTCACCGCCCCCGGCGCGAGGCGTATATCGCCTCTGGGACCGGTATCAGCCGCCTTTGGCAAAGGCTGTCCCATTCCCGGCAGCGCCGTGGCTTGTAAGGCTCACGAGCGCCGCAGGAATCCCCCTCAAGTCAGTGGGAGGCCGTAGCTGGGGTTGCATATCGCCCGCGCTGTCATCGCGCCCGATGCTGCCACGCATCGGGTCAAAGGCCGCGTAGATCGCTCGGACAGCCGCCCGTCCCGAAGGGACGGGAGGTCTGTCGTCATGGCGGGCGCGCCGCCTTTTGTCGCTTGGCTTTTCAGCCGCGCGGGGTCTGTGCTGATACCGGTGTCTATGCGGTTGTCAAGGAGCAGAGGCGAGAGAATAATATCCCTCTCATATACCTCAAGAAAAAACGGACAAAAGTTCGGGGTGTTAGCGAAACTTTTTGAGAAAATTCCTGAGATTTTTCCGTCCGCGTGAAATCGCTTCCGAAACTGTGCTTTTAACAACACCTTCGCTGGCCGCAATTTCAAGCTGGGATCGTCCTTCAACGAAATGAGCAAGAACACGCCGCCGCTGTGCGGGCGTGATCTGCGCCAGCGCTTCTTGTAGCAGCCGCTCCAGCTCCATGCGCTCCAGCGCCTCGTCCGGCTGCTCCGGCAGATTCAGCGCATCCGCCTCGATGCCGTCGCCTGCGTCCAGCGAGTAGAACGCCCTGTTGTCGCGGATGTACTGCGCGTAGTTGATCTGAAGCCGCTTATCTTCTTCGAGAAACGCGGCAACTTCATCGGAAACCTCGATAAAGGCATCCTCGGTGTACCACGGGTAAAGCTCCCGCAGGTTGATCGTTGTCATGTTGTTTTCCTCCGTTTGGATTTTTTTGATTGATGTCGCGTGAAAATCCAAACGGAGGGCGGCGGGGAGCGGCAGCCCACAGAGAAAAAGTGCCGTGAACGACAAAAAGCACCTATAAAGGCTTCAAAACCTTCATAGGTGCTCAATAGGCGCAATGAAACAGCAGAAAGGGCAGGCGGGTGCAGAAAACTGCTTTCATGCCGTATTAGTCCGGTTATGCGATTTGTGCGGCGGCAAGCCGCATCAGCGACACCTCCCGTACTCTTTTGTCATAGACTGATTTCCTTTCTGCTCAAATCGGATAGATGTGGCGAAAGGCGGTTGTTCAAAAGAGCAACCGCCTTTCCTGACGAATGAAACCGAAAAGGGGCGCGGGGCTATTTGCCCGCGCCCCTAAAGGTGAAGGTGTTTACTTTTCGATGATTTGCAGCGCTTCTTCCTCACGCCGCCGCCTGATCTGCCATGTGGTCAGCGCAAGGCATCCGGCAAGAGACATACAGAGGGAGATCCCCCACAAGCCTAACACGCTGCTGTCGCCGGTCTTTGGAATTTGCAGCCGCTTCGGGTCGATCCAGCCCATCAGGCCGCCGGGAGCCTTGCCCTGCACCAGCTCATACTTCTCAATGAAGCGGTGGAGCATGGCGGCGATCTCAGCGCGGGTGGCCGTGCCCTGCGGGGCAAGCAGATTGCCGGATTTTCCCTTTACAAGACCGCTGCCGACCGCCCATTGCATCGCCGTCTTTGCGTAATCCGTGATCTTGTCTGCGTCCTTGAACTTGTCCAGATTTCCCTTGACGGTCAGATCGTAGCCCTTGTAGTCCGCGTAGCGGTAGAAGATGGCTGCAAGCTGTTCGCGGGTGATGGGATCGTCCGGGCCAAATTTGTCTTTGCCGTAGCCCGCGAAAATGCCGTTCTCCGCTGTCCATGTGATCGCGTCAGCGTACCACTTTCCGGCCTCCACATCGGTAAAGCTGTTTTTGCCCTTCGGCGCGGGGCTGCCCTCCATGCGCCAGAGAATGGTCGCCATCATGCCGCGCGTCGCCGTCCCATGCGGACTGAACAGGGTCTTACTCGTGCCGAGCATCAGGCCGTTTTCGTAGACGAACATCACATCGCCGTAGAACCAGTCCTTTTCAGAAACATCGGTAAAGGGATTCGCGCCTGTGTTCGGATTTTCGTCCACGCGCCATCCTGCATACACGGTCATATCCTTCGTCAGATAAACACCGGAAACCTTGTTTGTCAGGCTGCGTTCGCTGTACCAGCCGATAAAGGTGTGGCCTCGCCAGGTGGGGACATATTGGCTCAGGTCAATGTAGGCATTGTACGCTTCCCGCACACTGGAAATATCACTGCCGCCGCCTGTTTCAAAGTGCAGTGTGTAGTAGGTGACGGGCGGATTGTAGCCGCCACCGCCGCCGATGTAGGTCCAGTGGGCGTAGACGGTGGTATTTGCATGAAATTCGGTATCCATCGTGACTTTCGTACCGCCGCTCTTTTCGGTGTACCAGCCGTCGAAGCTGTAACTGCCGCTTCGGGAGGCGCTGGGCAGCGAACTCAGCTTCTGATCGGTGGTGGTCATGCTGCCGACAGAGGGCGTACCGCCGTTTCCGTCAAAGGTGACGATGAACTCGGTGGGCGCAGGAGGTGCATCCTCCTCAAAGATGGCCTTGACCTCCACGTTGCCGTTCGGCATGGTGAACTTGTCGTCCTTGATAGTCACGCCGCCGCTGATGACCTGCCACTCCTTGAAGTGGTAGCCCTCTTTGGGCGTAGCGGTCAGGGTGATTTCCGTGCCGGCAACCGCCTTTACATGAGAGGCGGAAGCTGTGCCGTTTCCGTCCGTTTTCATGGTGATGGTAAACTCGGTAGGTGCAGGAACGTCCTCCTCGAAGACAGCTTTGACCTCCACGTTGTCGTTCGGCATGGTGAACTTATTGTCCTTGATGGTCGCCGCCGCTGATGACCTGCCACTCCTTGAAGTGGTAGCCCTTGTTGGGCGTGGCGGTCAGGGTGATCGTCGTACCAGCCGCAGCGGTGGAAGGAGTTGCGGTGCCGGTGCCGTTTCCGTCATTGCTGACGGTGACGGTGTAGGTGGTGGGGGTAATAACGCTGTTCTTCCACAGTGCTTTGATCTCAATATCCCCGTTCACGGTGTAGGAATCTCCCACCTTGTACTCCGTGCCGCCGATCTCCCAAGCCTTGAATTCCTGATCGGCGGGAGCAGTGAAGCCGCAGGCGGGCAGGATGTAATTTGTCTCTGCCTTGACGGTCACGGGCGCCATGCTGCCGCTGCCGCCGCCTGCGTTGAAGGTGATCGTACAGTCCGCAAGCGATGCGCCCGCACCCACCGAGACCTCCGCATCGGGGCTGGCAAAGTGGTTTCGGTCCTCCGCATAGCGCACGAAGTAATTGCCAGCGGACAGGTTTTCAATCTCGATACCGGTGCAGGCGGTGTAGGTAGTTTCGCTCTCTGCACGGTATTCCATCGTTGCATCCACGCCGGTGATCTTGCCGTCGCTGCCGCCCTCGGTAGTGGGCGCGACACCATTCAATCCATTGGGCGCTTCCTGCGTGGCTTTGCCGATGCTCCACGCCGCGGTTGCGGCATCGGTGCTGCCGTCCGCCCATTTTCCCGTCTTGGATGTGACGCGAACGGTGTAATCGCCCGCGTCCGTGGCGGTGTTGCCTGTGATGTCCATTGTGGCGGGATCATAGCCGCTCACGGTCGCTGTATGCTCGGAGCCATTGTAGGTGTAGGTTCCGGTGACGCTGATGCTGGGCTTGGCAGGGTTGGTAGGCGCAGGCGGTGCATCCTCCTCGAAGATTGCCTTGACCTCTACATTGCTGTCCGGCATGGTGAACTTGTTGTTGGTGATTACAAGTCCTGTCGGAGATTCTACCTGCCACTCCTTGAGGTGATAGCCCTTGTCGGGCGTAGCGCTCAGGGTGATCTCCGCACCGGCAACAGCCTTTGAGGGAGAGGCGGAAGCCGTGCCGTTGCCGCTGCTGGTCACGGTGACGGTGTACTCCGTGGGTGTGGGCGGCGCATCCTTCTCAAAAATGGCCTTGATCTCTACATTGCTGTCCGGCATGAGGAACTTATCGTCCTTGATGGTCACATTGCCGCTGATGACCTGCCACTCCTTGAAGTGGTAGCCGGTGTTTGGCGTGGCAGTCAGGGTGATCTCCGTACCGGCCGCAGCCTTTGCGGGAGATGCGGAAGCCGTTCCGCCGCCCTCTGTGGTCACAGTGACGGTGTACTCCGTGGGTGTGGGCGGCGCATCCTTCTCAAAAATGGCCTTGATCTCCACGTTGTTGTTCGGCATGGTGAACTTATTGTCCTTGATGCTCACGCCGCCGCTGATGACCCTCCACTCCTTGAGGTGGTAGCCCTCGTTGGGCGTAGCGGTCAGGGTGATCGTCGTACCGGCCGCAGCTTTTGCATGAGAGGCGGAAGCCGTGCCGTTGCCGCTGCTGGTCACGGTGACGGTATGCTCGGTAGGCGCAGGAGGCGCGTCCTCCTCGAAGATTGCTTTGACCTCTACATTGCTGTCCGGCATGAGGAACTTATCGTCTTTGATAGTCACATTGCCGCTCATGACCTCCCACTCCTTGAAGCGGTAGCCTTCGTCAGGCTTGGCGGTCAGGCGAATCTCCGTGCCGACCACGGCTTTTGCAGAAGATGCAGAAGCCGTTCCGCCGCCCTCTGTGGTCACGGTGATGGTATGCTCGGCAGGCGCGGCTTTGGTTATCGTAATAGACAGCTCCTTCGTATTGCTGCCCGCGCTGTTAGTAGCCTTGACGGTGAAGGTGGCGGTTCCTTCCGCAGTAGGCGTGCCGCTGATCTCACCGGTATCCGCGTTCAGGCTCAGACCGGCAGGCAGACCGCCGTCAATGCTCCATGTGATAGGTGCTGTGCCGTTGGCGGTCAGGGTATGGCTGTAAGCCTCGCCCACCTTGCCATCCGGCAGGGTGTCCGTGGTGATGGTGGGTGCAGCATCGGGGGCATTGACCGTCACCGTGCAGGTGGCAGTGAACAAACCGTCATGTGTGGTGGCGGTAATGACAGCCGTCCCGCCTGCCACGGCGGTGACAACGCCGTCCTCGGAAACCGTGGCGACAGCCTCGTTGTCGGAGCTCCAGCGCACCTTTTTGTTGGTGGCGTCATCCGGCGTCACGGTGGCGGTCAGGGTCTGATTGCCGCCCACATCGAGGGTGATGCTGCTCTCGTCCAGCGATACGCCGGTGACAGAGACCACTTTGTCGTTGTAATAAAGATTGACCGTTTTCTCCGTCATGTTTCCGGCCTTGTCGGTCGCGACGATCTTATATGTGCGCTTTCTTCATAAGGAGCGCTAAACGAAACTGATTTGGTTTTGTCGGCACCGGATATCGAAATGGGGTTTCCGTTTACCGAGAAGGAATCAAGATTCATATCTATGGCTGTTACATCACTTATAGGATATGCAGTAACCGTTTCACCATCAATTACATAATACGTTTTACCATCTTCAATGCCGTTGATCTGAGGGGCCGTGGTGTCAATCACAATGCGGCCTGTTGTCCTGAGATAGGTGACATTGCCCTCTGCGTTGGTGAGCTTCGCATAAACGATGTGCTGACCGTCCGTGTTCAGCTTGAGAGGCTCGGTGTAAGGGGTAAAGTTTCGTTTTGTGCATCTGGCCTTCGTGAGGTCCTCATCGGTGATCAGATAGCCAATCTCCACCGGCTTACCGCCGGATTTCGGAGCGGAGATGGTTACAGTTTGCTCCGTGTTGTAAAACCGTGCGGAATAGTCGCTTTCGAAGCCATTCCATACGGTGTCCTCACCTTCAATCTTAATTTCACCCTCCGGATACCATGCCGCCGCCCACTGCGCCGTCAGCGTGATGCTCTGTACGTTTTTATCTCCCGCAAGCTCCGCATAGGTGGTTCCGGAAAACACGGGTTTGCCGGAACAGCTCCAGCCGCGGAACTCAGTCGGTTCTGGTGGGAGGCTCCACACCGTCCAGCACGCGCTGCTCCCACCTGACGCCGGTTTTATTGCTGATACTCGTGCCGCCGGCAGTATCAAACTTTACGGTATACGAGGGCTGCGCGTCTCCGCTGATGGTGAAATAGTGCTCAGCCTTGCCGCAGTAGTCCCCGTGCCGTACAACGTCACCTTGGGGGCTTTTTCCGGGTCAAAGCCCGCGTCGCTGGGGTTGAGGGTGTAGGGATATACATGGTTGGAATAGCTGGCGGTGTAGTCCGTGTTCTCCGTTAGCTGCTTCGTTTCGTTCTCACCCGTCTTATGGGAAAGCCCCGTCAGCTTCTTTTCGCTGCCGTCATAGGCGCAGTCCGTCAGCCCCTCCATCGTCAGAAGCCCCTTCTCATAGCAATATCCAATATCATACTTGCCGCAGAGCGTGCATTTGCCGTATGCGTCAAGGCTATGGTCAATGCGCGTTCCGTTGACGGTGCTGCCGCAGATGGAGATGTTTTCCGCTGGATTACCCGGCAGCTTCTTTGTGTGCAGGTCGTCATAGACATAATCGGAGTCGTCCATGTTCCTACTTTTCGTATGCCGGAAGGATTCCACCGTGCTGTCCATGACCTGAATATAGGCATTCAGGGAAGACTTGTAGCTGATTCCGATGCCGGGAACATATTCGGTACCATCCCCAAACAGCCAGCCGCCTTTTGCGGTCACGGTGCTGTTTTCAATAAAGATCCGCAGCGCTCCATCTCCGCTGGAACCTATGTCGCGACCGATGGCGGTACTCCATCTGTCACGGGTGCGGGCAAACACCCGGCTGTTCGCAATGCGAATGACGCTATTGCCGGGATCTGTCGTATACTTACCGCCGCCGATGGCTACGCCATAGTTGGCACCCGGAATATCAATCTGACTGTCCTGAATGTCAATACGGTCAAAGGAGCCATAATCTCCGCAGCCAATGCTGTAGCCATTTCCATAATCCTCGCTGCTCTGACGGATGCTGCTGCCGTGGATCACGATCTCGCCGACAGAAGTGAAGTTGCCTGTGGAGCCGAGGACATCGTTCGTTACCACGGTGCTGTTCGTGATCTCCAGCCGTTTCAGCTTCCGCTGGGTCGTTCCTCCTTCGACCATATAAATGCCGTTTGTGACGAGCTGGGAATCCCGGATGGCGATGCTCCCGCCATCGCCGGTGCGGATGCCCTTTGCTCTGGACAGCATGATCTCGCTGTTTTCGATCTGTATATTTCCGTTATTGCCTACCTGTATTCCTCTAACTGCCACAACGTCTGTTGATAGGATGCGGCAGTTTCGGATGGTGATATTGCCTCCCCTGTTATCGCCGACCTCATTGCCAATCAGAAGGCCCTCACCGCCAAGGAACGGCAGCTCGGCATCAAGAATGGTGATATTTTTAGCGCTGCCGCCAATGCAGGCGCCGCTCCTGCTGGAAATGGATTTGATTGCATTGCCCTGAATGTTGATGCTTCCGCCAGCATTGCCGCCGATAGCTACGCCAGATCCTTCAACAGAAACATCGATCTCGCCGCCGGTGATACTGACATCGGCATAGCCGCCGATGCCATCCGCATCGCCTTTTCCGATTGCGGTGACCTTGCCGTCGGTGATGCTGACGCTGCCTCCTCTTCCTTCATTGCTGCCAATGGCGACAGTCGCATAATCCCCGACAGCTTTTATGGTGCCGCCGGTGATTTTTACCGTTGTTGAAAGAACACCGCCGATGGCTGCGCCGGCTCCGTTGGTGGACGCATCTATGTTACCGCCGTTGATGGTGATGTCGGCAGAGGCAATCCAGGAAGGCCCAATCCCATTTCCACGGCCAAGTCCGGCCGAGGCCTCCTCGTGCCGTTATATCGCCGCCGTTGATGGTGATGCTGCCGCCGCGCCCCGTACAAATCGCATCATGTGGTAGCATTAGCCATGACCGTCCCGCCATTGATGGTAACACTGCCGCCATAACCGAATTGGTAGGACCCGATCCCAGCACTTCCGAGAGTAGTTCTTTTCTTGCTAACGCTTCGGTGCGGACAATGCCGCCATTGATGGTAATGCTGCCGCATTTCCTCTTTGCCGGAAGACGGTGACGGGGTAACGGTATCTCACCGCATTCGCCGATGGCGGAGGCACTATCCTGCCCCTTGGCATGAATATTGCCACCGTTGATGATGATCGTGCCCCCACTTTCATCGATACCACTGTTGGCTTTTCTCCAGCGCCTACTGCTGCCGATGCCGGACAGCCCATTACTCCGGCCATACATAGTATTCAAACAAGTGAAGATCTTCTGAGAGGCACGCCGTCAGCCTGCCCATGGTGTCCTCGCCGGTGCTTTGGGCGTAGACGGTGAAGGTATCGCCCTCCTTCACATTGATGCCCCACTCCGCCGTGAGGTGGCTGCCGTCCGTTAATATCAGATTGACCGCACCGTGGGTGTCCAGGCGGGGCGTGATGGTCACATCGCCCTTCACCACATACCAGCCGGCGGGCAGATCGTACCACTTGTCGTCAAGGTCAAGAATGCTGTCTGCGGTATTGCTCGTCAGCACGGTGTATGCGGTGCAGTATTTCGTTTGGCCGTTTTCATCCAGATAGGCGACCTGATCGGTGGAGATCGGCATTTTCTTCACCCACTGCGCCACCAGCTCCAGATCCTTGGTCACAGGATAACTGAAATTCCACTCCGGCATATTGCTGTACTCCAGATCGGCTTTGTCATACCAACCGATAAAGGCATAGCCGTCCTTGATAGGGTCAGCGGGTCTTTGCGCTGGTGCAGCGACCCCTGCCGCCATCGGAATCAAATGACAGCTATATACGCGTTGGGACCTCTGCCTGTCAGCGTACCGCCCGCCGGTGATGTTGCCATTGTTTTCCACGTCACCATGGAATCGGAAAGGTCACCGTCGCGCCATTAAAGGTGCCGTTTGATCTCGCCACTGCACTTCACCTAAAACTCGCCGCCGGCGATTTCGCCATGGTTTGTCACTTCACCATAAAAAGCTCGCCGTCGGTGATTTTCCCGCCGGTCGTTTTCCACTTCAGAAATTTGAGGGGTCGAATCTGCCCTTTATTGGCACGTTATCGGAGGCCGTTGTTGCTCTGTTGATGCAGCATAGAAGCAGGATGCTGAGTATTCGTTTCTTCATAGGCGAATCTTTTCTCCTCCTGTTCGTGTCGGGTCAGTGGGGCTTGTCCGTCCCACCTTTTTTCTGATTTTCCCTGCCTCTGAGCCGAATGCACAGCGCGATAATCGCTGCCGCCGCTGCAAAGCAGACAACGCCTACCAGCACATAGCCGCCTGCGTCCTGCCGCAGCAGCATCGCACCGAACACGCGCCCGGCATGCGGCGGTCTGCCCCGGCCCGAGCGACATCGTGCGAACACGCCCCGCCGCCTGCATCAGCACCGTGAACAACATCAGGCGAATAGCGCTCAGTCCATATATGCCTGCGCCGCTGTCTTCGACGGGTGTTTTCCCGCACCCGCTGCTTGACGAGCGTGACCCGCCTTGCGGTATCGTACATATCGTTTGAACCCCCTTTCCGATTTGTCTGTAACTGTGGCTTAAAAACCCTTTTCACTTATATAGGTACAAAAATCGAAAAAACTCTCACCCAAAACGCAAAATTTTTCAAAATTTGAGAGCCGCCAAAAAGCAGCTCTCAGGGAGTGGATATTCGGTTATTGCTTCCGTGATAATCTGAAAACGGATACCTTCCTACCGCCACCAGCAGCACCGGCAGGGCGTAGGCGATGTACTGCGCCGCGCCGCCGTGGGCAATGAGCAAATTGTAGGTGGCGTGGAGGGTGATGGCCGCGCCCAGCAGTCCGCAGGTGCCAGCTATTTTAAGCCACGTCCGCCGCCATGTGTAGGCAAGCCCGCCTCCTACGATCAAGCCGCAGAGGACGTGCATAGCTCCTGTGCCGAAGCCCCGGAAAAAGATAAAGGAGAAGCGGTCCGCGCCGTTCTGAATGAGATAGCATACGTTTTCAAAGGTGGCAAAGGCGAGGGCGACGGTTATTGCGGCAGCCTTGATTTTATCGCCCTCCGGCTCGAATACCAGCAGATAGAACACCAGCGGCAGCAGCTTCATCATTTCCTCCACCACCGGCGCGATCTCCGCTGTGGCGGCAAGGGCGTCCGCCCGACATACCGCCGCGAGGAAGGTGTTGATATAGGCCGAAAGCAGACACACCCCCATTCCGGCAATGCAGAACAGGAAGAAGCGGAGCTGCCGCCTGCCCATGCACAAGAGCGGCCACCAGCAACGGGGAGGCCATGCACAGAAAAATGTTTTCGATGTAGGTCATGCGTCCACCGCCTTTCTCGTGGCGGGCAGCAGCCCCAGAATCGCAAGGGTCAGCAGCAGATCGCACCAGAAGGTGGGGCTGGCCGGGAAGGTTTTGGGCCAAAAGCAGCCCGCAGTCCAGAGCAGATACTCCGCGAGTGCAAAGCACAGCACGCCGATATGGAAATATCGTATATTCCACGCCGCGCCCGTCTGCGTTTTCGCATAGACAAGCCCGCGTATGGCGCAGTAGGAGAGCCATATCATCATGCCGCACCAGATCAGGTTGGAGAGGATGTCCCCGAAGGTGCAGTAGAACGCCAGCAGCGGCACACCGAACACAGGCGCGAGCCACGCCCTGCGGCAGCGGAAGGCGCGTTCCTCCGGGCCGGAGAGCGTGGCCTGCAAAATGCGCAGGAAGATCAGGCTGGCCACCCAGCCGAATTCCGACACATAAAAGACACGGGGTGTTGTGCCGAACAGCAGCAAATACAGCGTCCAGTAGAGCGAACCCAGCGCAAAGCAGCCATAGAAGCACAGCAGCAGAAAATACGCCTGCCGGCGGCTTTTGCGGTAGGCGATACCCGAAAGCAGCGCACCGACGAATGTAACCAGCAATTGCAGCAGGTTCTCAATCAGCTCCATGCGCATCCTCGCTTTCCCTGTCCTGTGCGTCCTCGCGGCTCATCTGCCGCAGCCGGAAGCACAGAACGGTCACGCACACGCCAAGTAAAAACGCCAGCAGTCCGATGACAATGTATCCCAAGGCCGCGCCGCCGTGAAAGATGCTGGCCGCCGTTTCAAAGCCGGAATAATCGCCGGTCTGATATCCGCGTGGCAATGCCGGGCATGGCGAGGGACGCGCCGATGAGCAGCGCAAGGCACGCCGCCACAGCGGAAGCCATGGTGACCGTATTGCGCCGCCGCCGCTTCTCCCGCTCCATTTTGGCGATGCGCCGCTTTGTCTCCGCAACGCGCTCCTCATGACTCCGCATTTGTGATTCCCTCCCGTTCTAGCAGCCTGCGCAGGCTTTCCTTTCCGCGATATACCATGTTTGTGATCTGCTTCACCGTTTTGCCCATGACCTCCGCCGCCTGTGCGTAGCTCATGCCCTCGAAATAGGTGAGATACAGGGCCTCGCGATAGTCCGGGTTCATTTCGTCCATGCAGAAATGCAGGATGCGGTTGCGCTCCTCCGTCCGGACAACCTCCACCGCCAGAAGCCTGCCGTCCGGCTCGTCGGTCAGCGCATCAAGGCTGAACAGGGGCTTCCGTTTGCTCTTATGGCGCAGCGCCATGTGCCGCGCGGCCTTATACAGATACGCCTTGAAGCCGCCGTCCCGTATCTTCGGCTTTTTGGTGAACAGATAGGCAAAAACGTCGAGCATCAGCTCCTCCGCCTCGTGAACGTCATGCAGATAGCCGTCGATATACAGGGTCAGGGGTCGCCGTATTTTTTCATCAGGGCATTAAGCCCCTTCGTCATCGCCGCTCAGATATTGCCGGTAGAAAGCCTCGTCGCAGGCCATATCGTTCACTTCCTTTTTGCGGATGCTAAAATGCAGAGGGTATCCGTCAGGTGCTTGCCCTGTCGGGATCGCGGGGCTGTTCCTGAAAGCGCGGGTCGGACGGCTTTTCCGCATTTTCGGGATCGCCCATGAGCGCCCGAACCGGGACGCGCCGGGGATCCGCCCCTCGGCACAATATTGGTTGACCCGCCGCTCTGACACGCCCCAACGGTAGGACGCCTCCCGAATGGAGATATAGCCCTTGATCCCGTTCATACCGCACCTCCGCATGGATAATACTCAACACGATACATTATATACGAATATCCGAAGAAACACAAGGCATCCGGCGAAGTGTTCAGAAAAAAGTTACCTATGCAGGGAAGCGCAAGAAGCATCGCTGCGAAGGACGGGAGAAAACGTGGCAAGCAGGGCAAAGAGGTACCCACTTTGCTTTTCGGGCAATTTCCGCCGCCGCGAAAACTGCCCTCTGCTTGTCAGGGGCAGCGCCCCTGAAACCCTTTGAACACACATAAATGTGTGGCTGCGCGTTTCTGCGAAACGCTTTAGGAGCATGGCCGTTACTGGCGATCATGCTCCTGTTTCTTTTCCTCGCTGCGCTCATCCTTGCCCAGCATACGATCCACGTTCTGCTTGTGGAGCAGCAGCTCGCGCATCTCGTGACGGGCGGTGCGGTATTCGGCATACGCCGCCTTTTTTCGGCAAGCAGCTTGGCATATTCCTCCTGCAAGCTCTTGACGGTAGGGAGCTTTTTCACGCCCAGCTCGTCAAAGGCGTTCTTCGCCGCCTTGTGCAGAAGGATGTCGCCCTCATGCTCCGCGAGATACTTTTTCGAGTAACCGGCCTTGCGGTAGCCCGCGTAAACGTCGCGGGTCTTGGCGTAGTTGATGATATGCGTTTTCAGCACGGCGATCTCCGCCATGCGCATCTCCGCCGCCTTGATCTGCGCGGACAGCGCGTGAAACTGCTCCGTCGCAGCAGAGGCTTTTTCCTCCAGCTCCCCGTAGTCCAGCAGTCCATGCTCCCGGAGATAATTGTAGGTCTGCGCCATCTGCTTGACGTTGAATACCTTTGCCCAGCGCTCGTAACCGCCGCCCTTCCCGGCTTGCAGCTTCGCCTCGATGTCGATGAGCAGAGCATCCTTTTTTTCCGTGGGCCTGCGCCCTCTTTCTGCGCGGCGTATGCTCCTTTTTCCCCGGCGAGGACGGCGCGCAGCTCGTCCTCCGTGTAGCCCTCGATGGAGGACAGGCGGATAAAGCCCTTTTTGTCGGGATGGCGCAGGGAAAGCGTATTCGCCGCGCCGCCTGACCTCGCAGCCAGCATCGCGCAGCAGATTCAAAAGCGCGTCAAAGCTGTCGGGCTTCTGCAAAAGCGCCGCGTCGATAAGGCCGCAGAGCAGCTCCCTATGGGTGGGCTTTGCGTTGTCGCCCAGCCACTTGCCGTAGTGATTTTTCCCGCGCTTCGGATCGGCGATTACGGAAAGCCGATGCTCGGTGCAGATGGCGTCGCTGAGCCGTGCGACCGCCCTGCCGGAGCCGAGAAAATCCCGAAACTTCCGCTTGCAGTCCAGCGCGGTGGAGTTCCAGATGATGTGATTGTGAATATGCCGCTTGTCGGTATGGGTAGCCACAAAAAAGGCGTGTCGTCCTTTCAGAAACCGCTCGGCAAACTCATATCCCTACGCGGTTTGCGTCCTCCGGCGTGATCTCACCCGGCTTAAAGGACTGGCGCACCTGATAGGCGATCACGTCGTGCCGCTGCTCCCGCCCTGTGATGGTCTGGTACTGCCGCTTGGAGTAAAGAAACTCCCGCGTCGGCGGTTTTGGGTCGCATTCGTAGGCGGAGATCAGCTCGCCGCCCTGCGTCTTTTCCGGATTCTTGGAATAGTCGATGCGGTCAGTCAGGCAGTCGGCAATCGTCTTGCCGTGACTGACGTGCATGGAAATGATGCGTGTGGTCGCCATGGGGCGCGGCCTCCTTTCGGTGGGATGGATTTGCAACTTTTTTCTGAACAATGCGCCGCTCCGATTGTAAAAGCGCCTAACAGGTGTTATACTATGCAAAAGGAGCGTGGAGTGTATGAGCTTTGCAGACGCTATTATCAAACTGCGCAGCGAGCGCAGGATTTCGCAAAAAGAGTTTGCGGAGGATTTGAATGTGAGCTGCGCAACGGTAAACCGTTGGGAGAACGGAAGAACCGTTCCGAATAAGATGACGATGTTCGTTATACGGGAATACTGCAAACGCCATGGGGTAGCATTTGCCTATGATGAGGAACAGAAACGGGGTGACGCGGGATGAATCTCGGCAGAGAAACCGAAACGCTTGAATTTAAGAAGTCCACCGGCGAGCTGAAGGAAGGAATCATTTCCATCGGCGCGATCCTCAACAAGCATCAGAAAGGGCGAGCTGTATTTCGGGGTCAGGCCGGACGGTACGCCCATCGGACAGGAAATCTCCGAAAAAACGCTGCGGGACATCAGTCAGGCAATCTCAATCATATCGAGCCGCAGATTTTTCCTGAGATACAGACCGTGCGCATCGACGGGAAAGAGTGCATCCTTGTCCGCTTTGAGGGTTACAATACGCCATACTTTGCGTATGATGTTGCCCGCATCCGCGTTGCGGACGAGGACAGGTGCTGTCGCAGCAGGAGCTTGTGGCTTACCTGAGAAAGCAGGACGGCGCAGAGGACGCATGGGAACGGCGCGTGTCAAACTTTCTTGTGGAGCAGGTAGACGGAAAGCTGGTTGAGCGGTATATTGAGCGCGGGCATGAGGCAAAGCGCATTGAATTTGAATATGCGGATAAGACCTCTGCGCTGAATAAGCTGCTGCTGACCGAGGAGAGCATCTGCTGAACGCGGGCATGGTGCTGTTCTGCGAGAGTATGTACGCAGAGCTGCAAATGGCGATCTTCGCGGGAACGGAGCGGCTGACGTTTCTGGACATCCAGCGTCATCGCGGAACGGTGTTTGAGCTGGTGGCGCTTGCCGAAAAAATACATCATGAGCAATATCCACTGGCGCGTTCATTTTGACGGTTCCTTGCAGCGCAAGGAGATTCCCGAAAATCCCTGCCGACGCCATCCGCGAGGCTCTGATCAACTCCTTCTGCCACTAAGGACTACGGCGCTTGTCAGAGCAACGAGGGTCGCCATCTACAAAGACCGTGTTGAGATATATAATCCGGGCAGCTTCCCGGAGCTACAAGCCGGAGGACTTCATCAGCGGCGATGAGCGCCCGTGCGCAGAAATCCGCTGATTACCTCCATCCTCTACTACTCAAAGGATGTGGGAGCTTCGGCACAGGCTTGAAGCGGATTGCCGACGCCTGCAACGAAGCAAATTGCCGGTTTGCGTTTAAGATTATGAAGTCAGGGTTCGTTGTTGTGTTCTTCCGCAGTGAAAGCCGCGACGCACAAGATAACGCACAAGTCGGCGCACAAGATGCCGCACAAGTCGGTATCAGAGATAAGATTTTGGCCTGCTGCCAAGAGCCGCGTTCCAGAACCGAGATCGCCGCATACTGTGGATATAAAGCGTCCGCAGCCTTATGCAATCCCATTTGAAGCCCCTGCTGAAAGCGGGCAGCTTCGCATGACCATTCCCGACAAGCCCAACAGCCGCAATCAAAAATATGTTGCGGTCAAACCGGAGGACTGATATGTTCACCTATATTTCCATTGAAGAATTTGCGGACGGCGTGGTAAAAACAACAAGGATACCAACCGCGAGGAGCTGATCGCGGCGCTGCGGGAATCCCTTGCCGCCAAGAAAAACGGCGCAAGATGCATGATCTGCGGCGCGCCATCTGGGCGGCCGGCAGCGCCATCACGGGGACGAATATGTGCTTCACCTGCACCACCGGAGAGGCCGACGACAGTGAGGATTACGAGATCGAATAAAACGAAAAGCGCGGGGCGATATGCTCCGCGCTTTTGCTTGATGCGGTGTTTCTGAAAAACAGCCTTATCCATATATCCAGTCCCGAAGCATATAGCGTAGGACATGGAGCTTTGCCACCAGCCAGCCCGCCAGCATGGGAAGCCCGTAGGGGCTTATGAGGAACGCGATCACCAGCAGCCCCGCGCCGTAGCTGACGGAATCCACAAAGAGTATGAACAGACCGAAAAAAGCCGAGAATGGCGGCGGGGATGCAGAGGATGCCGCTGGAGAGGCCGACAACGAACACAAGAAACCATGACACGACGGCAAGCACAGCCATGACCGGCGCAAACAGAAGCTTCAAAAGAAAGCGCATCTCTTTTTTCCTCCATTCGTTTTGTATTGTGAGAACAGGATACAGGAATATGCTCCAGATTGCAAGGATGACGGGGAACAAAAAAGCAGGGGCGGCCTAGCTCGCAGCAAGCCGCCCCGCATGGGATAAATACCCCTTTATTGTATGGCTGCAAGCGGGACAGGATACCGCTTGCCGCCTGCCAGATCCGCTCCTGATTTTGGAGTATATCATCCATATCCGCGGCGTAAACGCGCCCTGTTTCATGCACCCTTCGCGTGAGCTGATTGAGGTTGTTGAGGAATACCCGCAGCAGCGACACCAGCTCCCGCAGCTCCGGCAGGTCGAGCTTCACCACATAGCCGTCAATGGCCATTTTCCGAAGATATGCGCCCATGTTCGTTGTGCCGAGCTGCGCCATCTTCGCCTCGATCATCGCCCGTTCCTCCGGCGTCACACGGACTTTGAGCTGGATGTCCGTTTCCGCTTCGCCATGTCACAGCTCCAAATCCTTCTTCTTTGCGGCAGGGCTTCTGCTCTGCCGAAGCCTGTTGCAGCTTGAGCGGACGGAGGACGCCGGAGGCTCTGGCATGCGGTCCTCGTCCTTGCCGATCAGGGCAAACACGCCCCTGCGGTCTTTGAGGGTCGTGAGGGCGGTGGAAAAGGGCAGCAGCTTTTGCAGCGCCGCCGTGTCCGCGCGCTGTTGGCCCTTCCGCAAAGTCCGGGGAAAGCTCTGCGATGAAGTGCGTACCGCCGGGGCTGTTGGGCTGCACAGGCTCTTGCAGTTTGCCCAGCAGCCGCGCCGCCTCCGCTTTGATCTCGTCGGCGGTGAGGGGCGCTGCTCGTGCCGCGCGCTGTGTGAGAAACAGGTCCGTCAGGCCGGGGTGGGAGCTGACCACAACTGCACCGAGCGGTCGCTATCCATGCCGTCTTTGTTTTCATAGACGGGGATGGTATTCGCCCAGCGCTTGTTGTCCCGCGAGATACGTCCGTCGTAATCAAAATGGCGGACGGTAGCCGCCAGGACGTAGAGCATCCGCTCCTGTCCGAACTGCTCCGCCACCTGTCCCACCGCCGCAGCGTCAAGGCGGTTGTCATGGTAATTGTCCCGGATGGCGGCTTCAATGGCGTCCTTACAGCTCACATTGGCGCGGAAGGACGCGCGGTAAACGTCCAGCCCCTTGTTCCCGCGCGTGATCGGCGGGGTAGGGATAACCGGCAGATCCCGGAGCTTTTTGCTTCGTCTTTTGCCGTGTCCTCGATGCTGTCGCGGATCGTGTCCATGTAGCCGGTTTCCAGATCGGAGAACTTGTCGTAGAGGATCGCCATGGGCGAGGGGGGGACAGCAGCAGCGCCCGCGTTTCCGCCTCGCTGAGCGTCAGCTCCTCCATGCTCATCAAAATATCCTCCCGCACGGTGTATTCATAGCTGTGATGGAGGATTTCTTCGGGGCTGGCCCTTCAGCCAGTCCCGGTACTTGTCCTGCTCCCGTGAGAGCTTGTCGTATAACGATTGCTGTAATGGCTCGTTCATATTCATCGTGCCTCCTGTTCGTGAGATTTTTTCTTTTCCCCAGCGCCATGGACGCTGGGCGCTTTCAGCTTTTCAAGGACAGAGGTGCGGGCGGTTTTGCCGCGCCGGTTTCCGCAGCGCGCTCCATGGGCGTGCGGTCGTCGATGTTCAGCTCAGCGTTGAGCTCAGCAAGCCGCGCGGCCTTCTCCTGAAGCTCCGCCTCCTGCGGAAAAAGGCTTGCCCAGCTCCGCCTTGGCTGTCGCAAGCTGCGCCTGCACGTTTTCAAGCCTGCCCTGCACTGTTTTGTACCGCTCCGGCATCTGGGCAAGGGCGTTGTCGATGCGGACGAGGTTGCCCTGCGTCCTTGCCCAGCTCTACCCGGTGGCTCATCCTGCCCTTGAGGGTGAGAATGAAGTCCTTGCCGAAGTTTTCCACGGTCAGCGACATAGAAAAGCCGCGATAGCTGCCAATGGGAACGGGCTCCAAGCCCTTTGCGTCCTTGAACGCTTCCAGAATGGCGACACCGGCATTGTCCTTTATCGGTGAGAAGTCGCCCTTGACCTCCATGCCTGCAAAGCCGTCCTTGGGGTGGGGATGCTGTTCCAGCGTTTCATATCCGCCTCAAAGCCGGAGAGGAAGCCTTTGTTTTCCTCAATCTGCGCCGGGAAATGCCGCAGGATGTTGTCCTCCAAGCGGTACTGCTGGCTCTGGTGGTTGGCCTTCATCAGCCGCAGCCGCTGCGTCCACATCGAGGTCCATCTTTTCACGGATGCGCTCGTCTCCGGCGCACAGCGCCTTGATCTCGGCATAGGAGAGCGCCGCCTCGTCAATATCCTCTCGCAGCTTCTCACCGGGGATTTTGAGGTCATGATCTGGGAGATGAACTTCTGCTTATTTTCCACCGTCTGCCAGAGGTAGGCGTCGAAGGTGGATTCCGTGACATAGCGGTAGATATGCACTTCCTTGTTGCGGTTGCCCTGCCGGATGATGCGCCCGCTGCGCTGCTCCAGATCGCCCGGCCGCCACGGGCAGTCGAGGTCGTGGAGCGCCACAAGCCTGTCCTGCACGTTCATGCCCGCGCCCATTTTGAAGGTCTGCCCATGAGGACGCGCACCTGCCCGGAGCGCACCTTTGCAAACAGTTCCTTCTTTCGGACTTCCGTATTCGCCTCATGGATGAATGCGATCTGCTCGCGGGGGATTCCTCTGGCGACGAGCTTTTTCACGGATGTCGTCGTAGATGGTAAAGGGCGGCTTCTCCGGCCCGGTTTCCGCGTCAAATGGCGGCCTCCAGCGCGTGAAGTTCCGGGCTGTCCGTGCCTTTCGCGGCGATCCTGCCGCTCTGCGCCGCTTGCCCTTGGGGTGGACAGGTCGCAGAACACGAGCTGCGTCAGCTTCTCCGCCTGTCCGTCCTGCCAGATGCGGTGGATATTGTCCACGCACAGATTGACCTTGCTGTTCGGGTCGTCCGGCAGGTCAGGGTTTATGACCCGCTGGTCAAGGCCCAGCTTGCGCCCATCCGAGGTGATTTTGAGCATATTGTCGGTGCTTGCGTCCACGCTCCCCGCGTGAACTTTTGCGCGCGCTCGGACAGCTCCTGCACCATCTGCTTTTGCAGCTCCGTGGGCTGCGCTGACCTCGTTGTGATAGACAGGCGTAGGCGTGGGAAGGTTTAGCTGGTCGGAGGTCTTGATGTCCGCCGCCTCCCGAAACAGGTTCATCAGCTCCGGCAGGTTGAAGAACTTGGCAAACCGCGTCCGCGCCCGGTAGCCCGTACCTTCCGGCGCAAGCTCGATGGCGGTGGTGGTTTCCCCAAAGGCGGAGGCCCAGCAATCGAAGTGGGTCAGGCTGTTGCGCTTGAGCATATCGTCTTTTGCAAATACCGCATCATGGTATACAGTTCCGTCATGGAATTTGAGATGGGCGTACCCGTGGCAAAGGTGACGCCCTTGCCGTCGGGTGATTTCGTCGATGTACCGGCATTTAAGAGCATATCCGAGGACTTCTGGGCGTCGGTGGTGGAAAGCCCCGCCACGTTTGCGCATTTTGTGTAGAGGAACAGGTTTTGAAGCTGTGCGCCTCGTCTACATAGAGCCGGTCTACGCCGAGCTGTTCAAAGGTCACAACGTCGTCCTTGCGGGCGGCGTCGTGGGCTTTTGCAGACAGCCTTCAGATTTTTTTCTTGGTGCGCTCCAGCTCCTTGATGGTAAAGCGCTCGGCGCGGCTGGCCTTGAGCTCCGAAATGCCGTCCTCGATCTCCCAAATCTGCTCCTGCAAGAGCCGCTCCTGCCGTTCTCTGGAAACGGGGATGCGCTCAAACTGGCTGTGACCGATGATAACGGCGTCATAGTCGCCGGTGGCAAATGCGGGCGCAGAACTTCTTGCGGTTGCGTGTCTCAAAGTCCTTTTGGTGGCGACAGGATATTTGCGGAGGGGGTAAAGCCGCAGGAACTCCGAGGCCCACTGCTCCGTCAGGTGGTTTGGCACGGCAAAGGGATTTCTGGCACAGGCCGAGGCGCTTTCCCTCCATGGCTGCGGCGATCATCTCAAAGGTCTTGCCCGCGCCCTCATGGGCAAGGGCGTGTTGCCGCCGTAGAGGTCGTGGGCGATGGCGTTGAGCTGATGCTCCCCGCAGCGTGATCTCAGGATTCATGCCCGGAAAGATCAGGTGCCTGCCGTCATATTCCCGGGGACGGGTGGAATTGAAGCGCTCATTGTAGAGCTGCACCAGCTCCCGCCGCCTGTCGGGGTCGCGCCAGATCCAGTCCCGGAATGCCTCCTTGATGGCCTGCTTTGCTTCTGCTGGGCGAGGGTGGTTTCCTTGCTGTTGAGGACGCGCTTTTTCCTTGCCGTCCGCGTCCCTTACGGTGTCGTAGATGCGCGTCCCGCAGGTTCAGCGTATCTTCAAAGGATTTTGTAGGCGTTGGCGCAGTCGGTGCCGTAGGTCATGCGGGCGTTGATGTCGTTGTAGGGGATGCTGTTCTTGCCGGAGATGTTCCACTCCGCCGTGAACTCCGAGTAGTTGACCTCCAAGGGCGGCGGCGGGCATACACAGGAGGCTCCAGCAGCTCGAACATGAACTGCTGAATGTACTTCTTGTCGATCCACGTCGCGCCGAGGCGCACCTCGATCTCCGAAGCATCAAGGTCTTTCGGCTGTGCGGCGCGTAATGCCTCCACGTTGGGCAGATAACCGGGGCTGTCAACGGCGGCGTTCTCCGCCTCCCGCAGCTTCTGCCGGACGTTGCCGGAGAGGTATTCGTCCGCCGTCTGCCAGTCGCCGTAAACAGGGTCGAGGAAGATGACACCATTCAGCTCGTCGATAATGTCGTCCTCGCTTTTGCCGGTGAGCTGGGACATATACGCCATATCCACGCGGGCTTTTTTCCCCGATGGACAGGGCGAGGGCTTCTGCGGCGGTGTCCACGCTGGTAACGGACTGCCTGCTGCCGGATGGTGCGCTTGGTGAACATATCCGCTTTGCTTTTGAGCTTGGTCTTGTCCTCATCGTCCAGCATTTCAAGGGAGCAGAGCAGATAATAGGAGCTGTCGTCTGCAAAGGCGAGGGCGTTGCCCCGGCTGTTGATGAGGCCGTATTTCTCCGTGAAGCGGTCATAGAGGCGGTTGAGCTTCTGCTGCTCGGCGCGTATGGTTTCATCGTCGGATTCCCACATCTGGAGGTCGATGAGCCGGTGAACGCAGTCCGCAGCTCTGCCATTCCCCTTGACGCGCTCCTTTGCGGTGGCGTTCAGGTTGGGCTTGACCATGACGGAGTTCTCACGGTAGTACACCTCACCATCCACCACGGCATAGCTGTAATTCTTCACGTTGGGGTCTGCGGGAATGGTATCCTGTATGGTTTCGTTCTCACCGAGGTCAGGCAACTCTGCGGCTTCGTACTCGCCGCCGATATTCTGAATGGCGTATCTGAGCTGCGTGGCAGGTCCAAATCCCATACGGTTCCGCAACGGTAAGTCCTGTCTGCCGTACTGCGTACTCTCCGAGGTCTGTCGGCCTAATACCATTTCGGGGTTGTCGATGAAATACTGATTGATGGAAAATCCGTCCTCATTTTCACCAAGATGCACCCAGTCCGGTTCAATGTCGATAGGTCTATCTCTCTTTTGCAGGAAGATGATGTCGGACACCACCTCCGTACCGGCGTTGGCCTTGAAGGCGTTGTTGGGCAGGCGGATCGCCCAGCAGCTCCGCCCGCTGCGCGATGTACTTACGGACTTCGGGAGATTGTTTGTCCATCGTATAGCGGGAGGTCACAAAGGCGATCACGCCGCCGGGTCGAACAGTCGAGCGTCTTGGCAAAAAAGTAGTCGTGAATGGAAAAACCGAGCTTGTTGTAAGCCCGGTCGTTGACCTGGTACTGTCAAAGGGCACGTTGCCGATGGAAAGGTCGAAGAAATCCCGTCTGTCGGTGGTTTCAAAGCCTGCCACGGTAATGTCTGCCTTGGGATAGAGCTGCTTGGCGATGCGTCCCGTAATGGAATCCAGCTCCACGCCGTACGAGCCGGCTTGCTTTCCATGCTCTCCGGCAGCATACCGAAGAAGTTGCCCACGCCCATGGCAGGCTCCAAGATGATGCCGGTCTGGAAGCCCATGTTGCCCACCGCCTCATAGATCGCCTTGATAACCGTGGGGCTGGTGTAGTGAGCGTTCAGCGTGGAAGCTCTGGCGGCGGCGTATTCCTCCGGGGATAGCGTGGCGTACAGCTCCGCAAATTCGTCTTTCCAGTTATCCTTGCTTTCATCAAAAGCATCCGCAAGGCCGCCCCAGCCGACATAGCGGGAGAGAATTTCCTGCTGTTCAGGCGTGGCCTGTGCGCCCTCAAACTCCAGCTCCTTCAGGAGATTGATTGCCGCCATATTCGCCCAGAACTTGGCCTTTGCGCCGCCGATGCCTAAATTGTCATCCGTGATACAGAAGTTTTCCGCAGGCGGCTGCGGTGCGGGTAGGCGGCTCCGGCTCGTGGTGCGGATAGTCTGGATTTCAATGTCATAGGGAAGCTGACTTTTCTCGCCGGGGTAGACCGCTACGGTTTCCGTAGTAAACTGCTGGCTGCTCCGGTTCAGTCGCCTCCGATGCTGGCTGTTCAGGATGAGAAATATCTGGTTCAGGCTGTGCCTGTGTCCGGCTCTGCGTCTGCGCTTCCTCCAGAAAAACGGCGCGCAGCACGGGTGCGGTGTCCGGCCACAACAATCCGAGGGCGTGTACGCCCTTTTCCCCATGCACCTGCGCCTGAAAGCCGCTTCTTGAGGTGATGAAATCTGCCTCGGTGCCGTCCTCCAGCGTCATGGTGTCCGCGTCCGACGCGGCGAAAATGTTGGAAAGATACGCACCGATGGCGGCGTTGCCCTCGCCCTGCCGGAACAGCTCCCGCACCTCGTCCCGGATGTCAGGCGTGAGGATGCCATTCATCAGGAGGTCGCGGAGGTCGTCGTTTCTGCTCCGTGCGGGAAGGAAATCTGTTATGGCGGCGTTTCGCTCATCCCTTCGCAACAGCCGTTCAAAATTCTCGCGGCTTTCGGCGCGGAATACGGGATAGCGGAGCGCAGGGTCACGAAGCTGCACGTTGAGTGCGCCGACCTCCGTGATCTCAAAGGGTGTGTTGTCCAGATAGACGGTATCGCCCACGGCATACGGCGCACGGAAAATCATGTTTTCCTGTTCGTTTTCGGCAGTAATTTCCTTGACAGGTTGCGTCGGCTTCGCAGCGAAGAAATAGCCGGTGTCGAGGTAACGCTCAAAAACGGTGCGGTCTACGCTGACCGTTTCCTGCTCCGGGACGCTTGGCAGAGTGTACCAAACATTATCTTCGTCTACACGCTCGACCACCATCAGAGTATCCCGCTGTTCGGCTGCGGTGGAGGAAAAGCCGTCGCCCACGCGATAGGCATTCCCCAGCGGCGTTGTGAAAACCGACACGTCCGGCTCCATACCGCGGCTGCGCTGAATACTGGAGAGGTAGTCAATGGCGTTAGATTGCTCCGCGAAGCGAAGCACCTGCCCACCCTCCTCATAGAAGCGGTCAAGGGCCGAGTCCCAGATGCCGGTAATGCCGCCCTCGTTGGGGTGCAGACGGATGGAAAAACGGTCCGGTGAGTCCATGTGCGCCGCCTGCGCTTCCTGCACCGCGATCCGCTCTACATCCGCCATGACCTGCCGGACGAAGGGGCTGTTGCGATTATCCTCCGCATCCACAACCTGCCCATTTACAATACCGCGTTCAGCAAGCGCTTCCCGGATGGCGATGGGGTCAATATTGTCAAAGTTGTCCTGCTCCTGCTCGGTGTAGAAGTTATCGGATTGAATGAGTTGGGCAATCCGCCGCTGCACTTTTGGCCACGTCAGTTCGACGGTTTCGGGCTTCCGGCACGGACGATAAAAGGCTTTTGCTTTCATTCCCTCCATACTCGCGGGCGAGCCATGCGGCGGTTTCTTTTTTCGCGCCCGTGCTGCTCCATATACCGCACTACGGCGTGCTTGCTCTCGATATTTCCGTCCCATGCCCGGAGCGCATCATCTCTATCGTCCTGAGAGAGCGGACGCAGCAGATCATGAAGCCTCTCGTGGGTTCCCTCAAAAACCTCTCGGTGCAGGCGGCTGCGGAACTCCGGCATATCCGAAAATAGCCGGATAAGATCCATATCTTTTGAATTGAGAACGGCGCGGCGCACGGCTGCATTACACTCGATCTCCGCATTTTCCCGGTCAGAGTGCCCGCAGGCGTTGCGATAGGCCGTATCCTCCGAAAACCGCTGCCATCACCACCGGCCTGTAATGCTCCAAACGTTCCTGCACCGTGGGCTGAACTTGATCTGCGTCGGGGTCGCGGAACACCCTCGTGCCGTCCGCGCCGAACTCTGCTTCATAAGCATTGATGGCGGCTTCTGCTTCATGGTCGATAGAGCGCAGCGTGTAAATGTGGCGCTCACCTCTAAAGTCTGGCGCTTCGGCAATCGTCACATCATACTTATCGCGCAATTTCTCTACATACATCTCTAAATTGTGCGACGGAACGCCGCACATTTCCACACGCCCAGCGCCGGGTATCGCCCTTGTGGTAAGGTTGAGATCAAGCAGCTCCGCCGCCTGTTTTGCGTCCTCGCCGTACATATCAAAGAAATCGCCCACCTGAAACAGCACGATGTCGTCCGGGTGGGCTTCCTTGATGGAATTGTAGTCAATCTGTGCCTGTGTTGGCAGTTCACGCTCCGCTTCCTTTTCCCGCTGAAGCTGGGCGTAGCGCTCCTTTTCCCTTGGAGAGAGGAAGCGGTCCTTCTGAATGAGGCTGTCAATCCTTGCGGCCACCTTCGTCCAACTCAGCTCCACATTGGCACAGCCTGCTTTTTTCAGGACAATGCTGCGGCTGCCGTGGCTTTCATCACTATGGGATGCACCGGAAACGGCATGGGAGCGCCCGCCTATGCCGTACTCATCTTTGAGGAAAGCTGCCTTTTCCTTTGCCGGTATGGTCGGCGGTGAAGTATTCGTAGATTCTGCCTTTGCCGCCCTCCACGCCGCTGCCGCGATCCAGCGCGTGGTCGATCTCGTCCTCCGTGATGAAGCGTGCCAGCTCCGGCACTGCGGTCATTTCGGAGGAATACTCCCTGCGGGGCAAAGGCAGCTCCCGCAGGCTCTGCCAAATCTGATCGAGCTTGTGATAGTGGAATCGCAGCAGGCTTCTGTCCTGCTCATGGGCGGCGTAAAACTGTGCGAACTCGCCGGAGAGCGTTTCACGGAAATCTGTGTTTGTCAGTTGCTCCGCCAGCCGCGCCGTTTCATCAGGGAATCCGCCGCCCCGCAGCGTATCCATACAGGAGAGATAGCCCTGCTCCCGCGCCTCGTCGCTCAGGTCGTGTTTCAGATACCAGAGGGCTTGTGCAAGCTGCATCCGCTCATGCTGCCCTGCCTCGGCAAGCTCCACGTTGGAGGCATACGCGCCGCTGTCCATAAGCTGGGAAATACGCGCGGCGGCATCCTGCCATGCGATCACCTGCGCGCTGCGCACATACTCCGCGCTCCTGCCGGGGGCGATGTGGATGCCGTCTACGGCGTACCATGCGGAAAGCTCGCCCTCCGGCGTCTTAAAGCCGTTGCCGCCGTGAAAGGTGCTTTGCAGCAGCGCGGCAATGTCCTCCGTGGACTTCTGCTTCTGGAACGCGGCGGCAATGACCATGCGGGTATTGTCCTCGTTACCGCCCAGCCGCAGCACATGGTCAAAGCTGCTCTCTGAGAAACGGAAAAAGCGAAGGGCGTCTGCGCAACGCTCTCCGCTTCTTCTATGGCTGTAATCTGTTCCGCTTCGGTGGGGAAAAAGGATAGCTGACCGCCCCGTGCGGGTGCTCGCTTATGCGTAGATCAGCTCCGCGAGAATCACTTCCTCCGCCTGCGCCTTGCAGGTGTTCATCAAGCCCACCCATTTCATTGGGTCGCGGGCTTTCAGAGCTTCCGTCGCTCCGGCCTCCGATGCCAGCTCCGGCATCATCTGCTCTAAGCGGCTCTGCGCCGCCTGCTCGATCTCCAGCAGGTGCGGGAACAGGGGTCTCCTCAAGATCATCTGGTTCCAGAGGATGGGCCGATGCTCCTTCAGGTACTTCTGGCGCATCCGCCCGTACTTGCCGAGGGGCTCGCTCCGGCACCTCGATCTTCAGGTCGGGGATCATGTAATCTCCGTTCATCGTGTAAGTCAGGTTGTTCTCCATGCTCTGCCGTCCTTTCCGCGCTGTGTTCGCGCTCATAATTTCGTGATCGTAACTTCGATCTGCCGCAGCACCTCTCCGTTGATCCTGCTCACCGCCGTGCCCAGCCGCCGCCACCGTGCGCGGGGTGTTGAAATCGAAGATGCTGAAAAAATCCTCGTGTTCAAAGCGGTCCTCCGGCTTCATGCCCCGCAGCGGGACATGAGCGAGTAGGCAATGCTGACGGCGGCGGCGTTTTTTGAAGGCCACCTCTACGTTGTAATCATCATACCCTAAAGATAGGAATCCGCAACGATGCCGAGGATGTCGCGGGAATAGTCCCGCCAGTATTCCTCCGCAAGCTGAGACGCGACGCCTCGAACTGCTCGGCAAGGCCCTTTTTTGCCGGAAACGCCGTAAGCGGTTTCCAGCATGGCGCTTACGCGTCCGCGTGTGCGCGTCTTTTCAGCTCCCCACAGGTTGACGCGGCGGGCGTTTTCTCTGCCGCCGGTGTCGGAAACGTCAAAGACATATTTGAAGCCTCGGCCTTTCGCCGCTGCTGTCGATGAGGGCGATGCCCTTGGAGCCCCTGCGGACATACCGACCCATCTTTTCGTTCCAGAAGTCGTACTCCGCGCAGGCGGTGGCGTCCGGACGCTGGGCGTGGATCATGACCTGCTCGGCGTAGGGGTATTTGTACAGCCTTGCGGCGGTGGTGAGAAAGCCCGTCCAGCCCCGGTAGCTGCCGGTGATCTGCCGCTGCGCCTCGTCCGCCATCTGCATATACGTTTGTAGCTTGCTCGGCATATTGCTCCTCCTTCATGGCATAAATTTAGAGCGCCCGGAACGGACGCTCTATGTAAAGGCGGTGTATCCGAAAACGTCCCGAATCCTATGCAGGAAATGGGACGCTTTCTCTTGTATGTCGATGTTCTATTTCCCAAAATCAATATTTTTCGATTTTGGGAAATAGACAGAATGAAAACAAAACGGAGCGACCCGAAGGCCGCTCCCGCCGCATCCGCCTTATTCGTCCGTGTCGAAGTCAGGCACCAGCTCCAGCGCTGCGAAGTCCTCATCGGTGATTTTGCCCAGCTTTTGCAGGGCGCTGTCGGTCAGATCCCGCAGCTGGGCTTCGTCCTCGTCCAGGTATCCGCGCATTTCGGTGAGGGCGGCAATCAGCCCGCTGCGGCTGTCGCTCTGGTAGATGCACATGAGGTTCATTTCATCGTTGGTAAAATTCATCATAGCAGCTCTCTTTCCGCGCGCTTTGAACGCGCTGTCTTTTTCGGCTCGTTGACGGGAGGACAGAGCTTTGCCAGCACGGAGGGCTTCTTCTCCTGCCGTGCCGCCTGCGCCTGTTCCCGGCGCGCCGCCTGCGCCAGCTCCATGAGGGAGACGGGCTTGCCGGACTTTGCCTGTTCCTCCAGCTCTGCCACGGTCTGCTTCGGCCCGTTGTTGATAACGCCGTCGATCATGCCGTAGTCGTCCTCCATGGCCATCTCCGCGTTTTTGAGATAGTTTTCCGGCTTTAGGAAGTCGGGCAGCGCCTTAAAACCCCATGAATCAACGTAATGACAGGATACCACGCCGTTCTGCTTCAGCGCCACGATGTCGCTGACGGACAGACTGTGGCCGCGAAAATCCTCCGGGCGGCGGAGGTTGAAGGTCTCATACAGCGCGTCCAACCTGTCCTGCGTATCGCCCCTGCGGTCAAGGTTTCCCGCGTAGACGGCGGCGTAATTTCCCTTTTCAATGGAAAGCCCCTTTTGCTCCAGATACTCGGCGTTCATAAAGCGAAGCTGCGCCGTATTATCATTATCCCGAAGCTGATAGATGGCAAAGCTGTCGGCGGGGTTGTCGAGGAACGCCTTTTTCATAGTCCGGCGGTGCGAAGGCGGTCTTTGACCGTCTCCCATTCGGAGGCTTCCACGCCGAAGATACCGTCAAAGCTGCGGACTTCCTCTGCATCGAAGGCCATGGCCTCGGTGTTGTCGGTATGGAGCATATACACGCTCACGTCCCGTTCCATGAGCTCCAGCGCACGCTCCTTTGTCAGCGGCAGCATATTGGAATCGGTGTAGCCGTAGGCGTTCATGCTCTCAACAGAAATCGCAGGGTCGGGGACGCAGCCGTTGTCCGGCGCTGCGACCGGCTCCGGCTCCTGCACGGCGATCTCCTGCACCGGCTGGGCGGCAAGGCTCTCCGTCTCCTTATCCAGCCCACGCTCCTTGCAGATTTCCGCGTAATGGCGGTCGATATCCGTAATCAGGGAGGATGAGGTTCGGTTGATGGTCTCCAGCGATGCGCGAAGCTCGGTCAGCTCCCTGTCCTTTGCCCAGGTCGCCAGATACCCGAAGCTGTTTTCGCCGGTCTCAATGCCGTAATAGGCGCAGACGGCGAAGGAGATGCTCTCCGCCTGAATCTCCTCGGCGGCGCGGGAGAACTTTGCCTTTTCCGGGTATTGTGCGTGCAGAAACTCCTTCACGGTCTGCTCGCCGCCCGTGAAGTTCAGCCCGTCCTCGCCCAGATACAGAAAGCCCTGCTCCGGCAGCTCAATGGGCGCTGCTGTGATGACAGAGGCGGCGTGATTGACGGTGACATGGCTTTCAAGCGTTGCCGGCATACCCGGATCGTAATCCGAGCCGCGCAGGTCATATACATACAAGCCCTCCGGCAGCTTATCCCGGTCGATGCGCCCGTTGGAGAACAGCGCGGGCTTGCCGAACAGCTCAATCTCCTGATATTTTTCTCCGATTTCGTCCTTATTGTGGAGCTTGGGTGGGCGATCTCATGGACGGCGGCGCAGACCGTCTGTACCTCGCTCATGCCTTCTCTGAGGACAATGCGCTGTTTGTCCACGGAGAAGTACTAACTCTGCTGCTCGATTTTCTTCTTGAAGGGCGTGGGGCGATGATCTTAATGCCCTTTTCGCCCTTTTTGCCGCTCCTTCCGAACTGGTCGCGCCATTTGTTGAAGCCGGCCACATGGGTGGCGTCGGGGCGCTGCATATAGATGAGCATGGTGTTGTTGACGCTGTAGCGGTGAAAGCGGCTCATGGTGCCAAGGTACTGCCTGTATTTGTCGCTCTCAAACAGCTCCTTTATGCCCGTCTCTATGCTGTCGGTGATGTCCTTGAGCCGTTCCTTGTTGGTCTGTTTTTCAGCCATTTCGTGCATACCTCCTTTGGATCATGGTAAAAACAGCGGCTCCCGCAGGGGAATGAAACGCCCGTGCGGGAGCCTGCGAGGGTCACTTGGTGAAGTCCAGCTTATAGGAGGAACGCGCGCCGTCGTCCTCCAGCACGATGAATGCGTCGTAGGTCTTTCCGGTTTTCTCGGAATAGATGCCGCTGGCATAGGCGCGTCCCTGCGTCAGGAGCGAGGAAGCCATCTTCTTTGTCAGGCTGATCTTCTTGGCGGCAAGGAAGCGGTTGTCCCGCCACAGCCCGAACTTGCAGCTCCGTCTCTCGCAGAAATAGCCGTTTTTGCTCTCCGTGACCTCTGCGCCGCAGCGGGGGCATTTGCCCACAACGGGTCTGCCGGAGGGGAACAGCACCTCCGCGCCGTCCACAGGCGCAGCGTCCCGAACCAGCACTGCGACCATATCGCGGATGCCGGCAAGGAACTCGTCTGCGCCCAGCTCGCCGCACTCGATCTCCTTGAGGCGGTGCTCCCATTCGGCGGTGAGCAGCGGGGACTGGAGCTGTTCGGGCAGCACGGTAATGAGGGACACGCCCGCTTCGGTGGGAACGAGGCGTACAGATTTTTTCGCCTTTTGCGCTCCGCAAAGCCCGTGGCCACCAGCTTTTCAATGACCGCCGCCCTTGTCGCGGGAGTTCCCAATCCCTTTCTCTCGGCATCCTCCGGCATATCCTCTTTGCCCGCCGTCTCCATGGCGGAGAGCAGCGTGTCCTCAGTGAAGTGTTTGGGCGGGGTCGTTCTGCCCTCTTTGACCGCGCAGGAGGAAACGGGAAGCGACTGTCCCTCGGAAAGCTCCGGGAGGGTGCTGTCCTGATTGCCCTTTTCCGTGTATGCCCTCCAACCCATATGAAGGATTGTTTTTCCCCTTGGCGCAAAGGCATTTCCGCCGCAGTCCAGCCTTGCCTCGGTCTCCAGATAGACGAAGGGTGCGCTGACCGCCATAAGCACCTGACGGGAAACAAGGCGCAGCAGCTCCCGTTCGCCTGCGGGCAGCGCCTCCAAGTCCGTTTCGCCCGCCGCCATCGTGGGAACGACGGCGTGGTGGTCGCTGACCTTTTTGCTGCTGCACACCTGCCCCGAACAGACGGCTGCGGGCGGCTCCGTGCCGCAGATGCCCGCACAGCACAGCGCCAGCGCGTTTACGCCGCCCTCCATATCGTCGGTGAGATAGCGGCTGTCGGTGCGGGGGTAGGTGCAGAGCTTCTTTTCATAGAGACTTTGCAGATAATCCAGCGTCTGCTGCGCCGTGTACCCAAGCAAGCGGTTCGCGTCCCGCTGGAGCGTGGTCAGGTCGTAGAGCGCCGGGGCTTTCTCCGCCTTTTTTGTCTGCACAACGGAGGTAACAGCGGCGGCTTTGCTGTTGCAGTCTCCGGCAAGCCGCTCCGCCTCTGCCTGCTCCTTCATGCGTTCGCCTGCGGCGGAGAAGCCGTCAAAGTCCAGATGGACGGTGTAGAAGCTCTCCGGCTGAAAAGCGCTTATTTCCGCTTCCCGCTGCACCAGCAGCGCAAGGGTAGGCGATACCACGCGCCCCTACGTTCAGGGTGCGGTGGTACATCACGGAGAACAGGCGGGTGGCGTTGATGCCCACCAGCCAGTCCGCCTTGCTGCGGCAGAGGGCGGAGGCGTAGAGGTTGTCGTACTCCGCGCCGTCGCGGAGATTGTCAAAGCCCTGAAGAATCGCCGCATCCTCCATGGAGGAAATCCAGAGCCGCTTTACGCGCTTGCGGCAGTTGTTGAGATTATACGCCGTGCGGAAAATCAGCTCGCCCTCGCGCCCGGCGTCGCAGGCGTTGACGACCTCGCAAACGTCCTCTCTGTGCATGAGGGCGCGAAGGGTGTTCATCTGCTTCTGCTTGTCCCTCGCCACGGTGTACTGCCAGCTATCCGGCAGAATGGGCAAGTACTCCCTTCGCCATTTGCCGTACTTTTCGTCGTAGGCGTCTGCGTCCGAAAGCTCCGCAAGATGCCCGAAGCACCAGGAGGCGAGATAGCCGCCGCCCGAAAGAAAGCCGTCCTCGCGTTTGCCTGCGCCAAGAACGGCGGCGATGCTCCTTGCCACGGAGGGCTTTTCACACACAACCAATCGGTATTCGTTCATATTCCTTTATTCCTCCTCATCGTTGATATCGAAATCATCCGGCGCGTCCCAGCCCCTTTGCCCGCAGGAACTCCTTGCGCAGGGTGTTGTTCCCGCAGTCCTCGATGGCCTTCTCACACAGGTCGCAGTTTGCGTAGCTGTATTCGTCGAAATAGTATTTGAAGTCGTAGTAGATGGATTTGACGGGCTTGGGGTGCGGAGCAGCGCCTCTGCGTCCCCGCAGCCCGCCTCCACTGCTTTTACGATCTTCTGCCGGATGAAGTATTCAAAGGCTTTCTTGCCGCCCCGGTATCCGGGCTTTTGGGAGAGCGTCTGCCGAATGAAAAGCGCCTGCTCGCGCTTCATGATCTGAATAAGCCGCTCGCGGGAGACAGCTCCATGGGCGATTCTGTGCTGACTGTCTGTGTCATGCTTCGCTTTCTCCTTTCACAACCGTTCTCAACGGGTTTGCCGGTAAATGCCAGGGGACGAACCCGTACAGATTTACGCAGAGCGTTTTCACAATCTGGATGCAGAAGGAATAGATACGCTGCCTGTCGGGGCAGTGCTCCCGGAAGAACGCAAAAATCGAATAGCATGACAATCGCTTTGTGATCCTCCATAACCAAATCCGCAACGGATTTCCAGTCCTCGTCCGCAGCCTCCGGGATTGCCGCATTTTCCAGCAGTGCCAGCACCGTGGTAAAATCCTTCTCCTGCTCCACGCTGATTTCCAGAATGAATCCGATAAACGCACTCAACGCCATGCGCGCCCAGCCCCGCTCCTCCATGGTCATAAAGGACAGCATCCTCGAAACGGCGGGCACTATCTCCTGCTCCACGAAACAGGCTTCCCGTCCGGGCTTCAGCTTTGCAGCGCATCGGCGCTGAGCTTCGGGATATACGGCTCGTCCTCCTCCGCAGCGGCAAAGCCCTCGAATACAGGCGCATCCGCCCTGTGCTTCTTTCCTCTGAGCGTCCGGCAGAACTCGTGAACGATGAAGCAGAGGAAAAGCAGATGGGTCAGGGCGATCAGGCTCATTCCCGCGATATTCAAAATTCTCATTCTTCCGCATCCTCCCCGGCGTCCGTCTCGTCCTCGGCTTCAAACTCGTAGTCCTCATCTTCCTCGTCCTCGCCGTAGTCGTAATCGTCCAGATCGTCCGCCCCACGGGTGTCAGCCTTCGGCTTGCGGAGCTTGAACCAGTATAGCGCACCGCCGCCGCCCAGCAGGAGCAGGAGGACGACCACAATGAGCCCCCGCGCCGCCGGTACTCTTTTCGGGCGCGGTCTCCGCAGGCTCGGCGGGCTGTTGCGTAATTTCTGCTGTTTGCTCCTTGCCTGCGCACTCACTCATATTGGTTCTGCACACCTTGCAGCCCGTGTTGATTTTGCCCACAGCGCATTTGTCCGTGCAGGAGCAGGCGGGGACGATGCTCTCGCCGTCCTTGGTCAGCGCCAGCAGGTCGGCCTCGTCCACAAGATTCAGGAAATGGACGTTCTCATTGCCCCTTATCGTCCCGGTCGATGATGAGATAAAGGTGTTGCCGCCCTTGGTCGTCACGGTGATGAACTGCTTGCCTGCGCCGAAAGCGGAGCCGATGTCGTCCATGAGCGTCAGGTTGCCGTCCGGGGTCAGGGGCGCGGAACCTCCGGCAGCGGCGTAATATTGCAGCAGCAGCTCCGGCAGCCCCGCCATATCCGTATCGCTTCCGCTGTTTTCTGTCGGCGCGTTCATGACGTCAAGGTATTTGCCGTATACATAGCCTGTCTGCTCCGGAACGACCACCTTGTACCAGCCGTTGCTTTCTCCAGCACCTTCACCTCCGCGCCGTTGAGCAGACGCCCGATCACGGTGTAATCCGTGCCGGGGCCGGTGCGCAGGTTCAAATAGGTGCGGACGTTGACCACCTTTCCGGACTGCTCCCGTTTGGCGGGAAGCGTCGAGCTCCGATCCCCGATGGTCACGGTATGGCTTCCGTCCGCATTTTCGGTCACAAGCACGGTCAGTGTCTGTCCGTTTGGGGTCTGCTCACCGGTATTCGTATTCTCCGGCTGTGTAGTTGCAGTTGGGGTTTCCATGGTCGGGTCGCCCATTGTCGAATCGACCATATCGCCGCCTGCATAGGCCGTAACGGAAAAGACCGTCATGCAGAGCACGACGGCCAGCGTCACGGCAAAAAATCTCCATTTATTCTTCATCCACAAAATCCTCCGTTTTTCTGTATTCGTCGGGCAGCGCCGCCGTGGGACGCTTTTTTCCAGCATCGCCATCAGCGCCGCGAGCTGCTCGATGGTCAGCCCGTTCTCGCGGACGATGCCCACAATATCCGTGTTTTCCAGCTTCAGAATCTGCTCGTCTAGGGCTTTGAGTCGTGCGGTCAGCGATGCGAGCTTTTCCGCCAGCTTCTCGCGCTCCTGACGCAGCTTTTCAAGTCGCGGGTTCATAACATCCTCCTTTTTGCGTTGATATGGTTGTTGTTAAGGTAATCTGCCAAACTGGAGAAAATGGCTTCGCCAGTAGCTCGTGTCGATGGAAGCGTAGTGAATGGGGTCGCCGCAGTGGAGCATCCTGTTATTGCCCACATAGATGCCCACATGGGACGCGCCTGCGGTGTCGTAGGTTTTTTCAAAGAAAATAAGGTCGCCCGGACGGGCGCTTTCCGGGGAGACATAGGCGCACATGCCCCGCAGACCCTCCGCGCCCAGCCTGCCGAAACTCCAATGCAGGCCGCAGTTGTTGTAGACATACGAAACGAAGCCGGAGCAGTCGAAGGAGGTGGCGGGCGAGCTGCCGCCCCAGATATAGGGGTAGCCCAGATACTTCTCCGCTTCCTTGATGATGGCGGCGAACTGTTCATCCGCCAGCGCTTCCGGGGGTATCTCGTACTTCTCATACTTGGTATAGTAGTACCGGTTCACATACGGGGAGCCGGGGAACAGGTCGGGGCGGTTGCCCAGCACGCTCATATACACGGCGTACATGGAGAGCTGATCGTGGGACATGATATGCACCGGCACATGGGAGAGGTTGAAATTTTCCAGCTCCACATGGCAGATATACCAGGTGTAAAGGGAACCTCCGCCTCGTACTCGTAGCTTTGCAGATTGCCGTTTTCGTCGGTGTAATAGCCGATATGCGTTTCGGTGCGGTATCTGGTTTCCGTGGCGACGGTTTCCGTTAAGATATACTGCTTTTCAAACAGCGTCTCCAGAACCCCGCCTATTTCGTCAATCGTCCATTCTCCGCCCTTGAGGGCGGTAATCATGGAAATGAGCACATAGGGGTCGTGCTCAATCTCGTCCAGGTCGAAGTGGTACTCGTCGTAATCGTGGGTGCTTTCGTAGCTGTTCAGGTATTCCCGCAGCTCGTCCTCCATGGCGCAGTAGGCGGCTTCCGCCGCCAGCATATCCGCATCCTCCAGCGGATAGGTGGAGGCCGCAATGCCGGACACCCCGCCCTGAAACAGCGTGGAGCAGGAGGAAATGCAGGTCATGAGCAGCAGTATCGCGGCGGCGATACCGCCCGCAATGAGGAAGCCCTTCTTGTGCCGGACAAAAAAGCTGCCGAGTTCCTTGCTTCCCTCGGCGGCGCGCTTGGCCGCCTTTGCGGTGGTCTCGGACGCTTTGACAGTATTCCTCACGCCGTTCCCCGTTTTTGCGGCGGCGTATTCCTTTTTAATGGCCTGCTTCTGCTGCCAACGGGAATAGGGGTTGGAAGCCCTGCCGTATTCCTGCTCGTACTGTTTGTTCAGCGCCTTGAGATTGGCTTTGTCTGCGGCGGCTTCCGCCTTGTCCGCTTTGCGGTAGGGCTTTTCCGCATGGGAGCGGTGCGCCGATTCCGCAATGCGCCAGGTGCGCTCCGCCGTCTCGGTCAGGGTGTTCGCCGCCTCCGTGCCGGGGTTGTCGTCGCCCTCCTCCCGGAGCTTGCGGTGGACTGCGCTGCGGACGGTATCCAGCGGCGCTTTCCTTGCGGCGTGCGCCAGCCTGGAGGGCGGACGCTTTGTCCGCCTCCTCAAAGAAAAGGCGCGTCGTGACCTTGCCGCTCTCACTGTCCACAACGCGCTTTTGACCTTAACGGTTTTCTTGGGGATTTTCGCTTCGGCCTTTTCCAGCTTAACCGCCGCCCTGTCCGCCTTGCGGACAGCTCGTTCCAGTTCCGGCAGGGCGCGTTCTTCCTCGGTGAAAATCAGCCTTGGCGAGCGTTTTGCCATATTCATCACCTCCTGATGGGACTGCTGATGGGTTAAAAGCGTTATTCAAACAGAATTTCATCCGTTCTCTCCAGAAAATGCCGCTTGCCCGCCGGGGTGATGAGGGTATAGTGTCCCAGCTTGCCGCGCTCGGTGTAGAAGTCCCTCACCAGAAACAGACCGGCGCTCTTTTTGACCGCACGGGGAAAGAGCTTGCGGTTCTTGTCCCGGAACAGATACTTCTTTTCCTCCAGATACCGGGTAAACTGCTTTTCGGGAACGCCCAGCTCCTTGGCGGTGGTGCGGATGTTGGTGCAGTCCGCAGGGTCAACAAAGGCGTCGTAATACTCCGCTTTGGGGAGGGCAAGCCGGAGACGGCGGGTCAGCTCCCGGTTTCGGGCGTTTTCGCTGCGCAGGCGGTTCAGGTACTCCGGCACGGCCTCGGGGTGCGCCTCCAGCGCATCCAACAGGCTGTCCGCCATATACGCGCCGTGCTTGCGGATGGAGGGAATGACCTCATGGGTGATCCAGCGCTTGAAGGCTCTCGCTTCCGGCTTTTTGGAACAAAGGACCAAATGATAGAGTCCGGCTTCACTTACGGCATTTATTTCAATCGTCTTATCGGCGTTCTGGGGGTGGGGTACTTCAAGTAACCCACCTTCATCCGAGTCCAATCTGGACATTGCGCGCGTAACCTGGTTCAATCCGAGAGCTTTGCACACATCAACCGCAACAAACCAAGGAGCTCCGTCTTTCAGCACGGAACGCACCCGACCAAAATCTGCGCTTTCAAAAATCATAAGGTGGTTATCCATAGTCTTTTCTCCTTCCTTACACTGTAATTGCGTCCTTCGCTTCCTCCCCGGTTTGTTCGGAGAGGTCGGACAATTTTGTCGTGATGATTTTGTACAGCTCCGTATCTTTGGGGAAGCGGTCTACGAAGGGCAGGATCACGCTGCCGTAGAACAAAGCCCCTCGCCCTCGGCGGATTGGGTCACATACGAGAGCTGATGGGGCGAGATGTTAAGCTGCTTCGCCAGAATCTGCCGGTCGCCGGAAGCCTGGTTGAGCATATACACATAATCGGAGTTTTCAAAGATGTTCTCCACCTCACGGCTGGAGAGCAGGTCTTTGACGTTCTGGGTGATGCCCGTGGGAACGCCGCCCCACTTGCGAAAGCGCTTCCATATCTCCACCGTATACGCGGCGGTCTGCTCCTCCTTCAAAAGAAGGTGCATTTCGTCGATATAGTAGCGGGTGGACTTGCGCTGCTCACGATTGATCGTGACGCGGTTCCACACCGCGTCCTGCACCACCAGCATCCCGATCTTTTTTGAGCTGCTTGCCCAGCTCCTTGATATCGAAGCTGACCACGCGGTTTTCGATATTCACGTTGCTGCGGTGGTTGAACACGTTGAGGGAGCCGGTGACGTAGATTTCCAGCGCCGTTGCGATATACTGCGCTTCCTTTTCGTCCTGCCTGCGAAGCTCGTTGTACAAGTCCTCTAAAATCGGCATCTTTTTCCGGGCGGGGGTCGCTCAGGTATTCCCGGTAGACAGAGCGCACACAGCGGTCGATGATGGTCTTTTCCACCGGCATGAGGCCGTCCTTGCCGCCCACGATCAGCTCGCACAGGGACAGGATGAAGTCGGATTTCAGGCTCAGCGGGTTTTCATCGTCGCTGTAATTCAGGTTCAAATCCATGGGGTTCAGGTAGTCGGTAGAGGTGGGCGAGATTTTCACCACCTGCCCGTGCAGGTGCTCCACCAGCGGGCCGTACTCCGCCTCCGGGTCGCAGATGATGATATCGTCGTTTGTGACGAGGAACACGTTGGCGATCTCACGCTTGGCAGAGAAGGACTTGCCGCTGCCGGGCGTACCCAAGATCAGCCCGTTGGGGTTTTTCAGCAGCTTTCTGTCTACCATGATGAGGTTGTTGGAAAGGGCGTTCAGCCCGCAGTACAGGGCTTCCTTGCCGTCCTGAAAAAGCTCCTGGGTCGTGAACGGCACGAAGATGGCGACGCTGGACGTGGTAAGCCCGCGTCTGATTTCAATCTGGTTTATACCCCAGCGGGAGCGCGGACATGAAGCCCTCCTCCTGCTGGAAGTCCAGTCGTGTGAGCTGGCAGTTGTACTTCTGGGCGATGGAGCCCGCCTGAAAGACGTTGTTTCCGAGACGCTGCCTGTTGTCCGCCACGTTCACCACAAGGAAGGTCAAAAGGAACATACGCTCGTTGCGGCTTTGCAGCTCCTGCAAGAGCTTTTTCGCCTCCGTGCCGTAGGTGGCAAGGTCGGAGGGATAATATCCATATCGTAGCCGGAGCGCACCGCCTTTTTCTGCTCCTCAATGGTCATTTTCTGCAAGTCGGTGATCTTGCGCTTAATGGTCTTGATGGCCTTCACCTGATCCACGGACTGGACGTGCATACTGACGATAAGGGAGCTTTCCATATCGAGAAAATCCGCCAGCATCCGGTCGTTGAGTTCCGGCGCTAAAATCTGCAAAAAAGGATACGCAGCCGGTCTTGCTGCCCACGCCGAAGCTGCTGCCGGTCTTGAACTCGAAGGCGCTGGGCGCGATGAAGTCCTTGACCGACAAGCCGGAGGGTGCCAGCCAATCCCACGAGAAACGGAAGGGCTGCGGCTCGTCCATGTGGAGCATCCCGTGCAGCAGGCGCAGTCGCTCCATCCCGTTCAGGGCTCTCCGCCGTGCACGCCCAGACGGCGGAAGTTGTTGAGGATATCCGTCTCGATGCGCTCCAATCGGGGCTTTGCCGCCTTCAGGCTGTCCGCCTCCACGCCGAAGGTCAGGTACTTGGTCTTAATAAGCCCGTTGTTGCCTCTGGCAAGCTGGCTTTGCAGCATCCCGGTGTACTCGGTACGGAGCTTGTCGAAGCAGTCGCCCTGCAAGGGGATGGCGATGCGCCGGGCGTAGGTATCCCGCGTGGCGGAGAGGTTGATGAAGGAGAGCTGGAAGCGGATGGAGGAATCAAAATAGTTGAGGAAATCGCACCAGCCGTCGAAGATCGCGGTCTTGTCCTCGTTCTGGTTGAGCTGATAGTTGATATCCTGAAACTGCACGGTCTTCGTGTAGTAATTGTCCGTCACACGGCACACGCCGTCGGGGTACATCCGCTGAAAGGGGATGCTGTCCTGGGCGGACTTCTTTCGCTTATCCTGACGCCTTGCTCTTGCAATCGCCGCGTCGATCTGCTTTCGCTCGGCTCGTGTGAGCTTTCTTGCGGGGGTTTTGTTTGTGGACAATCGCGTAGACCTCCTTATCCAAATTATCCTGCCTGTTCAGCAGGTCGTAGAAATTGTTCGTCCTGTACGGGCGCTGTTTGGGGCGCAGGAAGCACACCTGCACGATGTTGCGGATGAGCTTCTCCGGCGGCTGACCGTTCTTTTCATACATGGCCAGCAGGAAGAAGGGCAGCATGACCAGCATCATGCAAAGAGCCGCCGCGCTGCTGCCGATATGGCCCCTTGAGCAGAAAGAAAAGCGGTACGCCGATGAGCGCGCCGCCGCCAAAGCACAGAATCTGCCGTTTTGTTAAATTGAACATGACCTTGGTTTTCACCGCGTTCAAGTCCTTGGGTACGGGAACGTATGCCAAATTTCATCACCTCCGTCAGTGAGCGTGGAACAGGCTCCTGGCAAGGGAGCTCGTCTTAAACAGCGTGAAGCACAGCAGCACCGTGTACCCCATGCACGTCCATATGGCTGCCGAGACGCTGCTCTCCACCACGATGTTCTGGATCAGCACCGCGTAAATCGCCACGCAGACGATGATGAGGAAGCCCTGAAACCCCAGCGCCAGCAGGCTTCTGAGATAATTCTGACCCATCTGTCCCCATTCCCGGTTGGCCATGGTCGCCATAGGGATGGGCGCGATGGAGGTCACGCAGTAGATCTCGATCATCCTGCCGTAGCAGATGATGAAGATGCAGATGGTCAGCGCCCACATGGAAAGATGCACGACCACGGACTCCAGCCACAGCCCCAGCAGCGACCAGACCTCCATTTCCGCAAGCGCAGCTTTCAAATCCCGCGATATGCTCGTTGAACGTCATGGAGACGTGTCCGATATGATGATGCCCGACGCGCTGTTGACGACGCTCTGAGCAGCCTCGAACACGCCCATGACGATGTTCCATGTGTTGGTGACGATGAGCACGGCGCAGGCGGTTTTGAATATCCATTTGAAGAACATCCAGGTGTCCACATCGTGCATGTTGTTCTTTTCCGTAATGAGCTGAATCAGCTCCAGCGTCATGACAAATGCCAGAATCACGCCCGCGATGGGCAAAATCACATTGTCCGACAGCGTTCGGATCATGCCGTAGACGCCGCTGTTCCAGCCCTGGGGCGTAGCGCCCACCTGCCCGGCGATGCCCGCCACGCGGCTGTTCACGTTGTCAAACAGTCCGTTCACGTTGTCCATGATGCCGCTGACCAGCAGCTCCTTCAGCCATTCGGTGAATTTCTGCCATATCAAATCCAATGGGCTTTACCCTCCCTTTCCCGCAGCGCCCGCCCCGAGGGGCGGACGCCGCGAAGGATTTCGTGCGGGCGATTAACCGAACAGGCCGGAGAGCAGGGGAACGAGAATGACGCCGATGAGCGCCACACCGCCGCCCGCCATAAGCTGTTTCATCCCTTGCGATTTAGCCCCCGGATTGTCGTTTCCGTAGCCTTCCAGCAGGTTGATGGCTCCCCAGATGCCGAGACCGGCACCGAGGGCGATGACCAGGGTCTGGAGAACGCCGACAGCAGAGTTGAAAAATTCCATATTTGTGTTGCCGGAATCATTGGGTATTGGTTGTGTTGAAATCTCGCGGATACAGCAGGAGCCGGAGCGAAAGCTGCGATGCAGCCCCGATTCCGGCTTCTCCTTTCAAATTTTAGTTCGTGGATTCGTTCCGACCCTGCAAGCGAGGAAGCGTCTTTTCTCATCCGTATCTATATGAAAAGCCGCCGCATGAGGGCGGCGGGCTTATGCGCTCAGACGCGGCCCGCGTCGAACACCTCGTAGACCTCATCCGCTTTCGGCACCAGCCTTGTGGAGAGGTATTTCTCGATATCAAAGGCGTTCCTTGGGTTCGCGTCCGACAGATACTTATAATTGGGGTGACTGGGTGATGTCGTACTTATCCGAGAGGAAGGGGCGCACGCCCCGAAGCTGCAAGATGCACTTGCCGCCGTCCAGCACCGCCAGCTCGTCTATCGTGGCAAGGTCTTTGCCCAGCTTCTGATAGTTCAGACTGTGGGAAACCTCCCGTCCACGGCTCTCACCGGTATTGAAGGTGTCGATGGTCTCTTTCCCCAGCGCCTGATTCAGCTCCTTCAGCGTGCCGGGCTCCTTGCCGCCCAAAAAGATGGAGCTGTCGCAGTTGCCGATGATGGTGTCCGCATTGTCCTTATACAACGCCTTGAGCTGGCTTTGCGCCTGCAAAATGAGGCAGGCGGAAATCTCACGGCTTCGGATGGTCGCCATCAGCTTTTCCAGATTGGGAATCTGACCGATGTTGGCGCACTCGTCGATGAGGCAGCGCACATGGACGGGGAGTCTGCCGCCGTATACGTCGTCGGCCTTTTCACACAGCAGGTTGAATAACTGGCTGTAAATCATGGAAATGAGGAAGTTGAAGGTGCTGTCGGTGTCGCTCATGATGAGAAACAGCGCCGTTTTCCGGTCGCCCAGGGTATCCAGCTCCAACTCGTCGTACATGGTGATCTCCCGCAGCTCCTGAATGTCGAAGGGCGCAAGGCGCGCGCCGCAGGAAATATTGATCGACTTAGCTGTTTTGCCCGCCGCTAATTTGTATTTTTTATATTGCCGCACGGCGAAGTGATTCGGCTCCCGGCTTGCCAGCTCCTTAAAGGCCAGATCCACGTTGTTCTCAAAGGTCTCATCGTCCTCCCGCACCTCCATGGTGTTGATCATCTCGATTAAGGTGGCGAAATTCTGCTCCTCCTCGGGCGCTTCGTAGTAGATATACCCGATGAGCGCCGTGTAGAGCAGCGTCTCCGCCTTGCGCCAGAAGTCATCGCCGGATTTCCCGTCCCCCTGCGTGTTGGCAATCAGCGTCGTGACCAGCTTCAGAATGTCCTTTTCGCTGTGGAGATACGCGAAGGGGTTGTAGTGGTGGGACTTCTTGAAGTTGATGGAATTGAATATCTTCACCTTGTAGCCATTGCTGGAGCATGAGCTTCCCGCACTCCACGGCGATGCTGCCTTTTGGATCGGTGACAACATAGGAACTATGAAGCTGCATGAGGTTGGGCTTGATGAAAAACCGTGTTTTGCCGCTGCCGGAGCCGCCTACTACCAGTACGTTTTTGTTTCGCGCCGTTTTCGGGTCCTTGGGTCGGCTGTTCATGGTCAGCCGCTCCGTCTGGGTGAGGATAACGTTGTTCTCAAACTTCGGATCGACGTAAGGGGCGATATCCTCGGGCTTGCCCCAACGGGCAGAGCCGTATTCCAGATTTTTGCGGAATTTCTTGGCGTTTTTTGCCCTTGACGTACACGATAAGACGAATGAGCAGGGCGGCGGCAACGCCCACGCACAGGTCGATGGGGTGAAAGCTGGGCAGCGCCGACTGGAATGCGGCGGCGAAGCCCTCCATGATGTGCAGCGACTTTCCGTGAAAAGTCCGCGCCGGGAGCCAGCCGCGCCGCCTGTCCCAGCTTGGTGGCAAAGAGCGCGATAAAGACATAGGGGATATTGGGAAGCAGGAACTTTTTGATATTCAGAGGTTTCTTCATATCGTGATGCCCCTGTTCTGATTTCGGGATTTCCCCGGCGTAATGGCCTGAACCTTCGCCTTGAGTGCTTGCAGATGCGCCAGCACGGAGGGACGGTTCTGCGCTTTGGCGGCGCGTTTAAGCTCATATGCCGTGTATTCCTTGAACGCCGCCGTCAGTGCGTCCGCGTCCCTCGCCTTAAAGAACACAAAGTATTTCGGCGGTGAAACGCTGCGGTCTTTCTTAACGGCAAAATCCACGCCGTATTTCCGCGCCACGCGCTCAAAGGATTTGATGTTGCTGTCGGTGATCTCGATGTTGGACACGCCCTGATTCTGCCCGATGAGCTGCCTCACCGTCTGCTTGCCGGTGGGCTTTTCAGGCGCACCACGCGCCTTTTCCATGGCTTTGCTCTTCTTTTCGGAAAGATATTTATCCATCCCGGCCTTCAGCTCCCGTGCGGTCAGCTTGACGGCGGAGATGATCAGAGTGACAGTTCTGTTTTCAATTTCTTCCTGCATGAGTTTTCCCTCCTTCCGTTCGCAGTGGAATTGATGTTATCATCGCTCTGTCACCGGAGCGGTCTTGCCCTTGGGGGCAGTCTTTTTGAGGCTCGGTGGGGATCGCCATGATCTTGCTGCCCATCTTCAAAAAGGCTTCCGGCTGACGGAACTTTTCCTCGTATTTCTGTTGCAGCTCCTTCGGCAGAGACGCAAAGTTCTCATCCCCCAGACCGCAGAGGAAGAATTTACCGGCCACAATATCGTAGATATCGCCGTCCCCGTCCCGCAGGGCGCGGTTCAGGGGCTTGCCCTCCAGCTTGGCTTCCTCCCCGCAGATCAGCGCCACGGGGTCGTCATATGGGTAAATCGCTTCGATATAGCCGTCCACCGCCTTCTGCAAGGAGGCAAGGTCGGAGCCGATACGCTCCACGCGCGGGTACTGTCCCGGCTCCACCATGAGCACCTCGATGGTGTCGTCCGGCGCTCTTTCGGCGGAGATTTCCTTGCCGTCATTGCTCTCAAACTCCACCTCCACAAAATTGTCCGCATCCAGAATATGATCCCCGGCGTGCCACTGGTCGCTTACCATCTGCTGGGCTTCCTCTTTGGAAGAAGCCTCCACGGACACGGTGAGCTTCAGCGTTTCGGTGATGGTCACGTCAAATTCCTTCATGCGCGCCGCCTCCCTCGTCAATTTCAGCCGGAAGAAAGGGAAAGAGCAGCTCCGCCACTGCCTTGACCACAGCTTCCGCTTCTTCCGCAATGGACAGCTCGATTTCTTCGCTGTCATCCTCCGTATCGGGTGCATCTTCATATGGGACTTCTGGGCTTTCTTCAAGGTCGTCGGCATATACGCCGCGTTCGTCGCAGCAGTCGCAGTGGATGTGTACGTCGCCGTAGATGTTGATGGTTACGTTCATGGATAAACCTGCCTTTCTCAGCGCTCGTTTTGGCGCTGCTGTTTTTTCTGCCACTGCTCCAGCAGCTTGATGATGGTCTGCTGCATTTGCAGGGGCGTGTAGCTTCGGGGAAGTATTTGCGGAGAGTGTCGCTGCTCAGCGTGATGCGCTCCTGTTCCTCCTTCTTTTCCTCGGACATGATGGAGCGCATGGCCTCCCTTCGTGCATTTTCCCTCACGGCTGAGCTTCTTGATCCGCTGTGCCTGGGAAAGGAGGGCGTGTTCTGGGAATAGTCCATTGCGTCCAGAAACTGCTTCTGCTCGTCACGGGTGAGATACGACAGCTCCACGGCGGGGCTGAACGCGATCTCCTTGCTGTCCACCTTTTTCTGTACCTCCGGCAGAAGCTCGGTGAGACGGATATATCTGTGTACCTGCCTTTCACTTTCGTTTGCATCAGCACCGACTTTGGCAACAGCCCATGACTTCTCGCCAACTTGGCGAGAAGTTGACTTATCCTCCAAATCCACCCTCTTTCCCTGATGCTTCAACGCTTCCAGCTTCATTTTGTATGCCTGCGCCCGTTCCATGGGGCTGATGGTTTCCCGCTGCAAATTGCTGTCCACCATGAGGATCACCGCCTCGTCATCGTCAAGATTGCGGACGATGGCCGGTATGGTTTTCAGCCCCGCAAGGTCTGCGGCATGGAGCCGCCTGTGTCCGGCTACCATCTCGTATCCGCCCTCCGGTGCGGGGGCGGATGATGGCGGGGTTGAGAACGCCCACCTGCATGATGCTGTCGATGGTCTGCTGCATGAGCTCGTCGTCCGTCACCTTGAAGGGTGGTTCTTGAAGGGACGAATCTCTGACAGCGGTATCTGCTGTACCTGTTCGTTGGGTTTCTGTTTCGGCACGGTCGCATCACCTCCTGAAAATGCCAAAGCCGCAGGCGGCGGCCTGCGGCTCAGATGAAGCCCTCCGACATATCGTGACTGACAAGGCTTCGGTAGTAGTTCCCGATGGTCAGAGGGGCGTTATACAGCGTGGCTAAAAGATACTGGCGCATATTGCGGATGCGGGTGGTGTTTTCCTTCAGCCCGCCCACCACAAAGCGGATGTGCTCGCTGTTCAGCTTCAAAAACCGGCTCCTAACCACCTTCGGCGGGCTTATCGTCGCCGGAAATGCGGACGGAGCTTTTCGTCGTACAGACCACATCCACCAGCAGCTCCAGGATTTCTTCCAGCGTGTCCTGCTCGTATGGATAGTCTGTCAGGAGTGCGTCGTAGGCGATGTTCTCCGCAATAAGCTCTCTGTACTGCTCTCTCAGCGCCGCTTCGTTTCCTTTCGCTTCCCGCCCGTGATCCCTCCTGAACGAAGTGAAGGGAAAGGAATCAGTATCACTAAAATCAGTATCATTATTCTCAGTATTATTAGATCGTGATTTTAACGATTCTTGATCCGTGATTTTCACTGCTCCTGAATCGTGATTTTCACGGTTCTGGAATCGTGATTCCGGGGGGGGTGCTACTGCCCGATGCGTTATCCACATCCTTATCCACAAAGTTTTTGACGTAGATGAGGTTGGGCTTGCCCAGCCCCTGCCGCTTGCGCTCGATGAGGCGGCATTTGCTCTCCAGCTCATGCAGCAGCTTTCCGGCCTTTTGGTCGGCGCAGCCCAGGGCGGTCATAACCTCCTCGATGGTGAAGATGATATACACACGTCCTTCTTTATCCAGCCAGCCGTTCTTGCAGCTCAGGCTCATGCGGTCAAGGAGCAGACCGTAGAGCACCTTGGCTTCTGCGGAAACGCTTCTGAACCGTTCCTCCGTGAACAGCACCTTGGGGATGCGGTAAAAGAAGAACTGTTCCGCTTCCGCACCGTAGAAATAGTCATACATGGCTTCTGTCACGCTCCTTTGGAAGCCCTGCGGCGCGCATGACCTCTCTGGTACACCATCCGATGCTGTCAGGGGGCAGCCCTTCCGTAGGGACAGCCCTCGCACTCCGAAACGGGAGCGGCGCTGTCCGCAGCTGCTTCGTAAACTTGTTCTATGCCGTTCCGTCTTGCGGGCTTTTTGCGGGACGGGACAGCAGCAACCGTCCGGGTAGACGCAGCCCTTTAGCTTCCCTTTCCGGTACAGGCAGTACCGGCAGTCATATACGTGCGAAATGGTCGGGGTCGCGTTCTTCCAAGTCGGCAAACAGCAAATCGACGGGGCTTTGATATTCCTCGTCGTCCTCGCGGGCTTCGCTGGCGTTGATAAGTTCCAACAGGGTAATAAAGTTCATTTCCTCGGCGGGGGCTTCGTACCAGATGTAGCCCACCAACGCGCAATACAAAAGCCGTTCTGCCTTTACCCAAAAATCCTCCGCGCTTTTTTCTCCCTCACCTTTGGTATTCGCTATCAACGTATTTACCAGCTTCAAAATATCTTTCTCGCTGCGGATATACACAAAGGGGTTGTAGTGCATAGATTTTTTGAAGTTAATCGTATTCAGTACCTTAATGCGGTAGCCCGCCCGTTGCAGCAGCTTCCCGCACTCAATCAAAACCGTACCTTTCGGGTCGGTTAAGACGTAAGAGGAATGAAGCTGCATTAGATTAGGTTTGACAAAAAACCTTGTTTTTCCGCTGCCGCTGCCGCCGATCACGACGACGTTCTTATTTCTCGCGTACTTCGGCTGCTTCGGGCGGCTGTTCATGGTAAGGCGTTCCGTCTGTGTCAAAATGATGTTGTTTTGGAAATCCGGGTCTATGTAGGGCTTTATATCTTCGGCGTTTCCCCATCGGGCAGAGCCGTACTCCGCGCCCTTGCGGTATTTCTTCGCGTTTTTCCCTTTGACATAGACAATCAAGCGGATAATCACCGCGCCGACAATGCCGACAAGCAAATCCAGCGGGTGAACGCTCGGCAAGGCACTTTCAAAGGCTGCGGAAAATCCTGTGTGATATTCAGTATCTTTGCGGAAATATCCGCGCCGGGGGCAAGCCGCACCGCCTGTCCGACTTTATCAAAGAGATAGACAAAGAACACATAGGGGATATTCGGAAGTATCAGCTTTTTGTAGTTGATCTGCTTCATATCTCGCGCCCCCTGTCCATTTTCTTTACCTTGTCGCGGGCGGCGTTAAGCTGCTTCGCCTTGTCCTTTGCAGCGGCAAGGGCTTTGCGGATAGAGGGCTTTTTCTCCCTGTTCAGCTTCTTTGCGGAAAACTCTTGAAACGCTGCGGTCATAACGTCCGCGTCCCGGCCTTTGAAAAACACAAGGTAACGGGTCTGCTCGCCCTTAACCTTTTTTAGCGAAAAATCTATGTTGTATTTCTTCGCCGTACTCTCAAAGGCTTTAATATTGCTGTCGGTGATCTCGATGTTGGAAACACCCGCGTTCTGCTTCATAAGCTGCCGCATGGTCTGTTTCCCATGCGCGGGTTTGCTTTTCTGCTCCAAAAACTTTTGGATTGCTTTCTGTAACGCCTGTTCGGTAAGCCGCGCCGCGCCTTTTCCCACTTTGACGTATAGGGCAATCGTTTTTTGGGTTACTTCCTCCTGCAAGGTATCAACTCCTTTCCCGGTAAAGTGCGGCTATGCTCATTCGCCGCCGTATAAGTCGTGATTGACAAGGGCGGTATAGTAGCTGTCAATGGTACTCGGCGCGTTGAACAGCACCGCTTTTAGATACTGCTTGATGTTGCGCACTTTGGTTGTGTTCTCCCTCATGCAATCCAAAACAAACTCAATATGGCTGCTGTTCAGCTTCAAAAACTTGGATTTCACCAGTTCGGCGGGGTAGTCGTCCCCGGCAATACGGATTGTCTTTCGGGCTGTGCAGACGGTTTCCAGCATAAGGTCAACAATCTCGTCCAAACGGTCTTTGTCAATTTTGCAGTTTTGAATGAGATGGTCGTATTCGATATTGTCCTTGATAATCTCCCTGTAAATCTCTACTGCGCTATTGCTTTTCGCTTCCGTTCTTTTCCTTTCCGGCGGCGTAGCCGCTTCGCCCTGCTCAAAGGGCAAGGGATTTAGGGAATGGAAAGGAATGGAATCGGTACTTGATAAATCAGTAATTGATTGTTCTTTACTTAATATATCTTTATTTAATTGCGTTGGATTTTCCAACGTAGGTTTTTCCTGCGTAGGTTTTTCCAACGTTGGATTATCCAATGTTGGATTTTCCAATGTAGGTAAATCCAATATAGGCGGCTGTCCGACGCTGGTAGCTGCTTCCGGCTCTCGCGGCTGCGGCTGCTCGTATATGACGTAATCCGCGCCCCGCAAGCGTCCCTTTTCGTCGCGCTCCCGGCTGCGCACGATATATCCGGCTTTTTCGAGTTCCTTTACCGCTTCGCGGATTGCGTCGATCTTCTCCCGGTTGATATGGGATAAGCCCGCAAGGGTATAATCCCAATCTTCGGGCAGCGAAAGCATTTGCGACAACAAGCCCTTTGCCTTTAAGGACAATTCCTTGTTTCGCAAGTGGTGGTTGCTCATAACGGTATATCCCGTATTTCGCTCCACTCTGAAAACTGCCATATTTCCTCACTTCCTCTCTTGGTATGCGTGGACAATTAGAAAGCCGTTTTCGGCTGTTTTGGTATTGCAATATGCCCTTTGCCGTTTTCGCGTCTGCAAAGCCGCATGGCACAAGGGCTTTTGCCCGTCTATTTGTCCATGCTGGCGTGCGTTTTCCGCGTCCTTTTGCCGGGGCAATAGGGACACTCTTTGAAAACGCAAAACTCATATTTCCACCCGGGGCGGTAGAAACGGCAAGTGCCGCAATCTTCATCATCTCCGGCACAACCGGATTGATAGCGGTCAAATCCCGGCTTCTGCTGCATGAGCAATTCAAACGCCCGCTGCTTGCCCTTTGTGAAATACATTCCGGCTGCACCTCCTTTCCTGCGGGCATAAAAAAACGGCGTTACTTTCTCCCCCAAAGGGGTTAAGGTAACGCCGTTTGTGTGCGTATTCAGTTTTTAAGAACCACCACGAGCCTATCATAGACACCCAAACATGGGAACGGGTGCAGGAACTTCGCAAGCAGCGCAAACGCCCCAACCGCTATGATGAAGTGGGCTTGTTCTCCGGCATACTGTTCTGTGCAGACTGCGGCAGCGTGATGTACCAGCAGCGATACCAGACGGACAAGCGCAAGCAGGACTGTTATATCTGCGGCAACTACAAGAAACGCACCCATGACTGTACGACGCACTTTATCCGCACCGACCTCTTGACCGCTGGTGTACTATCCAATCTGCGGAAAGTGACAAGCTATGCGGCAAAGCATGAAGCTCGGTTTATAAAGCTCTTAATTGAGCAGAACGAGGACGGGGGCAAGCGCAGGAACGCCGCCAAAAGAAAAAGGAACTGGAAGCCGCCGAGAAACGCATAGCCGAGTTATCCGCTATCTTCAAGCGGCTGTATGAGGACAGCGTGACCGGGCGCATATCAGACGGTCCATAAGAGAATCGAAATTGAAGTTCATATTCTGTTTCCTCCTTTTAGATTTTATTTCCCGGTCATCAGACGGTTTTATCCTCCGATCCGTTCGGTGTTTTTTTTCCTTTTCTTCTGCCGCGGCGCTCTGCGCGCGGACGCGGTTCACATAGAGATCCTCCGGTCTGTGCGCTCTCCGGCTCTGCACGGCGAGGATCACGAGCGC
>VOFG01000953.1_pt1 | contig 50000 bp, 53 predicted proteins | sample 5384171 | NCBI WGS metagenome assembly VOFG01 (sample SAMN12384726, study PRJNA508395) | human gut metagenome | isolation source: healthy gut F | host: Homo sapiens
AACCGTATGATATACAGTCCATCCCCGTAGTCCCGTTCACCGAGCGGCGTGTCCTCTTTGTGCCGACATCCACGATCCAGACCTTCCACCCGGCAGCAATAAAGCCTTCCACGGTTTTCCAGAAGGTGGGGCGCCAACATTATGCCGTTCTCCGAAACCGGCAAACGCAAGAATAAGAAGATTCTTCATTATTTTTCCTCCAAATCCGAAACAATCTGACGAACGCGGTGAACCCAGAGATTTCCGTTTCTCAGTGCTTCGATACATTGTTTTTCATATTCTTTTCTTTTCCCTGGATTGTCCATTATGCTTTGCAGCGCGTTCGCCAGAGCTTCCGCCTCATACGGCACGACCAAACCGATGCCGTTTTCACGGACAATGGCCGAAATCGTCCGAGCGTTTGTAACAACAACAGGCAGACCATAACTCAGGTAGTCAAAAAGTTTTACATTGACCGCTAAATGCGTGTATGGTGTCGGAGACACCGGTATGACCGAAACGGCAGCGCGTGCATACAGCGGCTTCAGCCCCTCGCCCGAAGTATGATGTACTTCCAGCCACGGGCGCGTCCCTGTATGGACTTTGAAACGCCGCCCCTCCGCTTCCCGGCAAACAAGGATCAGACGGTATGTCCTGTCTCCGGCGTTTAGCTGCTCAAGCGCCTCAGAAAAAGCAGCATCCCGACGCCGTACCCGCCGTCCAGCCCACCGACATATATGCAGGTCTTTTCCTCCGGGCACCGCTCAGAAAGATGATCTTCGCCTGCTGGGGGCAGCGAACGCATATCTGTATAGGAAAAATACTTCTTACATTCTTCCGATGGAAAGTACACGATGTCTGCACATTTGAGCACGTTATTTGTGCGCTGCTGCAAATAATCCAGCCAGTGATCCTTCAGCCAGCCGGTAAGATCTGTCCGGCGGGGGGATACAGTTCCGAAACATCCAATAGAAATCGGTAGAAGTACCCGATGGGAATTCCCATTCGGGAGATTTTCCGGATAAGAGCGATATCGCAGCGGAACGTGATCGGCATAGAGGGAGATTCGATATAGCAGATATCCGGCCGGTTTTCCCTAAGCCACCGCCGTATCTCCTGTACCGCTTCGGTGCGCACCTTTCTTTCCCAGCGCTGCTGTGTGCCAGAAAGGAGCTTTACCTCGTGTCCCTCGTCGAGAAACGCCCGGTACATCTTCTGCGGGCGTACCGACGATCCGGAGGTGCCGGAGTTAATATCCACATAGGTGATATACAAAATCAGCATGAAAGAACTCCCTCATAAAGCTCGGTAAGCCGCGCGGCGATGGTCTCGGGGGCGAATTTCCGGCGGATGTCCGCGGAGATCGCCGCGCTGTCGTAGTCTTCGCGGCGGAGCATCATGTGCTCCATGGCGCCAGTGAGGCGTCTTCGTCGTCCACGGGGATCAAAATGCCGTTTTCGTCCGTGACGAAATCCTCCGGGCCGCCGCAGCGCGTAGCGATCACGGGAAGCCCCGCCGCCATCGCTTCAATGTAAACGACGCCGAACGTTTCACTCCTCGACGCCAACACAAAGCAGTCTGCCGCGGCGTACGCTTCGGCAAGTTTCTCTCGCGGACAGTGGCCGCGGAAGGAAACACGGCTGTACAGCCCCAGTTCGGCGCATAAAGCCCGCAGCGCGCCGCTCTCCGGTCCATCGCCGAAAATGATAAGCCTCGGCTCGCCATGCAGCGCAGCGAACGCATGGAGAAGCCCCGCCATGTTTTTCACCGGGATGAGATTGCCAGCCGATACGAACGTGAAGCGCTCGTGCGCGATCCTCTTCGGCGCAAACCGCGCCGTATCCACGATATTGGTACGACAATAGCTTCGCCCCCGGTGTTGGCACGCATGTTTTTCGCAAGTGTCCGGCTGACCGCCAGTACGGCGGCACAGCACTCATATTTTCTTTTCAAATGTTCCGCCTTCTCCGGTGAAAGCGCACGGTTGTGCAGGGAGGAGTGCTCAGTGAAAACGAACGGAATGCCCTCCCGCTCCGCCATCGCGGCAAGTTCAAAAGCCGAAATGCTGGTGGATAATGTCCGGCTTCCAACCATCGCTTTGCTATGGCGCGACGGATGCCGGAGGCCGCTACCCGTCCGGCCAGCTCCAGGAAGCCCCAGCGGCAGCGCGCCGCAGGGAACCGAAGCGTAATAAACGGGTATGCCGTCCAGCGTGTATCGATACCCCCCCCACGGGCGGGAGTGGCGGATCGACCGCGTGTCCACGGCGGCAAAGCGGACATCGTGTCCGGCATCCCGCAGCGCTTTGGCCTGATCTAGAGCAAAAATATTTACTTCGTGTTTTTTCGGACTGTCAAAGCCAGAGGCTGCAATGAGGGATTTTCATCCGTTATTCTCCTGCAAGAATGTCCGCAATGCGGCGGCAGGCGCGGCCGTCGCCGTAGGGGTTCGCGGTGCGGCTCATTTTTTGTACGCCGCCGCGTTATCCAAAAAGCTCCGTGAAGCTCTCGTAGATTGTTTCCTCCCGTGTGCCTACCAGCCGGAGCGTTCCGGCCGCGACGCCCTCGGGCCGCTCGGTCGTATCGCGCATGACGAGCACCGGCTTGCCGAGGCTCGGCGCTTCCTCCTGAATGCCGCCGCTGTCGGTGAGCACGAAGATAGCTGCGCGCGAGAAAGTTATGGAAATCCAGCACATCCAGCGGCTCGATGATATGGATTCACTCGTCGCCGCCGAACACCTCCGCCGCCGTTTTCGCGCACGGCGGGGTTGCGGTGGATGGGGTAGATCGCGCGGGACATCGTCGTGCTCATCGAGCACGCGGCGGATGGCGCGGAACATGTGGCGCATCGGCTCGCCGAGATTTTTCCCGGCGGTGCGCCGTGATGAGAATGAGCCTCTTCCCTGCCGCCCATGCGAGCTCCGGATGGGTATAGTCGGCGCGGACGGTCGTTTTCAGCGCGTCGATGACCGTGTTGCCGGTCACGTGGATCGTGCAGGGTCGTGCCCCTCGGCGAGAAGATTTTCCTTTGCCTGCTCCGTGGGCGCAAAGTTGTAGCGGCTGACGATGGACACCGCCTGCCGGTTGAATTCCTCAGGATAGGGGCTGTAGATATTCCGCGTGCGCAGCCCGGCCTCCACATGCCCCACCGGGATGCGCAGATAATAGGCCGCGAGCGCGGCGGCAAAGGCGGTCGTCGTGTCGCCCTGCACGAGGACGATGTCCGGCTTTTTCCGCTTCCAGCACGCCCTTCAGCCCTTCGAGAACGCCGGTTGTTACGTCAAAGAGCGTCTGCGAATCCTTCATAACGGAGAGATCGTAGTCCGGCACGACGGAAAACGTTGCAAGGATCTGGTCGAGCATCTCGCGGTGCTGCCCCGTAACGCAGACAACAACGGTTTTATTTCGCGCCGTGCGCGCAGCTCCTGCACGAGCGGGCACATTTTCACGGCCTCCGGCCGCGTGCCGAAAACCAGCAGGATCTTTTTTCATGGCGTTCCTTTCCTTTTGCGCGCCGGATGTCTGTGCTTGTCAGAGGATCCAGCGCTCGGTCTCAAAGACCTCGGCGTACTGCCGTCCGATCTGCACGCCGTGGCTCATGCGGCCAGTGCGCGGATATACTCGCCGGAGGCATAAATGCGCCCACGCTGCGAGATATACCGCTCCACGGCGGCGATCTTCTTTTCTACATGGCGTTCTTCAAGCGTGACATATACCTGATTGTTGAACGTCAGGTTGTTCCACGGCTCCTCGTAGCCGAGGATGCTCGTGCGCTTGAAGGCCCGGATGGCCTCCTCGGCGATGGTGTGGTGATCCTGATGCACATCGTGCAGCGACGGGGCAACACGAGATCCGGCACGATGCGCCGGTTGAGCCGCACGAGCTCCTCCAAAATCTCCTGCCTGTGCGCCGGGAAATGACGAACCTGAAAATCGAAAAGGATAAGCTGTTCCGCCGGTATTCCGTAGCCCTCCATGGCGGAGAGAAACTCCGTTTTCAGCTCGTCGGCCGGAAAGCCCGCCGGGACGGACTCCGCACAGGTGGAGAACACAGCGAAATGCACCTCGCAGCCTTCCTCCAGCAGCCGCGCCACCGTGCCGCCGCAGCCGAGCTCGCCGTCGTCCGTATGCGGCGCGAGAACCAGAACTTTTTTCATATCGTCAGCTCCTTTACCAGTCAAGTCGGTTTCCGGCGGCGTCGAAAAACGCCTCCTGATACCGCCGGGACATCCGCGTGCCGAAATGAGGCGTCAGCGCCGGCAGAGGCTCGCCGAGCAGCCGCTTTATGCCGAGATACGGCAGGTTGATGCCCGCCGCAGCGCACGAAACGACGCCCGCCGTGAGGCGCGGATTGATCTCGATAACATATGGCGTTTCATCGTTGGCATTATAGAGAAGATCAAAGCCGAAATTGCCGTCGAGCTCAAGAGAGCGCACGACCTGCGTGCAGATTTCCTTGACTGCCGGATTGTCGTCCACGACAAGCGACATCATGTTGCTCGTGACGACCGATAGGCCGCGGCGCGATACCGTATAGATCGGCTCACCATGGTCGGCAAGAAAATCAACGCTGTATTCGGTGCCGGGAAGGTATTCCATAATGAGCATCTCCGGCATGGTCTCCCGCTCGGAGAGCGTGCGGATCAGCTCCTCGTAGCTGATAAACATGGAGTTCGGCTTCTGCTCAAAAAAGAGGTCAAAACGCGAGATGTTCGCGTTGAGCATGCGGATGCCGCGGCTGCCGTTGCCGACCGCCGCCTTGACGCACAGCGCCTTTTCCGGATAGCCCAGCGCGGAGACAGCGGCCTTCAGCTTCTCTACGGTATGCACGCGCCGGTACTCCGGCGTGCGCAGGCCATGCGCGCGCATTGCATCGAGCAGATGTGCCTTGTTATTAACGATCTCCAGCTTGTCTGGCTCCATCACGGATACCTTCGCGCCGAGGGCCTCAAACTCCGCTCGCGCGCGGGCAAATTTCATGAGCTCGCGCGTCACGATGGGGATGACGACCTGCACGCTCTCACGGCGGCAGATATCCAGCACGGCGGGAAGGAAATCCTCCTTTTCCGCCGAGGGAACAGTATAAAATGCATCGACAAGATCGCGCGCACCGGCGTTTTCATTGCGGTCTACGGCAACGATGCGGATGTCCCGCTCGCCGTTTTGCGCAGACACCGGATGATCCCCGGCGCGCCCGGCGCGCCGCAGCCGGTCATGAGAACCGTACATTCTTTTCATAGCTCTTTCTTACTCCTCGAAAACATACTGAGCGAATATTTCCTCCGCCGTCTGCGCCCGCTTGATGAGGCGCAGGGAATCGTCGCCCTTGCGGTACTCGATCATCGGCACGTCCGGGTGGATGAACGGCGGCATGAGAACGTTGGAATAGGAGCCGATGTTATCAAAGATCACGCTGCTGCCAACATCGAGCGGCCCGGTGTAGCCCCGGTACAGGATGTCGTATTCGAGACAGGTGTAGCCGGTGAAATTCAGATTTTCCCGCGGCGTTTTCGCGTCGAGCACGAGCAGCGGGAGATTTCGCATCTGCGAGATGACGCCGGCGGTGTGGATGCTCGCGTCGAGTACCGCGCAGTCGTTCCCCGGCAGGGATTTGATCGCCGTTACGGGCGCGGCAAACTGCATCGTGTCGGCCACGAGCGTTGTACCCGGCTCCGTGATGAGCGCGGGGCGTTCGCTTACCGGCAGCGCACCGTACTGCGCCCGAAAAAGCGTACCGACCGCCGCGCCGTACTCGGCAAACGTCGGGATACTCTGACCAAACGAAGCGCGCATTTCCTCCGGCAGACGGCCGAACATACCGCTGCCGAGATCAATAAATTTCGGCGGTGCATCCGGGAAAAGCTCCCGTGCGAGCGCGAGCATGACTCTCGCGCGGCTCCCATCCGGCAATGCTGCGGCTGCCGCTGATGTGACACTGGATGCCGTCAAAGGAGATGTTCCCCGCCGCGCGCGCCGCGCGCGGCGAGCGTTTTCAGATACTCCGGTTCGGCGCACAGACCGAAACGCGAGGGCTTGCCGCTGCCGATATCGACGTGCAGCCGCAGCGCCGTATGACAGACGCATTCCGGGTGCGCAGATGCCGCGCGGAGCACCGCGGCAGTTCCTCCTCATTATCGATGATGACGCATGCGCCCTCGAGCAGGGCGGCGATGCCGTCCGCGCCCTTGCACGGGCCGTTGAAGAGGATGTTCTCCGGCGCGTTGCCGACACGCCGCGCCAGAGCGTACTCCATGCCGGAGACAACTTCCGCCATGCCGCCGAGCGAGCGCACCAGTGAAACGATGCGGGGCGTGTAGTTGGTTTTGTAGGAATAGGCCGCACGGTAGGGCGCATAAGCGGCGCCCATGCCCTCCGTCAGCCGCCGGTAATTCTCACAGAACCGGTCGGAATCAAAAAATATAGGCAGGAAGCCGTATTCTTTTTTTTATACGGCGATATGTGGATTCATCCAGCATGGATCATTCTCCTTTGAGAGACAACAGCTCTTCGTACAGCGCCAGCAGCTTTTTCTCCTCGGTCTGCCAGTTGAAGCGGGTTTGCAGCGCGCCGTAGCCGCGCTCTCCCATGGCCGCCCGGCGCTCGGGATCGTCCAGCAGCGAGCGGATGGCGGCGGCGATCTCCTCCGGTTTATCCGGGTCGACGCAGACGCAGCAGTCAAACTTCTCTTCAAGCTCCGTGCCGAGCGTATCGGAAACGATGGATGGGAGCCCCGCGCCCATATATTCAAAGACCTTGGTGGGCAGATTGTCGGTGCAGATGTACTGGTGGATATTTAAAAGCGTTGCGCAGCCGACGAAAAGAAAAATGACGGCAGTATTCCGGCACTCCGGCATACGGAACGACACCGGCATAGTCCACGCACGCAAACTCCGGCATGCTCTTCAGCTCTTCGAGATACGCCGGCCAGACGGGACCGGCCAGATGCAGCCGCGCCCCGGCGATGGCGCATGCGCGGATGAGATTTGTAATGCCGCGCTCGGCGGTCACGCCGCCGACATAGCCGACGGTGTTCTCCGCGTCCGGATAGAGCTTTTTCCGGTGGTGGGAAGCGTCCGGCGTCGGGAGCTTATCCACGATCACAGTGCGCTTGGCGCACTTCTCAAACGGGGTTTGTCCCGAACGAGGTGCAGGGAATGATGACCGCGTCGAGTTTTGGAAAACGCCCGCTTCCAGCGCGCCGTAAATGCGCGATGCCGGTTTTTGAAAGCCGGGGATATACCCTTTTTCCTGAATGAGCAGGGGAATAAAATTCGTGGGTGTCGAAAATCACGGTTTTGCCGTGCCCTTGAGCTTGAGCGCATACGGCAGCAGCTCCGGATCGTGCAGATGGTAGAGCTCGCAGTCGAGCGCGAGCGCCGCTTCGTAGGCATGCTTTGCGAAGGGCGACGTGAGCCGGTTGAGCGTGCCGACGGGCTTTTCCCCCCACGCCGACGATGTGCACGCCGAGCTCTTCCCTGCTCTCGCCGGGGGCGACGAGGTGTTACGTCGTATCCCGCGCGCGCGAGCGACACGCACTCCTTATGAAACACCCGCGTATCGTCGCTGCTGTGCACGCTGGTGAGATGGCAGACTCGCTTCATTCCGTCTCCGATCCGGCTTCCGGCGCGGGAAGCGCAAAGGTCGTCCGTCAGCGACGCGCCGATGGCGCGGAATTTCCGGATGCCGCGGACGGTATACAGCATGCCGCTCAGACCGCGAGCGGCAGCGGGACGCGGACGTAGCGATATGTGCCGAACGTCATGCGCGCGGCCTTGAGCTTATTGCCGGATTTGGACGAGCGCGACACGCGGTAAACGAGCAGCGGCTCGTTTACGCCGTAGGCCCATGGCTCTTCGCGGAGGATCTTCAGCCAGACGGCGAAATCCTCGTGGATGGCGTCGTTCCCCATGGGGAATCTCTCCATCAGCTCCCGGCGGACGAGAACCGACGAGCAGGAAATAACATTCTGCCCGAGCAGCCGGCGGTAATTCACGCGCTCCGGCACGGAGAGCGTGTAGCCGTATTTGTGATCGTCTTCAGAAATGAACGCCGAGCCCGTGAAAAAGAGGCCCGCTTCCGGGTGCTGCGCCTCGAGCGCCATCTGGCGCTCGAGCTTTTCGGGCATCCAGAGATCGTCGCTGTCGAGAAAGGCGATCCATTCGCCCCGCGCCTCGCGCACACCGCGGTTGCGCGCTTTCGATACGCCGCCGTTCTCCGGCTGCGCGATCACACGGACGCGCGGCTCTTTCGCCGCATAGCTCTGTGCCAGAGCGAGCGTTCCGTCCGGCGAGGCGTCGTCACGACGAGCACCTCGAGCTCACGCCATGTCTGCGAGAGGGATGGAATCGAGCGTGGCGGCAAGCGTTTTTTTCGGCGCGCCACGCCGGCACGACCACACTGATGAGACTCCGTTCGCCCATTTCCCTGTTCCTTCCGATGATCTGTATAGTTTATCAAGGTATTTACCAATAAACCACGGAAAATGCAATCCTTAATATGAGCAGCTGATACCTTGTGTGTTCTTATATTTTTCCTTGACTTCCGTTGTCTAACCGTGTAGACTATGCATAGAGTCTATCAACGTAGACAAAGGAGGGGCTTACCCATGGAGATTCCGAAGATCCACGAGGGGCGAATACCGTTTCTGCCTGATTTTTGTGGGAGCACGGACCGATCGCCGCCGCGCAGCTTGCAAAGGCTGTGTCAGGAGCAGCTGGGATGGAAGCGGACCACGACGTATACAGTCATCAAGCGGCTTGGGGAGCGCGGCGTCCTGAAAAAATGAAGACGGCATGGTAACGGCGCTTGTATCAAAGGACGAGGCGCAGGCGTGGGAGATCGACGAGCTGGTGGAAAAAGAAGTTTGAAGGCTCTCTCCCCGCGTTTATCGCCGCCTTTACCCGGCGGCAGGATCTCTCCGATGATGAGCTCGTCGAGGTGCAGCAGATGATCGACCGTATCCGAAAGGGGGAGAGATCGTGAGCGAGCTGTTTCTGGAGATCGTCAACCGGAGCATAGCCGCAAGCTGGATCGTGATCGCGGTTCTGATATTGCGGTTCTGCCTGAAAAAAGCGCCAAAATGGGTGAATGTTCTGCTCTGGGGCATTGTCGCCGTCCGGTTAATCTTCCCGTTTTCCATCGAGAGTGCGCTGAGTCTTATACCGAGCGCGGAAACGGTCAGCCCGAGCATTATGATGGAGACGGCGCCTTCCGTTCAAACGGGCGTTCCCGCCCTCGATCAGGTCATCAACCCGGTCATTGACCATTCGCTTCCGCCCGCGCCGGGCGCAAGCCCCAATCCGCTGCAAATATGGATCCCGGTTTTACCGGTGATTTGGCTTTTGGGAGTAGCTGCACTTTTCCTCTACTCCGCCGTGAGTTACCGGCGTTTGCGCCGCAGGGTCTGCGAAGCGGTGATATTGCGGGACAATATCTATCAAAGCGAAAATGTTTGTTCTCCGTTCGTGCTGGGGATCATCCGGCCAAAGATCTATCTCCCGTATCATATGGACAAACGCGAGATGGATCATGTGATCGCCCACGAGCAGACACACATCCGCCGCAGGGATCACTGGTGGAAGCCGCTCGGTTTTCTGCTGCTGACGGTCCACTGGTTCAATCCGCTGCTATGGCTCGGCTATATCCTGCTGTGCCGGGATATCGAGCTTGCCTGCGATGAAAAGGTCATCCGGGAAATGGGCAGCGAGCAGCGAGCCGATTATACGCAGGCGCTCGTATCTTGCAGCGTCAGCCGCCGCAGCATCGCGGCGTGTCCCTCGCTTTCGGCGAGGTGGGCATAAAGGAGCGGGTGAAGTCCGTGATGAACTATAAGAAGCCCGCATTCTGGATCGTTCTGGCGTCTGTGGTTGTCTGCGCCGTGGCCGCCGTCTGCTTTCTGACGGATCCGAAAACAGAGCGGAGCTCGCCCAGCGTCGGTGATAATGTGTCCGGTTTAGGACCGGCGCAAACGGAAAAAGTGGTTCGACTACCTGGAAAACCCCGAGGAAATGAACTGGGACGGACGTCTGGAGATCGCTCTCCGGAATATCCGGGCGTGACGTTCCGCTGCTATCCGGAGAAGATGGAAGCCGTGACGGAAAACGAGATCACACCGCTTTATACCGGAATGCCCATCTGGAACACATATTTCTGCGACCTCACCGGTGACGGACTTCCCGATCTGTGCTCCACAGTCACCTTCGGCTCCGGCATCATCGACAGCCGCATCATAGTCTGCGACTATGCCAACGGTGAGAGTTACACGCTGGAAGACCGCGGGAAATACGACTATTCCCTTCGGCTGGATGAATCGGACGGCAGCCTGTGTGTCGTTCAAAGGGCGCATGACAGCGGTGATATCGCTGCCGTCGGCGAGCTGTTTTTCAGCGACAGCGGCTTACACTTACAGGTTATCAAAACAAACTTTGAAACGCATAAATTCACATCGGTGACGATCCGCAACGACGGAGAGGACACTCTGCATATTACGATTGGCTCTGATGAAACAGCTCTTCCCACGGGTGAGAGACGACCCTGACCTATGCGGCCTTTGAGGTGAGAACGATCCGGCTCTCGTCTTTCGGAGAGCTGAGCTATACAGTCGCATACGATTGACGCGCGGAGGTTCTGCCGTCGTATCAAAATGCAATCAGAAACGAAAACCGCCGCGAATTTCCCTCCCCTAAGGGCAGGAAATTACGCGGCGGTTTTTCAGCGAAAGAGCCGCACAATTATTTGCTTTCTCCGGCGCAGGCCGGTTCTTTCTTCTCCGGCTCGGCGGGTTTGGTTTCCACGCCCTCGGTGCTCTCCTTGACGAAGATGATCTTCAGCGTATAGAAAATGAGCTGTAGGTCCCAGAGGAAGGACGCCTTCTGGATATAGTACATATCAAGCAGCGCCTTGTCCGCGAAGGTGGTGTTGTATTTCCCGTAGAGTTGGGCGTAGCCGGTGAGACCGGCCTTGGCCCGCAGGCGGTAGGCGAACTCCGGGTACTCGGCGCAGTATTTCTGATAAAAACTCCGGCCGTTCCGGACGAGGGCCGACGAGCGTCATATCGCCGTTGAGAATGTTGAAGCTGCGGCAGCTCGTCGATGCGCGTGGCACGGAGGAACGCCCCCACCTTCGTGATGCGGGGAATCGCTCTTCCTGCCAGTACCGCGCCGGTGGCGGATTCCGCGTTCACGACCATGCTGCGGAACTTGGTAAGGTAAAACGGCTTGCCGTTCAGCGTGGACGCTTCTGCCGGTAAAATACCGGCCCGCCGTCCTGAATTTTGATGGCAATGGCAACGGCAAGGAAGATCGGGCTGCAAAGGATAAGGCCGCATACGGACGCAACGATATCGAGCACACGCTTCGCTGTCAGATAGCCGCGGTCGTAGTTGCCGGTGTGCACGGCGCAGAGCGGCACATCGCTCATGATGACCGTGTCGGCACAGTTTACCATGATGTCCTGCATATCCGGCTTGAGCATGATGGCGATGCCATGCCAGAAGCAGTCGTCCATAATGCGGCGGCGCAGCTCCTTTTCCATCGGCATCAGCACGACTGTAGTGTAGGAGTGCATGATCTCGCACAGCTTCTCCCATGGCATATCCGCGGAAACGACGCGGTCGATGGAGATAGCGCGTGCGGCGGCGGTCAAACTTGCTGCGGACGTTCTCCTCTGCATCCATCTCCGGCACGATCAGCAGCGCCGGCGCCGGCGGCTCGAGCCGGTCGGCCAGAATGCGGGCGAGAATAAAGATCCCTGTCTCCACGAGGCACTGCAGCAGCAGCGTGAGGATGACGTACTTCGGCGGCAGGAGCATTTTTGCGATCATGCACATGAGGAAATAGGCAATGGTGTCCGTGAAGAAGCTCGAAAGGCCGAACGCGAACACCAGCTCCCGCGTGCGGTATTTCCGTACGCTGAAGCTGCCGTAGATCGTCATAAACAGCACGAGGATCGCGAAATAGACAACGAAGAACAGCACATTGCCCCGCAGAAAAAACGTCGCTGACGGGTAATGGTGAACGTATGTATAGAAGAACAGCAGCGCCGGCACGACCGCCAGCGATATTTCCAGCAGCGCGCTGAGCGCTGCCTGCCCGGTATGTCCCGCATGGGAAGTCTTTTCATCGTATCCGCCCATTCTGTCGAAAGGATATAAAAACGCCCCTTATCCGTATATTGTACCAGATAAGGGCATAAAACGCAATATGTATCCCACGCTTCGGCGAGAAAAACGTCTGAGAGGGTCTTTTAACGGTCTCTGTCGTGCTCTCCCAGTCCATCGTGGCCTCAAACTCCGGATCAAGCGGATACCGGACACCGTCGATGATCTTGCAGTGCATGATGCCGGTGCCGTTCATATAGAACATATGGCCGAGTGCATCGCGCATGTCGTAGTAATCCTGATCGTACCGCCAGGGGTCCTCGTTGGACTGTACCCAGTCGTACACGCCGTGGTAAACGATGTCCGGGTGCGCCTCCTGCAGTTTTTCCTGCTCTTCCTCGGTGAGTATGCCATAGCTGAACCACACGCGCTCGACCTGGGTCATCTCCATCAGCGTATCAAACGTGTCCTCCGGCTGAAGGATCGTCATGAACGTAATGTTCAGATCGCGCAGGCCCTTGCAGTCCTTGAGGGGGGCGATGCTGGTGGCGTAAGCGCGGTTGAGCTCCAGCCAGATGAGATTGTCGCACGAGGCGATCGGCGAGAGATCGAGTGCATGGCAGTCGAGCAGGACAAGATATTTAAGATCGGGCATCTGATAGAGGAAGCTCAGATCCTCGATCGGCCGGTGGCCGAGATCGAGCGCGATCATGTCCGGGCAGTAAGCGAGCTTCTTGATCGTTTCGTTCGTGAAGTATCCGTAATAGCGGGAGGAGGCGCGGAAATAGGTGGTGTCTGTGCGGATGTTGTAGTGCGTTATGTGCAGCGTCCACACAAAACGCACGTTCTCATATTTCTTATTCAGCGCGTCCATTTCCTCATCGGAAAAGCCGCAGTCGGACATATCGACCTTTTCAAGCTTGTGCATCACGGGAAGGATGCTCTCCACCGGTTCAGTGGATTCCATCTCGATGCCGGTAAAGTCAAGAAGTGTGTCCTCGGTGCTGATCGGCACGCCGTAAAGCTCGAACGTGAATGCAAAATCGACCGCCGGGTATTTCTCGCAGACCGGCGTCATCTGTTCGACCGTCACGCCGGTGCCGGTGAGATTGACGCGCGTGAGCTTCGGCAGCGAGGCGAGCTTTTTCCGAAAGCTCCGCAACATCCGCTTCGGAAAACGTGCGTCCGGCAAAACTCAGCTCCGCGGTATCGCTCGGATAGGTATCGCCGAGGATCTCCTCCGGCCAGACGAACGCAACGGTGGAAACTCGGCGCGCAGCGCGTTCTTTTCTGTCTCGCTCCACGGGCACGCGGGGAACGACACGGTCTGCGCCGCCGGAAGATACCGCAGCGCCTCGCGCAGCGCGTCCGGTGTGATGGAGATATCGTCCACGGCGATCTCCGTGGCGCTGTCAAGATACTCCGTGCTGCCGAGCGGCACCTGCCACTCCAGTTTGAGCGCCGGGTATTTCTCCCGCAGTGCGAGAAGAGCGTCGTAGCACGCGCAGCCTCGCGCATCGGCAGAGCGCAGCGCCGTGAAGTAGTCAAAAAGCGGCAGCTCGGAAACGGTGAAGTCCGTCAGCGTGATGCTTTCAGCATCCGAGGGATACCGGCTCGCGCCGATGGGGATGCTCCAGCGCACCGAAAGCGCCGGATACGCCGCGCGGACGGCATCAAAAGCGCTCCGGAGAAACGTCCGCCGCCGTAAGATCGAGCTCCGCGAGCGCGGGGAAAAACGCCAGACGGGCGACGTCCTTCTCCGTGAGTGACGTGAGCACGATGGCCGTGCTCGCAGTCGATCACCGCGCCGCCGATGGGAACGTCCCAGTATATTTTGCAGTCCGGCAGCTGCTCGCGCAGACGAAGATACTTTTCCTCCGAAATGCTCTTGCCGCGCAGGTCGATCTGCGCGCTGTCGCGGCGGTGGAGGCCGCCGGCGTAAACATACACCGAGTTCAGCCACACCAGCGCCGCCGCAATGACGAGAACGGCGATCACCGGGATCAGTATCCACAGCTTTTTCCCGCCGCGGCGCGTCCCGGCGCAGCCGGTATCGGTATGCTTGGACATATGGGGGTTCCTCCCATGTGTATTAATTTTCTTTTATATTTTATCTTGTAAAGCGTGGAATGTCAATGCGCTTCTCCCCTTCTGCACGGGCGTGCCGATTGACTTTCCCGCCGATGCTCCGTATAATGAAAGCGCCGAAAGGGGTGTTTTTCATGCGCCACGCATGGCTTATCATTGCGCACGGAAACTTTGAAATTCTTGAAAAGCAGCTGCGCTTTCTCGACAGCGAAAACGCCGATTTTTTCATCCATGTGGACGCACGGGTCAAGGATTTTGACTTTGCACATGTCCGCTCGATCCCCGAAAATCGCGTGTTACGTTTCTTGACCGCAAACCGATCTCCTGGGGGCATTTTTCTCAGGTCGACTGCGAGCTGCGTCTGCTGTGCGCCGCCGTTCCGGGCGGGTACGACTATTACCATCTTCTCTCCGGCGTGGATGTGCCGGTCAAAACACGGCAATACATCGAAAATTACTTTTTCCTCCGTGCAACCCGGAACAAACTTTGTTCATTTCCAGCACAAAGAGATCATCCGCGATCACCGTGACCGCGTGAAATTTATTACCCGCTCCAGCGGTGGAATCTGCAAAACCGCATCATACGCCTTGCGCTGCGCCGCACGGAGAGCTTCTGCAGCGTCCGTTTGTCGACCGGACAAGAAAAAGACCCGGAGGGCTATGTGTTCCAAAAAGGGCGCCAATTGGTTCAGCATCACGCACGCGCTCGCGGCATATGTCCTATCGCAGGAGGATTGGCTGCGCGAGCGATACCGCAGCACCTTCTGCGCCGACGAGATCTTTTTGCAGACGCTCGTCGTCAACTCTCCGTTCCGGGATACGCTTCCTCCGACTATTTCGGCGACGACCACAAAACCTGCCTGCGCTATATTGACTGGCAGCGCGGCAAGCCGTACTCCTTCCGCAACGAGGATTACAGCGAGCTTATCGCCACGCCGCCGGAGTACCTTTTTCGCCCGCAAATTTGACTACCGCACAAATGCCGAGGTCGTAGACCGGCTGTTTGCGCATTTCGGAGAGGAGGCTTCCGATTGAGACACGCATGGCTCATTCTCACACGGGAATTTTGAGATCCTCGAAAAGCAGCTGCGGTTTCTCGACAGCGAAAACGCCGATTTTATATTCATGCAGACGCCAAGGCGGCGTTCGATCCCGAGCGTTTTCGTGCCGTGCCCAAAAGTCGCGTGTCACGTTCGTGCCGCGCCACCGCATTTCGTGGGGCCATTTTGCCATGGTCGAGGCGGAGCTGGAGCTTCTCCGCGCCGCTGTGCCGGGCGGGTATGACTACTACCATCTTCTCTCCGGCGTGGACGTGCCGGTCAAAACGCGCGCGTACATTGAAAACTATTTTACCCGTGCGCCCGGGAGAAACTATGTAAGCTTTTTCTCTCGCCGGAGATTTCCCGCACCGATCTCTACCGCGTCCGGTTTTACTACCCCTGCAGCGCTATAACATCCGAAAGCCCGCCGTGCGCCGGACGCTGCGCAATCTCTCCGCCGCGCTGCAGCTCGGCTTCGGCGTAGACCGGACGCGGCGGCGGCCGGACGGCTTCGTTTTCCAGAAGGGCGCGCAGTGGTTCAGCATCACGCACGCGCTCGCGCAGTATCTGCTCGAAAAAAGAGCGAGATCCGTGAGTTTTCTCCGATACCTACTGTCCGGACGAAATGTTCGTCCAGACGGAGATCGTAAACTCCCCTTCCGCGATACGCTGCCGGAGCACGCGTTTGAGAACGACTACGCAAGCTGCCTCTCCGGTACATCGACTGGCAGCGCGGCAATCCCACATTCACGGACGGCGACCTCGATGAGCTTCTCGCCGCACCGGAAACGGCGCTCTTCGCGGAAGTTTGATTACCGCACGAGCCCCGGCGTCGTTGACGCGCTCTTTGACCGTTTCGATAATTTTCTCTCCGGCGCACGGAAGCATCCGTGCGCCGTTTTTTGTTCTTGCAGATGGGCGGCATATATGGTATTCTGTATCTATATGGTGTATATGCCAATCCGCGCATATACTGTTTGTGCGAAGCCGCAATCTGTCCGTAGCTTTAGAGAGAGGGAATGATATGAAAAACGTCTGTTCAGCCTGCTTCTTGTATGCTTACGCTCTGCTTCACGCTGCTGCCGCTTTCCGCCGCGGCGGGAGGGCGAGGAAGAAATGGTCACCGTCATTCGATATGCGGTCACGGCGGCGAAGCTCCGGCGAGCGTCACCGTGCCGAAGGGCAGCAAGATCGCCGCGCCCGAATCCCCGAAGCCGGACGAAGAAGACGGCGTCTATTACTTCGCCCATTGGACGGCGCATCCTGTTTCCGGAGCCCCCGTGGACGCCTGGGACTTTGACACGATGACAGTGGAAGAGACCATGACGCTCTATGCCGTGTGGTACCAGTACGCCGAGATGCACGAAAAGGTCTCTCTCCGCGGCAAGCCTTATGCCGGCGCCCTTGTGGAGTACCGCGACAGGGCCGGCAGCGTCGTATATACGCTGAAGGCCTCCGGCACCGACGGGAACTGCACCGATTACGTCTGTGAGAGCACGAAGCCGGGCGAGTACGACCTCTACATCGACGGAAATACATCCGTCCCGTGACTGTCAACCGCAGCGCGGCCGGTTATTCGACGACCACAAGGCTTTTTACGTCACCTTCAGCGCCAACGGGCAGGAATTCACGCCGGAGACCCGTCCCGCCGACGTGCTGTGCTTTACCTCCGGTCTCTTCCACGACGATTCCGTAAGCATGCCGAAACTGACACCCAAGGCCGTGGACAGCGCTTATACGTTCTCCGGCTGGACAGTCGGGCCGGAGGCGGATTCCGATCCGTTTGATTTTGCCAATAAGGTCTACGGCGATACCGTGGTCTACGCGCAGTGGGAAAAAGGCCGCGGATGAGGATTCCGTTCTCGTCACCGCCATCAGATCGAGTATCATCGGCGAAAATACGCCAAAAAGGGACAGGATTACTCCGCAAGGCTCGTCCCGGACGAGGGTTATGAGCTGCCCTACCACGCGGCGATGGGGAGCTACACCTCCTATACCTATGTGACCATCGGTGATGAGGTGCTCGACTCGGCAAACTACACGCTCAACTGCGCCACCGGCGAGATCACGATCCCCGGAAAATATGTCACGGGCGATATCCGCATCAAGACCATTCCCCGCATCCACCCGTATACCGTGACGTTCGATCCCAACGGCGGTACCGGCACGCAGACGCCGATGCTGGTTTTTCGCACAGGGACGGTTATGACTATGAAAAGTCATCCGCAACGCCCTATGCCTACTTCCGTGCGCCGGAGTGTACCTTTACGCCGCCGGACGGCAAGGTCTTTGCCAAATGGAGCGGCGGTGAGAAGATTGCCTCCAGCCTGAGAGTCCGCGGAAATGCGACGCTTACCGCGCAATGGGCCGACGCCCCTGAGGGGCGTTTACACCGTGGCGTTCGATCTTACCAGCTGCACCTTCTCCGGCAAAACGAACACGCAGGCGGACGCGGATTACTCTGTGAAGCTCGCCCCCGCAGACGGCTATGCCTACCCGATCACGCTTCGGAATATTTCTATTGGCGGCACGGTACTCGGCAGCGGGAAGTATTCCTATGATCCCGCGACCGGCATTCTGACGATCCCCGCCGCGGCGATCACCGGAAATATCGTCATCTCCGCCGCCGCCCTAATGCCGACACCGACTCCCACGCCTACTCCGACACCTACCCCGACGCCGACACCTACCCCGACGCCCCTCCGACGCCGATGCCCACTCCGACGCCGACCCCGGCACCTACTCCGACGCCTACTCCGACGCCGACGCCTACTCCCACACCGACACCTACTCCGACGCCGGCGCCCACTCCGACACCTACTCCGACACCTACGCCGACGCCGACTCCTACCCCGACGCCCACTCCGACGACGGCGCCCCACCGACGCCGACACCCACACCGGCGCCAACACCTACACCAGCTCCGACGCCGACGCCCACTCCGGCACCTACTCCGACTCCGACACCTACCCCGACATCTACTCCGACGCCGGCGCCTACTCCGACACCTACTCCGACTCCGACCCCGACACCTACTCCGACCCCGACACCTACTCCGACCCCGACACCTACTCCGACTCCGACTCCGACTCCGACGGCAAAACCCACCGCCACGCCCAAACCCTCTGCCTCGGCAAGCGCTTCGCCCGCCTCCGGCGTCACGGTCTCGCCGGACGTCTCCGCCCCGGCGGATATCCCGGCAGACGCCCCGCTTCTGACGTGCCCGGCACCGACGTTTCCGAAAGCGAAGCCGGCAAAACCGAAAGCGCCGACAGCGCGCCCTCCTCTCCGCGAGCGGCAGGACCTCTTCCGCAGCCCCGGCGGTCATCGGCATTTCCGCCGCCGTCATTTTGCTGATCCTGTTCCTTCTCTTCCGCCGCAAAAAACAACAGGAAGTAAGAAATAAGCCAAAAGAGAGCATTGCAGGTTTTGAACTGCAATGCTCTCTTCAGCCTGTCGAAAAGCCTCGCAGAGTTTGCGCCCGCAGGCGCAAATAGAGTGTTAATCATTTTCTCCGGCGACATGTGCGTCGGAGAAAATACTCTCGGCTCGCAAACGTGCGAGCGAAGCGAGTGCGCTGCGGCGAGCCGCAGCCTTTTTCAAACGAGGCCCAACGCAGTGGAAGTCTCGTTTGAGAGCTTGTCAAAAATAGTTTTTTGACAAGCTCAAAGAGAGCATTGTACAGGTCTTGAACTGCAATGCTCTCTTTCTTCATGTTCTATTACTGGATCGTTTCGCTGTGGTTGAGAACGCCGGTGCTGTAAAGGAAGAGCACGTCGTCCGCTTCCGAGAGATCCACGAACCGCCCGGCCAGGGCGGGCGCCATATACCGGATGTCCACGACCGTGACCTTGGCATAGCCCTGCGCGAGCAACGGGCAATGCTGCTGCCGAACGAATCGCGGAAGATCACCAGCTCCCGGTCCGTTTCAGCGTTGGGGTTTTCGATCGTGAGCAGTGCTTTCGTCCCGCCGAGGAACATTTCGTATCCGTCGCGCCCCGCGGCGAGGTAAGATCGTAGACAGGGATCTCCGCGCCCGTTTCGTAGTTGTACACGCGAAGCGACGCTATCGTGCCGTTCGTGAGATAGCGCAGCGCGTCCGGTTCTACGGGAAGGGCGTACTGCCCGGCGTACACGCCGCGAAACGCCGAGGACACATCCACGGTCTCATATTCCGCCGGAAGCGAAGCGCCCATCGCCGCGGCGATCGCCGCCGCCGTTTCTCCCAGCGTTTCCTGCCGCCAATGGGTATCGGTGCGGTAGTACATATCGAGCGAGAGGGTATCGAAAGATCGATATACTCCGCAAACGTCATCCCGGCGCGCATCGTATCGGTGAGAAGCTCATAGTCCATGGCGGATAGCCGTTTTGCTCCGCAAGGAAATAGTTCTTATCCGGCACAACGCTATAGTAAACGTTCGCGCCCACACCGGCAAAATACGTTTTTCATATACGGCGGAAAACCGCTCCGCCGCGTGCCGGACGAGATCGGTATTCACCGGATAGTCGAGCTTTTGCGAGATGCCCGCCGGCTGCATATACGCCGTTATTGTCGAGCTGCCGCAGGATATCCCCGGAGAAAAATGCCTTGAGCGCGCGGAAGCTGTCCCGCGGCGGGAACTGGTCGAGCGTATACTTTTCAAAGGCGGTCATATACGTCCCGTCCGCCACCGCCGAGGCGCGCAGCGCCGGGCGCTGGGCGAGCTTTTCGCCGCTCGGAGAGCGAGTCGGTCCTGTCCGGCGTCAGGATCGCCGCGAGCAGATAGCCCGCAAGAAAAGAGTCCCGAGAGCGCAAGCGTGAGAATATTTCGGATCTTCTTCATGCCGCACCTCCTCAAAACCGGAAATAGAGGAACGGGTTAAACGACCCGTCCACCAGAAACGCGGTGCAGAGCGCGAGCAGCGCGAACGTGCAGAGCGGCTCTGCTACCGTGAGCACCGGCGCGAGACTTTGCCTCCTGCACCTTTTTCCAAAGCATCGCCGGGAGCGGCGTTGCGCCGAGCGCGGCGAGCGCGAGCACGACGCCATAGCTCCGGAGCATATAGAGAGCCTCTGTCCCCAGCCCCGAAGCCGTTCCCGCGCCGAAGAGCGTACCGAGCTGATGCAGCGCATCCTTCAGAACGCCGCGTCAAAGAGCACAAAGCCGAGCGTTACGGCGAAGCACATAGACGTGCGGAAGAACTCTCCCCTTTTTCAGCGCCGGAAGGAGGAAGAACTTCTCCGCCATGAGCAGCACTGCATAGAAAAGCCCCCAGAAAACAAAATTCCACGCCGCGCCGTGCCAGAAGCCGGTGGCCATCCAGACGACGAGGATGTTGAAAAAATGTGCCGGATGCGGGAAGCGGTTGCCGCCGAGCGGGATATAGAGATAGTCGCGGAACCATGTGCCGAGCGTGATGTGCCAGCGCCGCCAGAACTCCGTGATGCTCTTTGCGATATACGGATAGCGGAAGTTTTCGGGAACGAAAAAGCCGAAGATGCGCCCAAGGCCGATGGCCATGTCGCTGTAGCCGGAGAAATCGAAATAGATCTGGAGCGTGAAGGCGATCGTGTACAGCCAGGCATGAAGCGCCGTCTGCTCGGCAGAAGCCTTATACGCGGAGACGAGCTGCGACAAGGACGTTCGCAACGAGCACCTTCTTCCCGAGACCGACCGCGAAGCGCGAAGCGCCCGAGGCCGCGGCTTCCGAGCGAGTGTGTCCGCTCCTTCAGCTGGGGCGCGATATCGCGGTAGCGCACGATCGGGCCCGCGATGAGCTGCGGGAACATGGCGACGTAGGCGGCAAGGTCGATGAAATTACGCTGCGCCTTCACGTCGCCGCGGTAGACGTCGATCTCATAGCTGGGGATCTGAAACGTATAGAAGCTGATGCCGATCGGCAGGGCGATCTTCAAAAGCGGGAGCGATAGCCCCGTCACGGCGTTGAAGTTTTCGATAAAGAAATCCGCGTACTTGCAGTAGCCGAGCAGGGCAAAGCTCAGCACGAGCGAGAGCGTGAGAAAGAGCTTTTTCCTTCTCCCCCGCCCGATCAGCCGCGCGAAGACGTAGCCCTGCACAATGGAAAACACCATGAAGAGCAGGAATTTCGGCTCGCCCCAGCCGTAGAAAAAGAGGCTGGCGGCGAGCAGCACGGCGTTTCTCCCTTTTGCGGCACGATGAAGTAGACGAGCAGCACGCACGGGAGAAAGTAAAAGAGGAACGGGATACCGGAAAAGAGCAGCGGCGCTTACACGATCGGGTCGTCGCTCACCGTTTTGGCGCTCGGGTACGCCGCGGCGACCTTGGCGGTGAACGAGTCCACAAGATCGGTGTAGCCGTACACGGATACGACATAGTCCCCACCGTGACGATCACGAGCTTATCGGGAAAACCGCACATCCAGTGCCGGTCGAGAATGTTTTCACGAAGCGAGGCGCACAGCGCGGCCACATCGGCGCTGTCCTTTACATGGAACGCGCCGCAGGTGAACGTGTTGAGATTCATCATGTGCACAAGAGAGGCCGCACCGTCGATCTTTCCGGCTTCCGCCGCGGGAAAGCCCAGCGAGGAATCCAGAAGATCGGCATCGTCCATGCTGAAGTTGCCGGGCGCGCCGTCGCGCATGTTTTCTTCGGGTAGTCGCCGCCGGCGGCGGGGAATTTTTCATCGTCGCTATAGCTGTTCCAGACGGTTTCCAGCAGTTCAAGCGCGCTCGCCGGGGCATTATCGTCCGCGTCCGCCGGAGCAGACGCTCCGCAGGCCGCCAAAGAGAGGAGCAGCACTGCGCAGAGAAGGATGGATACGATTCTTTTCATGGATTTTTCTCCTTTAAATTTCAAGTAATTTCAGGTGGATGATTCCAGATGGATGATTCTATGACGAAATTAGATTTCCCTTTGTTCCCGAAAAAAAACCGGACGGCGTAGGATTTTCCTTCTGCCGTCCGGCTCATTATTCCGGCTGAGCTCAGCCGTTCTCGTCGCCGGTGTCGCTCTCCGGCGGATAGTAGACCTGTACCGCATTGCCTGTCCAGTAGCTTGTGAGGTCCGCAGCGGACATCGGCTCGCCGTAGATCGTCGCGCGCCGGAAATTACGGTTTATCACAAAGTCCGCGTTATAAATGGAAAGGCCGTTCGCATCCAGTCCGCGCCAGAACGAGCCGGGCGTCGGACACTGCTGCATCTGGATATCGTAGGTCAGAAAATCGGGCGCCTGCAGCAGCAGCGAGCGCACTGGCCCATGGTAAGGTCGGTGCTGATGATGGACATGATGTCCTTCGCGAGCGCATACTGTTCGGCGAGACTCATCTTCTTCACGTTGCCCCCATCTGCATGAGAGCGTCGCGCTGCTTCTGGCTGCGGCCGGTGTCGCCGCCGACGTGGCGCTCGCGGCAGTAGCCGAGGATCTGGAAGCCGTCGCTGATGGTATAGGTGCCGTCCTGATCGGTCGGGAAATAGCAGCGCGGCACATCGGTGCCGTAATAGGCGTCGTTGAGCTGGCACGCCTCGCGGATGAGGGGGTTGATATCCGCGGCCTCCTCCTTGGTAACGGTGACCGTGATGGGGCCTACCATGGAGGCGATCTTGGCGAAGTCCAGAAAGTCCACCATGGCCCAGTTATCCACGTTGACAGCAAAGTTTCTCGTGCTCTCGATCGTGTTGATGAGCATATCCACGCCGCCGAAGCGCGTCGCCCAGTTCAGATGGCCGATGCCCCAGTCGGCGATCTCCACCTGCGTGTCGCGCATGAGGGAGGTCAGCCACATGGTCTTCGTCGTTTTGTTGATGGAGAGCAGGATCATCGCGTCGCTTCGCTCAAGCTCTTCCGTCCGTCCGTCCGCGCCGATGAGCAGGATGTTATAGACGTTCGAGTCGCTCATGACGTCCTCGGCAGATTCCGCCAGACTGCTGCGAAGCTCCATCTCCTCCAGCTCCGCTTTTTCCTCTTCGGTGAGCGGGCGGGGCGTCGGCTCCGGCGTGGCCGTCACCTCGGGCGTTGCGTCGATCACCGCCGCGGGTGCAGCCGTCGGCTCCGGTGTGGTGCGCGGCTTGGTGTTCATCTGGCTGTAAAGATCGCGGAAGATCAGAAATACCGCGAGCAGAACAACGAGAACCACCGCCGCGATCACGATAATGACCGTGCGTCCAACGTGCTTTTTCTTCTTTTCCGGCTGTTCCGGATGCTCGTTTTCGGGAGCGGCCTTCAGATGACGGCCGCGTTTTGCGTTGTTATCCATATTTGTCCCCCTGTGACCGTTGGGATAATTGCATGCATTTTATCATATCCGCGCAGCATTTGCAACGGTTTCCCACTCTCAAACAAAACCCGCTGCCGCCGGGCCTTCGTTTGAAGGGGCTGCGGCTCGCCGCAGCGCACTCTTCGAGCGCACGTTTGCGAGCCAAAAGCATCTCCGGCGCACATGCCGCCGGAGAAAATGGTTAAAGCTTTATTTGCGCCTGCGGGCGCAAACTCTGCGAGACTTCTTTTGACGTTCCGGCAAAGTAGGCGGGACAAATCCCGCCTTCTTTGTCTGAAATGGTTCAGTTCTTTTCGACGTCGTAGACGGTCTCGGTGCCGTCGGGCTGCACGAGGGTGTACACCGTGAAGCCGTCATAGGGCAGTACGCCGTCCTTGCCGCCGGTGACAAGGCAGCTGGAAGCATATTCCGCCTCACCGGTCGGCATGCCGATGGCGTCGTAGAGCTCCTGTACCGGCTTGCCCTTGAGCGAGAGCACCAGCTCGATCATACCGGCCACGCGGTCCTCTGCGCCGTCTCCCTCCGGTTCGGCGGGGGCTTCGGTCACGGCAGGCTCTTCGGACGCCGGGGCTTCGGTCGCTGCGGGGGCTTCCGTTGCGGGCGTTTCGGTGGGGGCAGGGGTCTCGGTGTTTCCGCCGCAGCCGGCGAGAGCGAGCGCCATCAGCGCGGCAAGCAGCAGAGCAAGGATCTTTTTTCATGTAGTTTTGTCTCCTTTGGTTTTTTTTATCAGTCTATAGCATAGACGGCGGATAGACGGAAAAGTTCCCTCCGCCGCCGCATATACGGCGTCGATCGTGCTGCCGTCCGGCAGCGATACAATAAACCCGTCCGGGCGCGGCACAGCCTCATAGAGCACGCCGTCGAGAGAACGTAGACATTGGACGCATCGTCCGGCGTCACGCCGTCCCATGTGCCGGAAAAGAGCGTGTACCCTTCCGTACCGGCGCTCTCCGTCAAAACGGCTCTCCCATCGGCCAGGGCGGCCGTCTCGACGAGCGTGGCGTCCCGCCCGGTGCGGGGCGAGCGAATCGTACTCCACGAGATACCGGAGATTGCGCTCGACGAGCTCGATCACGAGCGTGCCATCTCCCGGAAGCGTCGCGGCGGTATACTCGTTCCGGCGGGAAAACTCCGCCGAGGCGAAGCTCTCGGCGAGATACGGGTAGAGATTGCGCCCGAACGAATCACGGTAGCAGAGAAGCGCGCCGGTCCCGACGCCGCTTTCGGTCGTGATCGTCACGCGGTCGGGGTTATCGGTGTTCGCGGTGAACGAAAAACCGGGGGCATATGCGAAATCTTCCTCCAGTTCTTTGCCCGCGGGATAGAGCATTTCGTAAAGGTCGCCGCGGTGGGTGTTTCCGGCGGATACGGTGCCGGAAAAATAATCGCTCGCGGCTGAGAGCAGCGAGCAGTGCGTCAGCGGCGAGCGCCGCGCCCTTCGCGTTCCAGTGGCTGTCCGTTTTGAAATAGAGCGGCTCGGCTTCCTGTGAGAATACATCGCGCAGATCGAGATACGAAACCCCATCTCGTCGAGCAGCGCGTAGAGCGCGTCCATATCGGAAACGCTGCCGAGACGCGTCCGCGCCGGCATGTACTCCGGATAGAGCGTATTCTTGTTCGGCGCGGCGGTGAAGAGAAAGTCTCCGCCGCGGTTTTCCGCATACTCCTGCAGAAGATACAATGTGCGTGCCGCGCAGTAGAGCTCGCGCGCCGTCATGGGCGCGTCGCCGGTATAATCATGGATCGTCGGCGCGTAGAAAAGCCAGCCGTCCCGTCCGAGCAGGACGTTCTCCGCCGTGGACGTACAGAAGAGCGCAGCGTTGAGCTTTGCCCAGGCGGTGATGCCCTCGAGCCGGAAGGAAAACCGGCCGTTTACGTAGGCCGCCGTTTCCGCGAGAAAATCGGGATTGAAGTCCCCGTCCGCGGCGATCACCGGCGCGGCGGGCAGTATCCGTTCGCCGCGGCGTCCGCCCGCCGGTCGTAAGAAGGCCCAGACCGGGGACAAGGCACACGGCGAGGAACAACACCGTAAAGATAAGAGAGAGCGTTTTTTCATACCGTGCGCCCCTCCTCAAAACTGCTGGTAGATGAACGGCGTGAAGCTCCCACCCGAGAGGGCGAGGATCGCCGCGAAAAGGCCGAGCAGCGCGAGAACGTCCCAGACGATCTCCCAGCCGCGGCCGGTGCACCGCCGCGTGAGCGCAGGAACGACCGGCATGGAGAGGATGACGCCGCCAACGAGCGCCGCAATACGCGCGCCGGTCAGTATCTCCTCCGCGGCGAGCAGCCCGGCAGCGCCCGCTCCGGCAAAGGAGAACATTCGAGCGATAAGCAGGAAGCCCTGCTGCACAGAGGACGCGCGGAACATCGCAAAGCCGAGAATGACCGCGAGCAGCGTATAGACGTGCATCACGATCCGCCCGCCGCGCTTTTGGCGCAGCTTTTCGATCGGCGCTTTCAAAAGCCCCTCGCCGGAAACGAGCACGCCGTGCCAGAGACCCCAGAGGATATATGTCCAGCCCGCGCCGTGCCAGAGGCCGGTGCAGAAAAGACGATGAGCTTATTTCGCACCGTCCTCCATTTCCGCGGCGGCTGCCGCCGAGCGGGATATAGAGGTAGTCTACGAACCAGCGGTTGAGCGTCATGTGCCAGCGCCGCCAGAACTCGCTCACGCTGCCGGAGACATACGGGTAGTTGAAGTTTTCCGGAAACTCGAAGCCGAAGAGCATGCCGATGCCGATGGCCATGTCGCTGTAGCCGGAGAAATCGAAGAAGATCTGGAAACAGTAGCTCACCGCGCCGAGCCACGCAAGCCCCATGCCGAGCTGCTCCGGCGCGAGGGCGTATACGGCATTGGCGACCGCCGCCGCGCTCTCGGCGAGCAGGAGCTTCTTCAAAAGGCCGCGCACAAGACGGCGAAGGCCCGCCGCCGTCATTTCCGGCGAGATCGGGTGCTCCGCGAGCTGCGCCGCGGCATCCTGCCAGCGGACGATAGGCCCTGCGATCAGGCGGGGAAGAACGCAAGATACAGGAAGAGCGTGTCCGCCCTCCGGCAGACGCGGGACGGCTCGCGGTACACATCCACGAGATAGGAAATGCCGTGGAACGTGAAAAACGAAATGCCGAGCGGCAGCGCGAACGGCTGCGAGAGCGCCGGAAGATGCAGCGTTTCAAGCACGAACGCGAGATATTTATAAAACCCGAGCAGCGCCAGATTGCCCGCCGCGGCGATGCCGCACCAGAGCTTCGCTCGCTTTTCGTCCTTCGCAATGAGCCGTCCGAAGAGATAGTCCCAGAGAAACGCCGCGAACAGCACCGGGAACGAGGCAAGACCGCCGAAGCCGTAGAACAGCGCGCTCGCTATTGCAAGAAAAACGTTCTTCGTCCGGCGTCCCGGCATGAGCCGGTAAAGAAGAAACGCCGCGGGGAAAAAAGAGAAACAGAAATCCCGCCGTATTGAACGCCACAGCCGCAGCCTCCCTTCCTTCGGCAGATATGTATAGATAGTAGTATTATAGCGTATTTCCCGGTGCAGCGCAAGATGCAGCTTTTCGACGCGGCTTGGGGCGATTCGACAAATTTACAGTTTCTCCACACTTTTTTATGGATTTTTCAAAGGGCGATGCTATAATACAGTCAAAAGTAAAAACCGGACTGTTTGGAAAGGAGCACATACAATGAACAACAACAAAGTGCAGGCCATCGTGGAGAAGGTCAAGGAGCTCGTGCAGCGCGGCAACGTTTCCCGCATCGTCGTGCGGAAGGGCGAGCGCGTTCTGCTCAACATCCCCGTGAACGTCGGCATCGTCGGCGGCGTCGTGGCGGTTGCCTCCGCCAAGTGGCTGCTGCTCGCGAGCATTCTCGCCACAGTCGGCTTCGGCTGCTGCGTCGAGGTCGTGAAGGAAGACGGCAACGTTGTCAACGTCATGGACGAGGAGGACGCCAAGCGCGTCCGCACCGCCGCGCAGAGCGCGGTCTCTTCCGTGAAGGACGCCGTGCATTTTGAAAAGGTCGTCGATCAGACGACCGAGGCGACCTGGACCATGCCCGAGGAGGAAAAAGGGCGCGGAGCCCGAGGTGCACACCGAGGAAGAGCACCGCGAGGAGTAATTCCGCCATACGCGAAAAAGTACTTGCATCGGCAAGTTAAATGAAGCGACGCGAAGGGAGGCTTGACGAAATAAGTCCCAAAATTAAGCAGAAAGCCTCCTTGACAAATTCCGTCTTGCTTTTTTCTTCCTTGCATTTCCCTGAAAATTATGGTATAACAGTCCCGCTTGAGTTAGCAGTGTCTAACTCAAGCGGGACTGTTATATTAAAAGGATACTCTCATGTTCAGCACACTCAGCAAACAACAGGAAAAACTTTGCAGACCTCTCCCCTTTTTGACAGCCTGACGCCGGAGCAGATCCGTCCGGTGCTGTACTGCCTTCAGGCCGAGGTGCGCCGCGCCGCGCCGCGGCAGATCATCATTCAGCCGCAGGAGTGCTCTTCGGGGCTGTTCATCGTTCTCTCCGGCGCGATCGAGCTGGTCCATACGGACGCCGGCGGCCGGAAAAGCACGATGAACATTCTCTATCCGGGAGACTGCCACTGTGAAAACGTCGGGCTGCTGGACGCTCTCTCCGCGCAGGTGCAGGTTCTGGCGCTGGACGAGGTCACCATGATAAAGCTGGACATCAACCGCATTTTCGCCCCTGACAGCTGTCAGTGTCCCTACAAGCTGGCCGTTGTGGAAAATCTGGTGCGCATTCTCTCCGCGGACAACGATTTTCTGAAGCTGAAGGCCACGCTGTTCAGCCAGAAAAAGTCTGCGCAGCAAGCTGCTCATATATCTCCGGCATCTCGCGCAGAAGCAGAACACCGACACCGTGTATGTCCCCTTCAACCGCACAAAGCTGGCGGATTTTCTGGCCGCCGACCGCAGCGCTCTCTGCCGGGAGCTTGGCCGGATGCACACGGAAAAAGCTCATCGCCGTCCGGGGCAACCGCATCCGTCTGACCCTCGGCAGCGAATCTCTTCTCCCCTGACATTTAAAAAACGTCCCGCGGGTACGGCAGCTCTCTGCCGTGTCCGCGGGGTTTTTCCGTCCGGGGATCAGTTCCGGACGATCATGACCATCATTTTTGAACCGGGTGACGGCGGCGACCTTGTGCATCGCGCCGGGGCGGAAGGAGAAGCTCTCGCCCTGCTGCACCGTGTGCGGCACACCCTCGTTGGTGATGACGCCCTCGCCCTCCAGACAGAGCATCATGGCGTCGCCGCCGGCGGCGTGCTCCGGCGTGGCGCAGCCCGCGTCAAAAGCTCATAAGCGCCATTTTCATATGCGGATTATTTACGATATCCGCGTTGACGATCTTTCCCTCCTCGTAGGGGAGCAGATCCTTCAGGGCAAATACTTCGTCCGTTTTGATAAGGTTCATACAAAATCCTTCCTTTGTTTCAATTTCAAGAAATACGCAGGGATCCTGCGCCAGCACGCGAAACGGCGTCTTCTGCGGAATCAGCAGCGCGCTGCCTTCCGGCAGAACGCGGAGCGAAGGTGCTTCTACGCGCGTCTCGCCCGAGAGCGACAGATAGAGATACGGATGCGGATAAAACTCCTCGCTGATATCGGTGCCGGCGGCGATCGAGAAGATCGTAGCATGCTCCTCCGGAGACATGAAGAGCGTCTCGGAGATCGTCATGCCCGCGCGGGGCGCATTTGTCCCGGCGAAGGTGAAAACCTGTCCGCGCTTCATATCAGTAGTGCCGGTAGGTCTGCGCCGGAGCCGTGAGAATGTTGGCGACGTCCTCATCGGTCAGCTCCATGCCGTACCACTTCTGGTAATACTCCTTGACCATGGCGTCCATATCGACGTCTGTGAAGAGCTCCGGATAGGCCGTCTTCGCCGACCACCACATCGCAAGCGGCGTATCCGTGCACGGCGGCCACCAGCGGTGCATGCCGAAGGGATACTTGAAGACCTGCTCTTCCTTCACGGCCGTGATACCGCTCCAGTCGTCCTCGCCCACCGTGTTGTTGTAAATGTCCGCCGGGGTCTTGTCCGAGAACGTCAGAATGAAGATCTTGTCGGGGTTCCACTCATAGATCTGCTCCATGTTGACGGAGGAGTTCGTGGCACGCGCGCCAAGGTTTTCCGCGCCGAGCAGATCCGTCCACCACGCCGCAAAGCTCTTCGCGCCCGCGATCACAAGGCCGGAATCGCTGTAGGTATTGATATAGAGATACTTTTCCACGCTCTCCGTGGGATTGGCTTCAATGCGGCTGCGGATCTCCGATTCCACTTCCTCGCCGTAGGCAATGATGTCCTGCGCGGAAGATGTCATCCGGAACGTCTGGGCATAGGTGTCCATCCAGGAGCGGAGCGTTTCGAGCGGGAGGCGCTGCCGCCCTTATTGGGATGCGTGAGACCCACGGCGGGGATGCCCGCCTGACGGATCGGCTCGGCGTCCGACTCGCTGTGGTAGAACACCACATCAGGATCGAGCTTTACGAGCTCTTCCATGTTCAGCTGGCCGCCGGCGTAAAAATCGCTGGAGACGTCCATGATCTCCGGGCAGTACTTGGCGAACACCGAGTATTCCACGCCGTTTTTCAGATCCGGCGTAACGCCCACGAGCTTGCTGATGTCACCGCCCATGAACACGGCGTAGACCGTAGCGGCGGGCAGCGGCCCGAGGATCACGACGCGGTCGATCTCGTCGGGCACTTCGGTCTCCTCGCCCTTGAAGTCCACCACGATATGCGTGCCGGACGACGCCGGCTCCTCCGCCGGGGTCTCAGCAGCAGCGGGCTCTTCCGCCGGGGCCTCGGTCACGGCCGGTTCTTCACTTGCCTCGGGCGCAGCGGGCTCTGCGCCGCAGGCCGCGAGCGACAGCACCATCAGTGCCGCCAGAAAAAGGGATAAAATGCGTTTCATTGATTCCTCCTGAAAAATTTATATTTTAAGTCCTTCGGACCAAAATACTTACGTATTGCACAGGAAATGGCCGTGATAGCCTGATAGTCCATGCCGTCGTACTGCGCATCGACGATATCGACGTTGACCTTGAACACGCGCCCCATGATCTCGCGCGTGATGACCTCCGAGGGCTCGCCGAAGTCTGCCGTACCCTCGCGTGAGAGGACGAGCGCCCGGTCGGAGATGCGCAGCGCGTGGCCGGGATAATGCGTGTTGAAGATGCAGCACAGTCCCTCTTCGCGGGAAAGGGTGCGAATTGTTTCAAGAATGATGAGCTGGTTGCGGAAATCCAGATTGGATTCCGGCTCGTCCAGCACAAGGAGCTTCGGCTCGGCGCACAGCGCGCGGGCGATCAGCACCATCTGCAGCTCGCCGCCGCTGATCTGGTTGCAGAGCTTGCGGCGCATATGCGCGATGCCAAGCTCCTCCATGGCGCGCTCGCACCGCTCGCGGTCCGCCTTTTCCGGCGTTCCGAACGTACCGATGCGGCTGCTGCGTCCCAAAGGATCATTTCCTCCACCATGAAGGCGAAGGGGAAGGATTTTTGCCTGCGGTACATACGCCATCTCCCGCCAGAGGCGGCCCGGCGTCATGTCCCGGATGTTCTCCCCGTCCAGAAAGCTCCCGCCGGACGTCCACGGCAGCATTCCCATCATGCTGCGCAGCAGCGTTGTCTTGCCGACGCCGCTCGGCCCCAGGACCGCCAGGACCTGACGGCTCTCTACGCAAAACGAGATGTTTTTCAGTATGGGCACAGTCTTCTTATAGCCGAAGCAGCCGTTTCTCACTTCAAAGGTCATCGCCAGCTCCCTCCCGTCTTTTCAAAAGCGCAATGAAAATGGGCGCACCGATGACCGCCGTGAGAATGGAGATCGGGATCTCCGATTCCGACGCGCTGCGGGCCACGGTGTCGAGCAGGAGCATGAACGCCGCGCCGATGCTCGCACTGGCGGGGATCACGCGCCGGTTGTCGCTGCCGAAGAGCATCCGGCAGGCGTGCGGAACGACAAGGCCGACCCAGCCGACCTGCCCGCACATGGACACGCACGAGGCGATCACCGCCGTAGCCGCGACGATGATCAGTGCGCGGATCTTTTTGAGATCCACGCCGAGAGCGCGCTTCATCGTCCGAGAGCGTCAGAACGTTGCACTTCCAGCGAAGCATGATCAGCACGAGCGTACCGGCGAGAATGACCGGCATACCCAGCCGCAGCCCCTTCCACGTTGCGCCGTTCAGACTGCCGAGCAGCCAGTAGGTGATCTCCGGCAGCTTGTCCTCGGAATCGGCCGTATACTTTATCAGGCTGACGAACGCCTGAAAGAGCGAATTGACCACCATGCCCGCCAGCACGAGCATGATGATGGAGGTCTCCCGGCGGTTCTTTCCGGCTTTGTAGGTGATCAGCATGGCAACGACGCCGAACGCCATCGCCGTAAAGCTGTACAGCCACGAGCCCGCCGTTGAGTATCAGCGCGAGCGCCGCGCCGAAGCACGCGCCGGACGCTACGCCCAGCGTATCCGGGGATACCAGCGGATTCGAGAGCAGCGCCTGCATCCCGGCTCCGGCCACGGACAGCCCGCCGCCTACCAGCAATCCGAGCAGCACACGCGGCAGACGCACACCGATGATGATGCGCTCCTGCGGATCGACCGACGCCGCCGCTGCGTACCCGCGCTTTACCACGCGGAAAATAATCTCCAGCGCGTCGCCGAGATGCACGGCGTACCGCCCGACGGACAGGCTGACCGCCGCCGCAGCGAGCGGGACAAAAATGAGCAGTGCCACAAACGGTGTGGCGCGAAGTTTGCGGAGCAAGGGGTTCATCGTTCCTTTCGGTTAGCATTGTCTAACCGAAAGGATAGCATAAGGCTCCTGGTCTGTCTGTTGCCGGAGCCACAGTCGTTTTATTGCCTTCTGCACCCTTTTCTGCCGTTAGTAACCCCCAGTAAAACTGGGGTTCTTCGTATGCGGGCGAAGCCCTCTGCTCCTCGCGTAACGCGTAAACGTGTAATACGGTCTGCCAGCTGCGCAGGGATTGTTACTTGCCTCCCGTAAACGGGCCAATAGAGGCTATCGTCATCTGTTCACCTAATTCGTCCTCTTTTAGTTGGTTCCTTATGTACTCCGCAATTCGGGCCTCGTTCTTTCCTACCGTATCTACAGAATATCCTCTGCACCAAAATTCTCGATTGCGGTACTTGTACTTCAGTTCCCCGAATTGCTCATACAGCATAGTGCCGCTCTTCCCCCTTCAGGTATCCCATAAATCCCGATATCGACAGCTTCGGCGGTATCTCCACGAGCAGGTGAATGTGATCCGGGCAGGCTTCCGCTTCGATGATTTTTCACACCCTTCCATTCACATAGCTGCCGGAGTATTTTTCCTATGGCCGCACGCTTCTCTTTGTAGAATGCCTTTCTTCGGCATTTCGGCGCAAACACTATGTGATATTTGCAATTCCACTTCGTATGAGATAAACTGTTTATGTCATTCAGGCTCATTCTGAATGCCCTCCTTTTGCTTTTTAAGTGCAGTTGGCAGACCGCATTTTTATTCTAAAGCAAAAGGAGTTTTTTTGTCTCCCTCATCGCCAAAGGCTCTCTTTTGAACCACGCGTCTAACACGTGGTTTTTCGGATACAGCAAAGGCAGACGTTTTTCATCGTCTGCCTTTGCCTTTTTAATAATTGTTTCAATTACAGCATGGTCTCGTCGTACATCGCTCTCGCGCCGCCGATGAATTTGGGGCGCGTGCGCCGCGACGACCATCGCCGCGCCGATCGTGTGGTTTTCGAGCCGCACCGGCACCGCGACCTTTTTGAGGTGCATGCCGATGAGCGTGAGACCGATATCGAGCCCGGCGTCCGCCTTGATCTCCTCAAGCGCGACGGGTTCTTTGAGCGCGGCGTACACCTGCGTGGCAAAGCGAGCCGCCCGCCTTCGGCTGCGGCACAACGTTCACGATCTCCGCGCCCGGCACCGCCGCGCGCTCGGTGATGATGGCGCGGTTCAACTGCTCGCAGCACTGCACCGCAAAGGAAAAACACCGCGGCTTCCCGTCACGTCAAGAAGCGCGCGGGCGATCTCCCCCGCCGTTTCGACGCTGGAGTTTGTGCCGATCTTCGAGCCGACGACCTCGCTCGTGGAGCAGCCCACCACAAGGATGCTTCCCGGCTGCAGGTGCGCCCTTTCGCAGATCTCGGCAGCGGCCGCCGCCGTCTGTTCATATACCGTCATATTTTTCCTCCTTTACGCCTGTTTGATAACACGGCTCTTTTCCAGCGCCTTCACAAGCAGCACGCCGAGGATAAGTCCCGCCGCGCCCTGCACACCGTTGGCCGGAATGTTCACCGCCGACGGCACGAAGCCGTACAGGCAGCCCTCAAAAAAGATAGTAGCCGAGCACCATCCACAACTCCGCCGCCGCGCCGCTCAAAATGCGCGCCGTCAGGTTGCCGGTCTTCGCGCTGAGCGCCTTGAAGCCGTAAAGGCGATGAGCGCCATGAGCCCCTTTGATGGCAAACGTTGCGGGCGCATAGGCGACATACCCCGAAAAGAGGTCCGCCAGCCCCGAGCCGAGCCCCGCGGCGAGAAAGCCGTAGCCGGGCGCGAGCAGCCACCCGGCGGCGAGCACCACGCAGTCGCCGAGATTCAGATATCCGTCCATCGGCGAGGGGATTTTGATCACCATGGTCGCCACACGTGAGCGCGGCAAAAAGCGCCGCCGTTACGATCTGTTTTGTTTTTACCGTTCAATGGAATCGACCTCCCGGAATCATTGGTTTCTATGTCCAGTGTATAAGCAAATCTGGTTATACGCAATTACCAAATAGCGATATTTTTATATAACCAGATTAGGAGGTCAATATTTTGTTTCAGCGGACGAGCGCCGCGGCGAAGTCGTTCACATTCGTACCCGTGGGGCCGGTGATGATGAGATCGCCGGTGTCGCGCAGCACGTGGTAGGCGTCGTTATTTTGGAGCACGTCCGCCACGGTCTTTCCTGCCGCGGCAAGGCGCTCAACCGTGCCGCCGTCCGCGAGGCCGCCCGCGGCGTCCGTCGGGCCGTCCGTGCCGTCCGAGCCGACGGAGAATACGACGACGTTTTCTGCCCCCGCGATCTCCGCGGCGGCAGCGAGCGGGAGCTCCTGGTTGCGCCCGCCCTTGCCGTTCCCGGTGAGCCGGACGACCGTTTCGCCGCCGAGGATAAAGGCCCGCGGCGTGCCGCAGGACGCGTTCTCCCGCGCGAGCGCGCCGAGGCGCGCGCCGACCTCGCGGGCGACGCCCTGCTCACAGTCGGTAAGAATTTCCGGCGTATACCCAAGATCGCGGCAGGCTTTTTGCCGCGGCGGCGCACAGCTCGCGGACGCTGCCGGTGACGCGCACCGTCACGTTGTCCGCCGTTTTCGGCGTCTCCTGCGCGAGGAGTCCCCGCGCGGTATCGCTCAGCCGGAGAGCGTACTTTTCCGCGACGGCGAGCGCATCCGCGCATGTGGATGAGTCCGGCGATACCGGACCCGAGGCGATCATATCCACCGGGTCGCCGACGATATCGCTCAATATCACGGCAAACACATGCGCCGGGGCGCAATGACGCGCGAACCGGCCGCCCTTCACCGCCGAGAGGCGTTTGCGGATCGTGTTGATCTCCACGATGTCCGCACCGCAGGCGAGAAGCTGCGCGGTGATGTCCTGCAATTCCGCGCCCGAAACGAGCGGGCTTTCAAAAAGCGCGCTGCCCCCGCCGGAGAGAAGAAAGAGCACCGTGTCGTCCGCCGTGAGATTTTCGGTGAGCGCGAGCGCCTCGCGCGCGGCGGAGAACGAGTTTTCGTCCGGCACGGGTGTCCCGCCTCCCGGCAGACGACGCCGGGGATCGTCCCCTGCGCATGGCCGTATTTCGTGATGACGATGCCGGTATCGATCCGCTCGCCGAGCGCCGACACCGCCGCCGACGCCATGCGCCACGCCGCCTTTCCCGCAGCGACGAGGATCACGCGCCCCGGAAAGTCCGCCCCTGTCGAGCGCGCGCCGGACGGCTTCATCCGGCAGCACGGCTTCGATCGCGCGGGTATAGATATACTTCGCGTCCTCGCGCAGCGCACCCATGAGCCGATCACATCCTTTGGAAGTGCTTTTTGCAAAAAAAAGTACAGCGCCGTTTTCGTCGTTTGTAAACAAATCCGGCCGCAAAATGTGCGTTGACAAAACCCGCCGCAGGGCATAGAGTGGATTTGAATTTAAAAAAGCCGTAAGGAGGACACGCACTTGAAGCTCAACGCCAGAAAAGACGTACCGGTCAACGAGACATGGGATCTCTCCCTGATCTTCGCAGCGGAAGCCGATTTTGAGGCGGCGGTCGAAAAAAGCAAAGGCGCTTGCCGACACGCTGGAGAAAACGTACAAAAACGCTCTCACCACGCCGGAGAGCATCGCCGAATGCCTTGCGCTCTATGAGGAGCTGGAGATCCTGCTCTACCAGACGACGAGCTACACGAGTCTCGCCGTTTCCGTAGACTATACCGATACCGAGGCGCAGAAGAAGGACGCGAAGATGACCGCGCTCGCCGCCGAGATCGGAAGCCGCCTCTCGTTCATCGAGAGCGAGATCGCCGACGCGCCCGAAGAGCTCATCCGCGCCGCCATGGACAAGACCGGGCGCGCGAAGCATTATCTTGCGGAGATCCTCCGCGAGAAGCCGCACCGTCTCAGCGCTGAGACCGAAAAGGTCCTCGCCGCACTCCGTCCGGTATTCAACGCGCCCTACGACATTTACCACATGACGAAGCTCGCCGATATGAAGTTCGGCTCCTTCACCGTGAACGGCAGGGAATACCCGCTCGGCTACTCCCTCTTCGAGGACGAGTATGAATACGAGGCCGACACGGACGTGCGCCGCGCGGCGTTCCGCGCGTTCTCCGATAAGCTCCGGGAATACGAGAACACGACCGCCGCCACCTACAACACCTATCTCACGCAGCAGCGCATTATGGCCAAGCAGCGCGGCTTTGCCGACATGTTTGAAGCCGACCTCTTCACCGACCACGTCACGCGCGAGATGTACGACCGGCAGATCGACCTCATCACCGAAAAGCTCGCGCCCGCGATGCGCAGGTACGCCCGCCTCGTCGGGAAGATGAACAAGCTCGACCGCGTGACCTTCGCCGATCTCAAGCTGCCGCTCGACGCGGAGTTTGACCCGCGCGTCACGATCGGGGAATCGCGCGAATACGTCCGCAGCGCGCTCTCCGTTCTCGGACAGGACTACGCCGACATGGTGGACGAGGCGTACGATAAGCGCTGGATCGACTTTGCCCGCAACGTCGGCAAGGAGACGGGCGGCTTCTGCTCCTCGCCCTACGGCTGCAATTCCTACATTCTGCTCAGCTGGAACAACCGCATGGCAGACGTGTTCACGATTGCGCACGAGCTCGGCCATGCCGGACACTTCCGGCTGTGCAACGGCGCGCAGTCGCTCTTCGATACGAACGTCTCCGGCTATCTCATTGAAGCGCCCTCCACGATGAACGAGCTGCTGCTCGCGCAGGATCTCCTGCGCAAGAACACCGACAAGCGCTTCCGCCGCTGGGTGCTCTCCTCGCTCATCGGGCATACCTACTACCACAACTTCGTCACGCACCTGCGCGAGGCATGGTACCAGCGCGAGGCGATGAACATCATCGAGCAGGGCGGCGCGGTGAACGCCGAAACGCTCTCCGGCATTTTCCGCAAGAATCTCGAAACGTTCTGGGGCGATGCCGTGGAGCTGACCGAGGGCTGCGAGCTCACCTGGATGCGTCAGCCGCACTATTACATGGGGCTCTATTCCTACACCTACAGCGCCGGTCTCACGCTCGCAACGCAGGCCGCGCTCAACATCGCCGCCGAGGGCGAGAGCGCCGTGGCGCGCTGGCGCGCGATGCTCGAAGCCGGCAGCACGCGCGATCCGCTCGGTCTCGCCGCCATTGCAGGCATCGACCTCTCCACGCCGGACGCGCTTGAGCACACGATCGCCTACATCTCCGGTATCATCGACGAGATCGCCGCGCTGACGGAGGAGATCAACGGCATCACGCTGGATTGAATTTTTTCAAAACGGGCGCCGACTTTATCGCTTTTAGGTGTTAAAGTTTGTCCATCAAACCGAAGAGCAAGATAAGCAGCCCACCAATGAGACGTCTTTCAGAGAGCCGCCGATGGTGTGAATGCGGTAAGAGGTTTCCGCGGGTGAATGGCCTTGCGAGGGCAAACAGAAAGGGATCCTATCCCGAGTATGGGCGACGGAGTTGGCTGTCCGTTATCCTAAGGCCGGCGCATGAAGTGTGCGTTTAAGTGGGCGCGAAAGCGTCAAGCCGGGTGGTACCGCAGGAGTTTATCCAAGCTCTTGTCCCTGCATTTGCAGAGACAAGAGCTTTTTTTTTCCTGTCTCTGCTCCAGAAAAGAAAACTGACAGAAAAGGAGCAAAACACCATGGAAAACCGGAACATCCCCTACAAGATCTATCTCGACGAAGCCGATATGCCGCAGGCATGGTACAATCTCCCGCGCGGACATGAAGAATAAGCCCGCGCCGCTGCTCAATCCCGGCACAGGCTACTTCGACATGACCGTCTATCAGGCGTTCAACGACGGCAAGATGACCGACTACATCCCCACCGACGCCGAGCTTGCGCAGAGCATCGCCACACTCCCGAAAGTGCCGGGCATGGAATAAGAAAACGATATGACAACAGCAGCCCCGGCTACAAAGCTGGGGCTGCTGTTGCTTTATGGGCTTTTCAGATTGACACAGCCGTTTTTGCACCGGAAGCCGCTTCGGGATCGCTCAGCGTCATAGCGTTTTGGAATAGCCGGATCTCGTCAAGGTATGTCTAAGGGCTTTGGATCATCCCAGTTTCCTGCCTTTTATTTCTAAAAGGCGATGCTTGTTGGTATAGGTCATCCTTGATTTTCTAAGCGCAATAATGGGTTATAAATACTAGTGATAGTAGCATATCCGACAATACGGGCACCTTCTTGTATGCTAATCTTTTTTCCAATCCATAAACAATGCGGATACGATTCGGGAGACAAAAAATGTGATTGTACCCTTTGCTGTTCCATTTGGAGGGACGGACTCGACACTATAGTAATGGTGAATACCTGTGGTTAAATAATCATCCATCACTGAGTGCGCTGGTCTGTAGCCATCATTTGCAGGATTCTTTCTCGTGCCATTGAATTCAAATATTACTTCAACATCTGGAGATCTATTCATAACATTCGCCTCCTTATGACATAAATTTAATCGTTCCGCTAACAGCTTGGTTAAATGCTCCAAGCTGATCCCCATAAACAGTCAAAGTGCCTGCGCGGAATATGCTTGTGTCAACTCCTCCCGTGTACAGTTGATTAAGCATACTGTTAGGAACTTTTGCACAGAATGTTTACATATCACGGGCTATCCGCTATGTACCAGCAAGCATCGCCTTTGGGGACAAAGGCAAGTTTTTGGGATGATCCCAATCCCATATAGGTTTCAGGAATATTTCTGACAAGTGCCGCAGTATCACAACGGCAATGCTTGCTGGTGATGTACGAATTATTTTGTTAGCGCTATTAGAGTTCGTTTGGCCGCTAATTTAATGTCTTTATCCGCGCTAGTTGCCAAAGATGTGATAACATCCCTTACTTCTTCTGATGGATAATATTTCAATCCATAGATAGCTGTAAATGCCAGTTCTCGTTTCATAAATTCTAATGGCGGGAAATATTGTTGTTTGTCGTCATAAATTCCAACATCATACGCTGAAAAGGAATCTTTAGCACAATAAGATAATAACAAACCCTTCATTTCCGGCATCATCCAAGAGGCAAGCATCCGCATCGTGAAAGGTAAATAAAATGCATCCCGCGGGCTATGTGCAAGCTCTATCAGATTTTTTTCGCAAGTCTTTTTTGGCTTCAATTTTCTAAATGCATCATCATATCTAACGTAAATATGTGCCGGTGCCGGTTCTCCGGGCTTTGGCGATATATTTATCGGACGATCTGAACTGCATATACAATTGAAAGACCAGCGTATCACAGTCTTTTATTTTATCCGATACCATTTGCGGGATCAAATATGCTTTCACACCTTCTGACGAAAATTCTGTGATGTATTTAGCAACAATACTTCCAGCGCCAGGGATATTGAACGCATCCAACTCCGCAAGATAGTGATAATCAGTACCCGCATAGCGATTGATCTCATCTAATAATTTATACAGCAATTCCTTGTCCGCCTTCGGATAAATATAATCCAGCCCTCTTTTTTCACGTTCAATACTGGCAATTAACATTTTGCTGTAGTTCAACATTCGTCATTCCTCGTTTCACCAAAGGTAATTTATATGCCACCCAGCATCAATCACTGTTTTTGCTATGCGGGTTGTTGGCCGAACCCATAATTCTAACGATCGACCTGTGTCATTCGCAAATGCAGCAAAATCACGCAACTGTTGTGTGTTAGAAATATATTTCACATTTTTACTTCTGTAAGCGTTGTATCTGTCATCGCGTCAGGAATCCGGAGTTCGACCATTAATTTGTATTGGCTTTTTGCAGATTGATCAATTCCAACCATCCTTTCTCCGGCTTTACCCATCGAATTAGGTGAGCCCGTGGTAGCTGAGTGAACTTTGGCATATTTGAATGCTGCTCCTCCTAAGGCTGACAGACTGCCGAACATGAATCCGTTACAAGCACCATCAATAGCTCCTTGCTTGCCGTTGTTTAAATATCCTGCGCCAGCACTAACTGCGGTACTAAGAACTACACTACCAACAACCTTTGCAACACCTACAGCTACCGCTGCAGCACCGCCGCCTGTCGCTACTGTTAATGCTATAGCCCTGCGAGAGCAACAGCACCAACCGTTACTTTTAACCAATTAGGCATAGACCAGTTGCCGTTAACATCAAAACGGTTAACCGGGTTATTCATGCAATACGCAAACAGATTATAACTTAACGGGCTACCATCTGCACCGAGATAGTCTATATCGTCTGAGTTAATAAACCTACCAATCTCAGGATCGTAATAACGGCTGGGTCGAAGTAGTAGCCTCTGTAGCGGATGGGGTTGGATGTGGCGAGGGAGCCTTCGGAGGTCAGGACGTTGCCCCAGGCGTCGTAGGTGTAGGCGGCGAGGACTGTTCCGTCGGCGGAGATCACGCGCTCCACGTCGCCCTGCTGGTTCTTTACGAGGATACACTCCGTCTCGGCGTCGGCAGTCTTGTAGGTATAGCCTATCAGCTCGCCTCCGGAGCTGTAGTGGAAGTAAAACGCATCCGCCGCGCCCACGTCCGCCATGAGCTGGCTGCTGTTCCAGATATAGCGGCGCGTGCTGCCGTTCACCGTCTTTTCGGTGCGGAGTCTGGCGTCGTTGTATGAGAAGGAGAGCGCCGTGCCGTCCTTCTGCATGGACGCCAACTGCCGCCCGCCCTGCCAGCTCATCCCCCAGCCGCGGTAGATCGTCGGGTTGCCGATTCCGTCGTAAGTTATGGCTTCGCCGTTGTAGGCGGTGAGCAGATCGCGCCATGCAGCATCCCCATAAGTGTACGAGACCGTGACGGGGTTGGATGTCTGCCCGTCCGCATAGTCGTATTCGGTTTTCGAGAGGATGTTCCCGCCGAGGTCATAGGCATAATTCCATGCCTTGCCCGCCGCGGTATTGTACTCCCAGACGAGCTGGTTCAGGCTGTCGTAGGCATACGTTGTGCTGCCGTCCGAGAGAATGTTTCCGTTCGCGTCGTAGGTGTACGAGTGAGAAACCGTGTTCCCGCCGAAGCTGCTCGTCAGGGACGACACCTGCGTCGTCGTATGCTCGGCATCTATGTCACGGTAGGCATATGTCGTAGAAAGGACGGTATTTCCGCTGTTCTGGACAGTCTTGCCGGTAATGCGGCTATAGCCGTCATACGTTATGGATTCCGAAACACTGCCATATGCCGTATTGGTCGGACGGTGGTCATCATCGTACGAGTACGCATAGGTATCCGTCCGCAGCGTGCCGTTGTTGTTTACGCGCGTGGTTATCGCCGTGACGTTCTGGTCCGCGTCATAGCTCCACGCAATGTCCGAAATGAGGTTCGTCCCGTCCGTCACAACGATGCGCGTCAGGCGGTCCATGGCGTCGTAGCCGTAGTATTCGGCGGTGAGAAGGGTCTCTCCGGTTATTGTGCCATTTTCGAGCGTGAGTGACTTCTTCTCTATCTTACTTATCTGCCCGCGGGAGTCGTAGGTATAGGCGTATCCCGTGCCGGTGTTATCGGAGAGGTTCGTGTACCGCCGGAGCAGATCGTCCGTCTGGGCATCGTAGTCATACTTCCACCAGAGGCCGTTGCCGTACAGCTGCTGCGCCAGCGTCCATGCGCCGGAATTGTAGTCGTTCGAGACAAGCGTCCATGTCTCGCCTATCTTTACCGCCGTGGAAAGTCCGGCAACGCCATACGAGAAGTTGTACGTCGTGGAGGAATCTCCGCCCGAGTGCGAGAGCGACGTGAGATAATCGTCCGCATACACGCTCGAAACGCTGCTGCCGTCCGCGCCCGTCACGCCCGTCTGCCGCCGCATCGAGTCGTAGCTGTAGCTCGTTACGGCGTTCTTCGCGTCCGTCACTGCCGTTACGAGGGGAACGGTCCGTGTCGTTCGAGTAAGTGATCGTATTCCGGTCGCCGCCGGTGGTGCTCGCGAGCATGTTTCCGTCCGCGGTGTAGGTGCTGTCCGAACGGATCGCCGCGCCCGTGTCGTTCTGCGGCCGGATCGTCACGCTCGTGCTGTTGCCGTAAGCGTCGTACCCGTAGTCCGTCTGGAGACCTGTTGCGGTTACGGAACGGGTGAGCTGGTGGTTATCGTTATAGGTATACGAATACTGCCCGCCGCCCGGCATTGTGATGGTCGCAACATCGCTCGTACCCTCGACGTAAGTGTATGTGGTCGTCGTGCCGTCCGGATTCTTTACGGACGTGAGATTGCCGTCATCGTCGTAGGTGTACATAGTCGAACGGTTCGCGGAAGAGCTGCGCGCCGTCGAACCACGGTCAGGAAAAATCAGAACTCTCATTAAGTTTGATTGAAGAAAAAAAATCTGGTTGTTTCAGTTTAGGGAGCTGATTGCAAAAGTTCAACAGCAATCCATATTCTGTGCTTATGAAAAAAAGCAGCAGTTGTGATTGTCATATCCTCCGTCGTCGTCCAATTCCATATACAATTCTACGAAAATATGTCCCAGCCTGTCTTTTCGCAAAAAAGCGCAGGGATAGGCAAGCTGGAGAATCATTGCCTCTTTTTCCGCTTACCCAACAGGATTCTTCAACTGAACCATTCAAAAACCGTGTTATTTGGCTAGACAAATCATCAATTAACGAATTCGACAAATATACTGCTGAGGTTGCGGTGATAATTGGCGAAGAACCTATAATTCTATATTCTGCGAAATCTATGTCTTGCCAAATTTTCTGTATACTTAAATAATCATCCATAAAAACACCCTATAATTATTAATAATATTAATAAGGAATTACTTAAACTTGAAATCATCGAACACATTCAGGATTTCATTATAAACATAATGAATATTAATTTGCCCCTGAGATGTTTTGAAAAGTTGTTGCATTTTTACCCATCCTTCTGTTGCAGGCCAACGAGGATCATTTAACGCAAAATTTGTTAACGGCTGACCGGCCGATGGATTTGATTTAACCTGTTCCATAGCGAGTTGCTCATTCAAATTGCGCGGAACAGTTCTGCCCGTAGAGCCTCGAGATACGAATTCACTTGGACTTGTTGTAGTTGTTGCTTTACTTCCTAAATATGCCCCAACAGCACCAAGTGTTCCCCCTCCGACAGTGGCTGCCACTGTACCCCAATTACCTTGGTCAACAAAATCCTTCGGGGATTCTGAACTGGCCGCTGCTGTAACTGCCGCTGTACCAAAAGCAACCGCCGATCCGATAAACGCCGATGCGGTAACAGTAGCCGCTGCCGACGTAGCCGCCATGCCGCTTCCAACCATCCCGACAGCCATCGCTGCAGCTGCAAAACCTCCGCATGTAACAACCGTTGCAATAGCGCATGCCGCAACAACCGCAGCGCCGATTGCCCAGTGCCACCATGCTGTCCCGTTGGCATCGGTGCGACTAATCGGGTTATTCCCGCAGTAAGCAAACAGATTCAACCCCGTCATGTCATTAAACGCCAGCTGATTGTCTACGTTAATGAATCTGCCAACGGCGGAATCATAGTAGCGGCTCTGGAGATAGTAGAGGCTTGTTTCGGTGTCGAAGTAGTAGCCCCGGTAGCGGATGGGGTTTTGCTGGGCGAGGGTACCTTCGGCGGTAAGAACGTTGCCCCATGCGTCGTAGGTGTAAGCGGCGAGGATTGTTCCGTCGGCAGAGATGACTCTCTCGACGTCGCCCTGCTGGTTCTTTACGAGGATACATTCCGTTTCCGCTTCGGCTGTCTTATAGGTGTAGCCTATCAGCTCACCGCCGGAGCTGTAGTGGAAGTAAAACGCATCACTCGCGCCCACGTCCGCCATGAGCTGGGTGCTGTTCCAGATGTAACGGCGGGTGCTGCCGTTCACCGTCTTTTCGGTGCGCAGTCCGGCATCGTTGTACGAGAAGGAGAGCGTCGTGCCGTCCTTCTGCATGGACGAGAGCTGCCGCCCGCCCTGCCACGTCATGCCCCAGCCGCGGTACGACGTCGGGTTCCCGATTCCATCGTAGGTTATGGCTTCGCCGTTGTACGCCGTCAGCAGATCGCGCCATACGGCGTCGCCGTAGGTATAGCTTACCGTGACGGGATTGGAAGTCTGCCCGTCCGCATAGTCGTACTCGGTCTTGGAGAGAATGTTCCCGCCGAGGTCGTAGGCATAGTTCCACGCCTTGCCCGCCGCGGTGTTGTACTCCCAGACAAGCTGGTTCAGGCTGTCGTAGGCGTAGGTCGTTGTGCCGTCGCTTAGGATATTGCCGTTCGCATCGTAGGTATACGAGTGCGAGATCGTGTTCCCGCCGAAGCTGCTCGTCAGGGACGAGACCTGCGTCGTCGTATACTGGGCGTCTATGTCGCGGTAGTCATAGGACGTGGAGAGAACGGTATTTCCGCTGTTCTGGACGGTTTTTCCGGTAACTCGGCTGTAGCCGTCGTACGTTATGGATTCCGAAACGCTGCCGTAGGTCGTGTTAGTCGGGCGGTGGTCATCGTCATACGAGTAGGCATAAGTATCCGTCCGCAGCGTGCCGTTGTTGTTTACGCGCGTGGTTATCGCCGTGACGTTCTGGTCGGCGTCGTATGTCCACGCGATATCCGAGATGAGGTTCGTCCCGTCCGTCACGACGATGCGCGTCAGGCGGTCCATGGCGTCATAGCCGTAGTACTCCGCCGTCACGAGCGTTTCGCCCGTTATCGCGCCGTTTTCGAGCGTGAGAGATTTCTTCTCTATCTTGCTTATCTGCCCGCGGGAATCGTAAGTATACGCATATGCCAATGCCGCCGGTATCCGAAAGATTCGTATACCGCCGGAGCAGATCGTCCGTCTGCGCGTCGTAGTCGTATTTCCACCAGAGGCCGTTGCCGTAAAGCTGCTGCGCCAGCGTCCACGCGCCGGTGTTGTAGTCGTTGGATACCAGCGTCCATGTCTCGCCTATCTTTACCGCCGTGGAAAGTCCGGCAACGCCATACGAGAAGTTGTACGTTGTGGAGGAATCTCCGCCCGAGTGCGAGAGCGAGGTCAGGTAGTCATCCGCATACACGCTCGAAACGCTGCTGCCGTCCGCACCGGTAACGCCCGTCTGCCGCCGCATCGAGTCGTAGCTGTAGCTCGTTACGGCGTTCTTGGCGTCTGTTACGGCGGTCACTATGGAACGATCCGTGTCGTTCGTGTAGGTGACCGTATTCCGGTCGCCGCCCGTCGTGCTCGCGAGCATGTTGCCGTCCGCCGTGTAGGTGCTGTCCGAACGGATCGCCGCGCCCGTGTCGTTCTGCGGCCGGATCGTCACGCTCGTGCTGTTGCCGTAGGCGTCGTACCCGTAGTCCGTCTGGAGACCTGTTGCGGTTACGGAACGGGTGAGCTGGTGGTTATCGTTATAGGTATACGAGTACTGCCCGCCGCCCGGCATCGTGATCGTCGCCACATCGCTCGTACCCTCGACGTAGGTATACGTTGTCGTCGTGCCGTCCGGATTCTTTACGGACGTGAGATTGCCGTCATCGTCGTAGGTATACACATAGTCGAACGGCTCGCGGAAAAGCTGCGCGCCGTCGAACCACGCTTCGTTCCCGTTGTTCTCGTAAACGAAAGCGAACTCTGCGCTTGTGTAATCCCCCGTCGCGGTCAGCTTGCCGGAGAGGAACTGCCAGTAATGCACGTCCTCGTTCACGGGGACGTAGCTCGTCCCCGCGGCGGTCGTGCCGTTATAGAGCGTTACCGCGATGCCCGCCCGGCGCGGGTAATCCGTCCGAGTCTCCATGGACGCGCTGTCCAGAGGAACGGTCGCCGCCTTCGCCCAGCCGCCGAACGTGAAGATATCCCCCGCCGTGCCGGAGACCGTCACCGTCTGCGTATACCGCTTCGAGACCATCCCCTTGCCCGTCAGGTGCAGCGCGTTCGTATCCAGTCCGCCGCGGGTCTCCCCTGCGGCGTTTTCCACGTTCACCGCTCCGTCTGTACCTGTTGTTGCCGTACCGGTCCATGTGCCGGAGATGTCCGCGGAGATGTCGCCGTTCGAGAGGAGGTTGACGTGGTCCACGAGCGAGATCGTCTCGGACGTGTCCCCGATCTGCACCGTTACGGACGAGGTATCCCCCGTCCGGTACGCGCTCTGGAGGCGGGAGCTCGAAAGCAGCTGGTTGGCGCGATTCGAGGCGCTTTCGTCCTGTGCGTACCGCCCATACAGCGCCTGTCCCGCGCTGTTGTACACCGCCGTCGTGTTGCCGAAGTTGTTGAACTGGTAGATGACGTACCGACCGAGGTTGTCCGTCACCTTCGTCGTGTTGTCGCCGTAGGAGAATGTGAGAGACGTTACGCTCGTGTTTTTGGACGTATACGAAAGCGCCGTCGTCCGCGCGGGGCTGGCGGACGAGCACGAGACGGAGAGCGTATCGCGGCTGCCGTCCGCGTTCTCGATGTCTGAGGCGGAGGTCATGATGTGCGCGCCGTCCCAAGCGTACGTTACGCTCTCCCCGTCATGATAGGTAACGGAGGCGAGGTCGCCCGCCGCGGTATACGCATACGTCACCGTCTCGATGGCGTCCGAACCTGCGCCAGTATAGGTGAGCTGCGTGAGGCGGCCGTCCGAATAGGCGAAGGCATAGTGCCGCCCCGCGCCGTCCGTGAGGGCCGTAACGCGGCTGCCGTCCGACGTGATGCTTATGGCGTTCCCGTAGGCGTCCTTTACGGCGGTGAGCTGTCCCGCGGACGAGAACTCCATGGTGTTGCTCTTCTTGTCCGTGATGGTGTATCCGCTGTCGGAGACCGTCAGGGTATACCCGTACCCCAGCTCGTCCTTCCATACGCCGTTCGCGGAGACAAAGTACTTCTCCGTGCCGTCCCCGTCCGTCCAGCGGTAATAGCTCGTGCCGGAGACGGTGCATGCCTCGATGCTCTGCGCGTAGTTGCTGCGCCAGCCGTAGCCGTATCCAATATCATTTGCTCTGGCGGCGAGACTGTAGCAGAAGCCCGGCGCGGCGCTTCATCCGGCTGCCGCCGTAGCTCATGTCCGTGCGGCTGAGAAGGTAGTTGCCCGAGAAGTCCTGCACATACGCCGTGCCTGCGCGTCCGAGGGCCCTGGGATGTAATCCCAGCACTCTTCGAGGCCGCTCGTGTTGATGTAGAAGATCTCCAGCTTGGGATAGCGGTTGTTGCCGCTGTTTTCCTTTGCGTAGTAGTAATACCAGCAGTAGGTGCTCTCGTCCATGGACTTTATCATAAGTCCGTTGTTGAGCTCTCCGGCGTACCACCCGCGCGCCGCGCGGGTGATGTCGAAGATGTTATAGCCCATGCGCCGGTTGTTGTTGAGCTTGAAGTCGAGCGCCGTCTCGTCGCAGGCGGGCTGATTGTTCCAGGAGATTTCCGTATAGTCGAGCCGTTCGGCGGCGGAGACCGGATAGATGCTGCTCTCGAGCGTGCCGGGGACCTTGGAGCTGAACTCGCAGTAATAGTGCAGCTTGGCGCTTATAATGACGTCCGAGCTGCCGATGGAGGGCAGGTCATTGATGCGGATGAACGTGCGGCAGGTGCCGCTCGTTCCGGCGTTGCCGACGATAAGATTATTCGTATAGGGATAAGAGTAGCGCGCTCCGGCAGTAGTGACATAGCAGTCCTCGAAGCTGGAGGTGCTGAGCATGGTATAGATCGTGGGGTCGAGCGTCACGGGCCAGCTGCGCGCAGAGTCGGAAAGCCAGTCGTGGTCCGGGCGGCAGACCATGGCATATTCGCCGGTGTTGAGCGTATACAGCTCGACCGCGACATTGCCGATGAGCCCGTCCGCGTCGTAGAGGTACGAGGGCGGGATATAGAAGATGATCTCGCCGTTCTCGTCCGTGAAATCGATGCTGCCGTCCTCGTGGAGCTTGGGCGTGAGTCCCGGCGCCGCGATGGTGGAGGAGTAGACCTCCGACGTGGAAGCGAGGCTTTGGAGGATATAGCTTTCTTTGAGAGAGTTGCTCTGGAGGTCGTAACGGATGTCCGCGCCGCCGTATACGCCCGCATAGGTGACGCTGCTTTCGGTATGCACGGCGGTCATGCGAGCATTCGCGCCCGCGCCCGTTTCCGGCGCGGACGATACCGCGGACGACGACGACGCGCCGTCCGGACGGAAGTACAGGGTATATCCGCGGTGCGTCACGGCGATGCGGTTCGTATCCGTGAGCGACGTGGGGAACGTCACGGAGAGCGCTCCCGCGGCGTTGCGCAGCGCCGGTTCGGTGATATCCAGCGTTTCGCTGTAGTCCAGCGCTGCGTCCACGGAAGCCGTTCCGGCAGCGTCCATAATGCCGCCGCCCTGCTCCTCGCTCACGACCGCGCCGGTCGGCACGCCCGCATGCGCGGCCACGGTATACGAGGCCGTGGTCTCGTTCAGGCGGTTGTCGATGTCCTGCCACGCGCCGTTCTCCTCGTAGTGCACGGCGCTGGGGTACACGACCGCCATTTTGGCCCCGTTTTCCAACGTGTACTGTTTCGTGAACTCCTCGCGCAGGGAGGTATCTTCCCCGAGCACGGCGATCTCGTCCGCCGCCACGGCGTCCGACATATCCACCGGCTGGAAGCTTTCGTTCGTATAGGAGGCATCCCCATCCGCCGCCAATGCCGTTACCGGCAAAAGCTGGAACAGGAAAACCACCGAAAGAAACAGGCACAGGGCTTTTTTCAGACGAGACATGGTTTGTCCCCCTTGATACAAAAATGACACAATGTCGCAGATCGATAAAATTGCATAATTTCATCGGGTTTACGGACTTCGTGTCTGGGAAAATTATATATACTCAGAAAGGAAAATGCAAGAAAAAGTTATCTAATCCTGCATAAGCGCCGACGAAAAAAAGGAATTTCGCAAAAGGCGTTCCTTTGGCGGAGAAGCCGGATTTGAACCCGGGCTCGGCTCATCACCGACTACTCCCTTAGCAGGGGAGCCTTCGGCCACTTGGGTACTTCTCCAAACCGCTCGAGTATCATATCACAGGGTATGCGGCCTTGTCAATGCAAAAATCAGTCCAGCACGGATTTTACGGCGGAAAGCACGTCCGCGGCGACCTCCTCGGGCGTGCGGGCAGCGTTCACGATGCAGATCCTGTCCCGGTGCTCCAGCCGCCGGAAGATCTCATAATACCGCCGGCGCACGGCGAGCAGGGAATTTTCGTTCTCGTAGATCTCGCGGTAAGACCGCCCCTGCTCCATGCGGCGCAGGCACCTCGTCGTCCAAATCAAGAAACACGCAGAGGTCGGGCTTTCGGATCTCCGGGCAGTCGATATTGATACGGAACACCCATTCCGGGTCGGTCACGGTGCCCTGGTAGGCGAGCGAGGAATAGTAATACCGGTCGCAGAGGACAACGCGCCCCCTCCGAGAGGAGCTTTCAATGCCGTTGATGGGGTTTACGTTGTGCGCCACGCGGTCGGCCATGAAGAGCGCCGCGATCTCCGCGCCGGTGCGCGGCGTGAAGCCGGGAGAGCGCGTCGCGCGCGAGCCCGCCGGTCGTGCTCGCCGTCGGCTCCGCGGTCTCCGCCACGGCATAGCCGAGCGCGCGCAGGTTTTGGGCAAGCGCCGTCAGCTGCGTGGTTTTCCCCGAGCCGTCCAGCCCTTCGATGACGATAAATTTTCCGTTCATGGCAGTTCCTCCCGCCGCGAGGCGCGATTTGTTCACAGATATTATAGCAAAACTCTTTTCTCGCGGCAAGAAAAATGATATAATATATTTTGTATTATTGTCTTTACGGAGCGAATGTATGACAGAAACCGCTTTTTTACAATACACCGGGTATGTGCTCGCGTTTTTCGCTGTTTGATCGTGGCACGCTGCGCGCGCTCGATGCTGAGCGAAAGGTATGTGCCGCGGACGATCTGACCAAGGAGAT
>VOFG01001215.1_pt1 | contig 50000 bp, 80 predicted proteins | sample 5384171 | NCBI WGS metagenome assembly VOFG01 (sample SAMN12384726, study PRJNA508395) | human gut metagenome | isolation source: healthy gut F | host: Homo sapiens
ATTTCACAATCTTCCAGTTTTTCCCCGTTCTTTTTCCAGCACAAGGTTAAACTGCGATACCTGTGTTGTCATGGTCTGCTTATCCAGATATTTCACTGCAAGGGAAAGCTGTCACCTGATTTCCGTTTCGATTGTAGACTGGATTTACCAGTTCCGGAGAAAAGATATTCTTTCCCCACAGGTTTTCAGCACGCCCTCATTCACATAATAGGTCAGCTCCTTTGCGGTTGCCGTAGGGTACAGCTTGAAAAAGGTGGAGAAATTCGTTGATTTCCTCTGTGGTGATGGAATCCACCGTACCGTCACTTTATTGCCGCTTTTGGGAGTGTAACCGGATTTTACGGGAACGCTGGTAATGGTTGGGTTCTGGATAATCGTCAGGTTTCCAGAACCGTCCACATAGACGGTCACCTGATAGGCAGAACGGACGGTTTTTACCGGATTCTCCCTCTGTGATATGCTGTTCCACCGTATAGGTCACTTGATAATGCTGCTCCTTTGAACAGTCAAAGAAAGTGGAGGAGATCCCCCAAACACACATACGTCCAGCCCTCATACTTTAAGGCTTCCTCCATGATAGCCTGTACCGTTTCATCAAACTGCCGAGATTAAGGTATTGCGATACCAAGAGGACATAGAACATATTTCCATAGAATACCGCCAGCCCCCGTTTTCTCTACGGCAACAGGGTTGAATTGTAAGGTGAACTTTCTTTCCGCCGGATTTGTCCCTTGCAAAGCTCTCTCTGCGGATTCAAAGGTGTATTTTTCCCACGTCCTGCCACATAGTCTAGGAAACCGCCGCCATAGTTGTAGGACTGAACCACATGTTTAAGTCACAGCCCTTTGCTTCTGCCGCTGCGAGCAGTTCCGAGAAATATTTGCAGCCCTGTTTGATGGATTCCTCTGTACTAAGGGAGTTCGGGGAAGCCCCAGAGATTCGAGGACTGCATAACGTCTTCCAGCGTGCCGCCGGATTCCACCTGAATGATGGCGGCAGCACATTTAAGTATTCCTCTATGCCATATTCCCTTGCATACTTTTCCAGCATGAGGCATGGGGGCGAGGACTTCCTGTGATACGCTCACGCCCCCATAGATAAGGTTTCCGCCGCTTCCTCCGTCTTCCTCATCCGAGAAGACAATCACCACCAAAAAGGAGCAGGAGAACATCATCACGAACACGCCGGAACAGGCAAAGAAAAGGTGTCTTAACTTCATGGCTTCTCCCCTTTCTTCTGTTTGGACGCCGCTGTTACTGTTTTTGTCCACTCCTTTCTGGCGGTGGTACGCCGGATGGTAAAGTTGGATTCTTTTACCCAGGGGCAGCCGTTTTCTTTCCGGTATCACAGGAGCCGTATCATTCTGGACAGGTCTTGTCGGAGGGGGAGCAGCAGGTGTAGTAGTTGTCTTTTGTCTTTCATCTGGTTTGTCTGGGGAAGCCGGAGGGTCTATCTGGCGTTCTGTCCCCACAGGCGGCGTCTGTTCATGGTGGATGGAAGCCGCTTTTACCACCGGAACCGAAGACCGTTCTGCCACAGTTCCCCCATAAGAAACCTGTCCCCGTTCCCTGATGGATGGGGAAGTTGGCTGTATAGCTGGCTTTCCTGTATGAGGTATCTGCATGATGTCGGAAATCTTCCGGCTGCTTTGCAGTAACAGGGCGTTCATGGACAGGAGCCGCCCCTTTGGGTACTTCAGGCTGTCTTTTGCGGCTGTTTTGCCTGTTCAGTTCCGCCATGCGTTCTGCAATGGTCTGTCTGCGGCTTTCTGCCTGTGCGTTCCGCTGTTCGGTTCTGGCAGTTCGGGTCTGGGTCACGCTGGAAGTAAAATCCGTACTCCCTCTGATACCTGTGTTTTCCTGTGGTAAAGAGCGTACTTTGCATTGACAGGCAAATCCTTTGCCTGCTCTCGAAGCTGTCCGGCAGTATCGGCTATCTTATCTTTGGTATCTGCCACCGCACCTACCGCAGAACCAGCCCGTTTCCATGCGGATTCCTTTTCCGGTGCTGCCTGCCCATCTGGTCTGCTGTGGTCTGCCTGTGTCCGTTTGGAAGAACCGGAGCTGGAAGCAGTTCTCTGGTCTGAGCCAGCCTGTTTTCCTGCGTGGTGAGGCAGCCGTACCAGCCCCAAGAGCCGCCACAGAACGTCTAACTTATGCTGTAAGCGGTGCATATGGGCGTGCATGAGCATACAGGGTCTTCATGATACGGCTTCCCATGCTTTGGGAATCCCCCGCTTTGTAAGGAGAACATCCCCATCAAATCCCCCAGCTTGAAATAAATTCCGGCAAAAGGTCACTATCTGCAAGAACGCCGTTAGGAAGAACGGATATTCCCCAGACAGGTTGTAGAGCATGGTGGAAATGCTGAACGCTACCGTGATAATCAGGGTGATTCCGGCTCTGGAAAGGATGGTATTGAACAGTTTTGTAATGGCACGTTTGGACATCCCCTCAAAGGGGAACCATGCTGAGGAGGAAGCTCACAGGCAGGAACATGGCGTAGATGATAAAAAAGCACCTGTGAAAAAATCATTATCCCCGTGAGTAGGAATACAAAAACGGAGATACCGATATTGAACATAAACAGGGAAGAATACGGTTCCCAAAGCGGTTGATGGTTTTGTGATGGTAAGGTTGGTGTTTTCCCTGTCTTCGATTTCCTCCACCACGATTTCTTCCCTGTCCTGCCCGTTGTTTTCGTCTGGGCTGGTTGAGCAGGCGTTCACGCGGTCAGCCCCAAGGTTTTCCACATCCGAGTTGCCGTATTGAAGCAGTAGCCACGGTTGCTGAACCTGTATGGAAAACAGGCTGTCACGAATCAAGTCCACGCTGTCTTTTCCTTGACTTTCCGAGTTCGGCAGCACAATCTTTGTGCCAAGGGTCAGGCTGGCATTGCTGATGTCTGCGGAAAATTCATTGATTTTCCCGATATAATCAGGGCATAAGCGATAAAGGCAGCGGACAGCACGAACACCACCACGAAATTCACAACGGCATGGATGGCTTTGTGGTTTCCCTTTTGATAAGTCCTGTGTGAGCAACGTAAATCCCCACCACCAGAATGAGAATCAGCAGGAACCCGATATAAAATCCCTCCGAGGACAAGCCGCCTGTGGTAACGCCTGCAAGGGTCTGCATATTTTTTCCCAATGGAATCCGCCGTAGAGGAAATGAAGTCCAGCAGTAGGCTTCCTGAATCAGATACCCCGTGGCGTTGGAAGGTACAGGCTGATTGTCCAAATAAAATTGGTAATGGCATATAGTCCATACATGACCTGTTTTCCGATACCGTCCAGCCAGTTCCACGGGAGCCAGTCCCATCCGCTGTCCACATAAAAATCAAGCTGGTAGTTGTCCAGAGGATATTTGCTGTATTCGTTGGCAGCGTCCACCGTATCATCCACCAGTCCGGCAGCATGGGCGGCTGTGCCGAACTGCCAGCAGCAGGAGGATGAGCAGGAGTGCCAGAAGCACCCTGCCAATCACTTTTCCTGCTATTTTCCAAGACAAGCCCTTTTTTTTTTGCTGAATAGGGAACAGGGAGCTGCTGCCCGTTGGAAGTTCTATGTATCACCATCATTCCACCTCTTTTCTCACGGGCGGTCTGGTGTCAAAGGCATGGAACAGGTCTTCAAAGATAGGATGGAACTGTATCACTCCTACACGCCCGTACAAATCACTGATAAGGCACTGTCCGTTTTCCAAGTCACGGAGCCGCTTCTGGTTGTTTTCATCTTCGGAATCTACCCCGAAAAAGGCGAGGGTCTTCTTGATTTCGTTGATGTCCGTGGAACGGAACGCAAACTTCAAGCCCAGATTGTTTTTCAGCTTTTCATCCAGCAAATCGTCCGTGTTCTGGGTGACAAAGTAAACGCCTGCGTTCATGGCACGTCCGGCACGAACCAGCTTCATAGAGAGGGTCTTGCCCTGTGCTACCTGTAAGAAGCTCCATGCTTCGTCCAAATCCACAATCTTAAACACGCTGCGGTCGGTGTGGATGAAGTCGAGGGCAAGGTGCTGATTACAATGAGCATTGCCACGGAAAGCAGCTCCATTGTGGTGTATTCTTCAAATGAGGTTTCCTTATCCGGCAGCACCAAATCCGCTACCTGAATGATATTGAGCTGCTTTTCAAGGCTGATGGACTGTGTGACATCCCCATCCGAAAAGAGCAGGTGTGCAAAGTCATAGTCCGTAAAAAGGATTCGATATGGTCGGCTATGCTGGTGCTGATGGTGGTTCCCTCCGCCCGAAGTTCCTCAATCACTTTGAAAAGTCCCCGTTCCTCACTGTTTGTCACCGCACGAATGGCTTTCCGAAGAACAGGGAACTTTTCCCCGTCACGGCTGGAAATGCCCGTTAAAAGGTCAGGATGTCGATTGCCAGTGATTCGGAATCCTTTGGGTTCTCCATAATCACATACGGGTCGAGTAAGCCCTGTTCTGTTCCTCCGAAGTCAGGTTTACGATATTGATTTCATGGGCGATTTCCGGCAGGGTTTCTTTCCAGCGTCCCCGTTCCGCTTTCGGGTCAACAATGAGTGCCTGTGCCCCAAACAATACGGAATAATAGACTATCATGTTGTTGCTGAATGATTTTCCGCCGCCGAGGGAGCCGACAAAAGCGGCAGCAAGGGCGTTGGTGACGGAGCCTTTTACCCCTTGACTGGCAAGGGCAGGCTTTAAGTACACATTTCTTCCTGTATCAAGGCTGTACCCAATATAAATACCCTCCGGTTCCCCCAACATCTGGGTTGCCCCAAATCCAAGACCAGCGAGGAAGTCGCTGGTGACATACTGGATGTAATCGTTCAGATACCGTTTGCTGGCAGGGAGAAATTCCCCATGCAGCCCCAGCATATCCCCAAAGGGGCGAACCAGCTTCACGTTCAAATCATCATAAAAATCTTTCACCTCATTGCAGCGGCGTTTCAGTTCCTCCAAGTCGGGAGCCGTCACGCACTACATAGGACAGTTTGTACATGGATTCCTTGCTCTGGTCTAAGGTGGATTCCAGTTCATTTACGCTGTCTAAAGCGTCCACCACGTTTGTACTGGTTTCACTGTCATTCTGCCATGCGTGGTTGTCCAAATCTTTCAGCTCTTTTTTCTTGTTCCGCACCGTGGAGAGGGCTTTCCGGTTTGTGACAATCTCCACATTCATAGAGGTATCAATGGGAAAGGTAAATTGCTGCTGCTGATAGTAAAAGATTTCCGAGGATGGAAAGTCCAGTTCCCCCACAATGCTGTTGATGGTAAAGTAGGCGGCATAAACTGTCCCGTCTTCCTGTTCGATTTTCAGATACCGCTGGTTTTCCTCTATCAGACAACGGGTGGGTTTGATGAGGTCATAGTATTTCACCAGCGTTTCCTCCTGAAACCGCTTCTTCGGCAGGTAATACTCATAATCTTCGTAGGCGGTTCCGGTCTGCCCGTATAAATGCTCAATCAGATAGCCAAAATCGTCCTTATCAAGCCGCCGGACTTTAAAGCGGCGTGAGATTTTATTTTCCAGCAGTTTTTCCATCTTCTGAAACCGCCAGATTTCCTCATTGCTCATGGAAACAAAATCCCCCATGAGCTTGTGGTTGACTTCATGGAGGAAGTCGGAAACAGCGGTCTTTGCTTCCCTGCGAAACTGCTTCATGGTGACTTCCTGCTCATTGACAAGCAGCTTAAAGCCGATAAAAAACGGTAGTCCACCTGATTTTCCCCTATCATGGAAATGAGGGCTTCGGTCTGTGCGTCAATCTTTGCACAGGCCACGTCCCTTAGCTTGCCTGTCACTTCCTGTTTGGAGCGTTCCTGTGCCGCCCGTATGCTGGATTCCGTGCTGATTTGCAGGGCGTGAATCTTCCTGTCCCTGTTCTGGGCGATAAGCTGCCGGAATGAATCATTGTACCTGATATTTCTGTTCAGGGCTTAAAAAGGAATAGTTGTAGGGAAGCAGTTCGCAAAGCAAAGCACTCCCGTCATGGTTGAACACAAGGTTATTTTCGATATACTTAATCGGATATGCCATAAATATCACTCCCTTACTGCCGTGATGGGCTGTGCCGGATATTCCTTTTCCAGCTTCACGGGCTTTCCTGCATAGGTCAGTTTCGGGCGTACCAGATATGCCAGTACGGATTTCAGGAAGCCATAAGGCTTCTTCCCGTCAAAGGTCTTCTGGCACATGAACCAAGTGAGGGCAGAGGGTACGCCGAAGTATTTCAAAATGCCCCGTCAATGAACGAAAGGGGAGGGAGGTTCCCTAAGAGTATCACTGCAAACACCGATACCACGAACCACGCCATCTGCGTAAATGTGATGGGGAATGGCAGCTTAAAATCATTGATGGAATAGAGTACCTTTTCCACCGACCAGATACTGGTATAGCTTCGTATTTTCTTCATGTTGTCCGTCCTTTCTACAAAAAAAAAGATGGGGCAGCAAACGAGCTGCCCCTGAATCAAAAAAAAATCCGCCTGTATTTCCTGAAAGAGATACAGACGGGTCTATGAAAAAAGATTTCATATACGCCGTGGTTTGTGACAACAAAGGTTCCTCCAATTCATGTCACGCCCATAGGCGGCGTAGTCGATATAGTTTTGTAAGTGTGCCGGAAGTTCGCCAAGCTGTCCGCTTTCTTCCAGATAGCAGCGAGCCACATCCGCCATATCATCACAGCCGGAATGGCAGATAATATCGTCTTCATGCTCACAGAGTTCTTCGATACTGCCAAAGTAGGATTGCAGCTCTGATAGTTCCTCCTGAATGTACTCCGGTAAGTCCTCCACCATTTCACACAGGCGGTTGACTTCTTCAATGGGGGTATATTCGTCAATCTCAAAGGGCAGCTCATAATCATGGATGGCGTATTCCTCATATTCATCATTCAAACCGATACGTTCCTTGACTTCCTCAAAGTCCACAGGCGGCGTGAACCATGCCCCCGACCAGTTCGCCCTCATTGTATTTTCCTAAGTTGGCAATGTAAATCCGCATTTCCTCCAAGTTCTTCTACCTCCTTTTAGCGGTAATAAAAGATACCATTGTCCGTAAACAGGTAGTTTTCGCTGGTTTCCAGTTCCCGACCAATGGCAGCGTAGTCGATATGGTTCAACAGGTCTGGATGTACTTCTCCAAATAGCTGTACCTCCTGCACCAGATAACGGGCGAGGGATTCCCCGTCCTGCACCGGATAGCAGCGTATCTGGTCTTTGTGGTCGATAAATTCCGTAAAGCTGGGAAACCACCGCTTTTGTACCACATCCATTTCATAATAGAGGGCGTTCCCTGCATTTCCTGTACCATCCGGCAAAGGGCGTTAATTTCCCAGAGCCTTGTGTTGCCCTCCAATGGAAAGGGCAGCTCATAGTCTTCAATTTCGATTTCTTCCTCACTCTGAACCCCAAGACGTTCCCTGATTTCGCAGGAAAACCATGCCCCAGGATATTCCTCAAAATCTTCATGGTAAAACCGTGTGGTGTTCAGGATGTAGATTCTCATTTCCTCAATCAGTATCACGTCCTTTCTTAGAACAAAAAATGGCAACTAACTTTGTTTGTCAGTTGCCATTTTCTAATAAAATATTCGCTTTAATTCTTCATCACTATTGATTTTTTTTAATTACCCAAGGTTGTAAAAAATAATTGATTTGTGGGTCTAACATACTTACTAAATGAGTTTGTCCGGCAGGGGTTAATATTTGTAAATGTTGAAGTTCTATTACTAATCCATTGTTCATGGGTAATGGCAGGGTGTGAGTTGGTTCACGTAAAAACTCCCGAATGATTGTCACCTGTTCTGGTGTCATATTTTTCAAATATTTAATCTGAGCAGTTCCTAATCTCTTAGAAGCATACTTGTCATAAAAAGAAATGAAAAATTTTAGATAGTAATAAAACGATTAGTAAAGCTGTAGAAATCACAAAAACAATGCCTATTGTAAAACCATATTTTTCTCGAAAATTTATAATATAAAACTTTTGGGCTAACTTTTGAGGCAATAATAATAATGTACCACTGGCAATAGATAAAGCTCCTAAAATGTTCGGTGGTAATTTCAAAAAATCAATAAAATCCTTCATACATTTCCTCCACTTTCAATTACTATTAAAGAAATTATACCACCATTCTTAGTTTATCTCAATTATCATACACTATCATATTACATCTTCTTTCTTTTTGGGGAGTTACGCTCCCCAAGCCCCTAGTGGACTTCCGCCATGAAGCAATCAGGCTTGCTCCATAACGGAAGTGTAAAATGGGTTTCCTATGCTCCGATAATCTTATTGAACAGTTCCAGTAAGATGTCCTTTACACCGTCCGCATTGAAGACCAGACCGACCGCTACAAGGGACACCACCAGAAAGCCGATAAGTTTGGAAAATTCCTCTTAAATCGAGGTACAGTCCAATCACCACGATTGCCAGCAGCACAAGGGACTGGGCATTAGATAAAAACCAGTTGTATAAGTTCTGTCCGAAATTCATAAAAGCTCCTTTCTTTCCTGTAAGAGTTCTTAGCTTCCAAGATTGCCGCCGTTAAAGCACCACCTCCTTTGCAGCGGCGGCTTGCTGCTTCAGGATTTTTCATGCTTCTCCGTCAGCCTTGCATGGGTGATGATGTCATGGACAATCTGGGTGTGGTTCATCTTATCCAGACGGAGAGCCAGCTTTTAAGGTGGGTGCTACCTGATGGGAGAGCCAGTGCAGGGTGCGTTCAAAGGAATAGGGTTCCGGTTTGGTTGTCAGTTTCAGGCTTCCCCTGTGTTCCCCGATAAACCACGCCCATTCCTCATTGATACGCCAGTCAGAACGGGGCTTTGCATCGTCCCTGTCCACGAACCGGACATAGCGGTTGATGATTTGAAAGGCTGTCCGTTCTGGATTGTCATGTTCTAACAGGTCACGGATGGCGTAAAAGGCACGCTCATTTTTCAGCCGGATTTCAAAGCGGTTCTTTACCTCTGCGTCTTCAATGGGAATATCGTGCTTTTTGTACTGCTCATAGTCCTTTTCGTAAATGCAGAAGTACACCTCACTTTGGAGGGAACCGATATACAGGGTGTTCCCCATACATTCTTTTTTCCCCACGCCGTACCAGTTCACCGCTGCGGTAGCTTTTGAAGCTGCGGAAGACCGAGATACATTCCTCATTCCGGCACTTCTCTGTCAGATGGGGAATGTTCAGGATTCCCGTTTTATCATTGATAGCGAGGTCAAGCCGCTTCATTACGCCGTCCTCCATGAGAACATCCATGAAAAATTCATACCAGCTCCGTTCCTGTGCCAGCAGATAGCTTTCAAACTGGCGGCAGCCACGCCCTTTCAGTTCCAGCAGCACCCCTTTTTCCAGTTCCGGCGATACCAAAACGAAAATATCACCCAGATAGTAATGTTCTGTGTAAGAATAGAAGCCGTAGTCTTCATGGATAAAGTAAGGAAGCTTTAGCCGCAGCACGTCTTCCACGATATGCTTCACATCCGTAGTGGGAAAGCGAATCCTCATATAGTCAAAAAGCATTTCAAAGGGGATTGTCTGGATTGAAGCGTTCCAGAGCTTCCGTAATGGCTTCCTGTAATGCTTCGGATGGGTGAGCCTTGCCCGTTTCTATATCGCTCAGGTACGGACGGTAATTCCGGCAGCTAAGGCAAGTTTTTGTTGTGAGATACCGTAAACTTCCCGTTTCTCTTTGATGTCCTGTACCCATGTTTTTTCATTCAGTGAAAATCCCCCTGTCTAAAAAAGCGTATGTCAACTTTCGGAGCCTTGTTGACATACGCCGGATAGGGGAAAAATCCCTTGTGTACCGTGGGATTCTGCCCTGTTGTTTGGTTGTTGCCTGTCGATTTGTACCCCTCTGTTAGATACGAGGGGTTTATGCTGGCGTGCCTTGCGGCACACCAGCCACAGCAGGTCAGTCCGTTTCTGCGGCTTCCGCTTCGCACGCCGCCTGCACCCCTGCCTGCTGTCTGTCAGTTTTTTTATTTCTTTGAGGAAATCGTGTCCTTTTGGGACAAGGGGCGTGTAAAATTCTGAGATAACGCTGGTTCCCACATCCACATAGCCACGCCCTTTTATCTGCTTGAGGAAGAAGTCCTTTGTGGTTTCCCCCGAACATCATTCCATAACCCATTTCCGACATCCGCCCCAGAGCTACACGGAAATTAAACTGGTCACGGATTCCGTCCCCAGATACTTTGCGTCCGGACGCTGGCAGGCGAGAATCAGGAAGAAGCCAGCCTGCCGCCCAAGCATAACGATTTGTTTTAATTTGTTGAGGACAGCGGCGTTTTCCTTTGTGCCGAGCATTTCCATAAATGCCACATATTCATCAAAGATAAGGAAATTTGACGGAAGTCCCAAGTAAGCGTAGTTTTCCCCTGTCCGGTAATTCTCCATGAGCTTCATGTCTTCGCTGCGTTTCATCATTTCTTCATAGAAACGGTCAATACAGGCGAGCATATCTTCTTCTTTTTGTAGTACACATCCGGCATAACCGCCTGTAAATCCGCAAGGTCGGCGTTCTTCGGGTCTAAGACGGACAGGACGGCGTTGGTGTGGAGCAGGGCTTCAATGAGAGTCAGGATGAAGTAGGTCTTTCCGCCGCCGGTTCCTCCGGCAATGAGCATATGGGGCAGCTTGTCATACTCCCACCAGACATTTTCCATGAGCCGGAGCCTGCCGTTCTTTGCCTGTACGTCCTCAATGGAGATACGGTTGGCAATGGTATCATAGAGCAGGGTGTACTCCACGTAGGAATCCTTTAATTCTTTATCCGTCAGCTCACAGTACAAAGCCGCTTTCCAGCTTTTCTCCAAGTTTAAGAGCTGTTCCTGATATTTACCCAAGGTGATTTCCACACGGATATGGAGCAAACCCTGTTTCATCCGGTAGTAGATTTTTGGAAAGTAAGTGATGGTTTCTTTGGAACGGCTGGAAGACAAGTCCTTGAAAAAAGCGTCTTCCCTTTTTTTGCTCTGATTCATACCACTTGTTTTCCAACACCATCCTTGCCAGCTTTGGCGGTGGATGAGCTGCTTTACTTCATCCCTGCGGTATCGCCAGAACAGAAGAACTGCTGACAAGGCACACCAGCCCTGCCACGCCCATGCTGAATAACAGGTAGGGGATATTTATGTCCTGTGCTATCTGGGAAAGGGACACTTCCTGCCAGTTGATTCCGGCAATCTGCCGGATATGAAACAGCAGGACAACCAGCAGGAAGACAGGGAACAGGGCGGCAAGGGCAGTATGGAACACAAGGTCTTTATCCGTGGGGCGGATACGTTTTCCACGGGGAAAAGCTGTTTCATGGGAACAATCCTCCTTTCCGTGATTAAAAATAGCCCATATAAAGCAGCGAATATCCTTTCTTGCTGTCTTCCATATGGGTTATATTTTCTAATACTCCCTTGAAATAAAAAAGTATAGCCGACAACTCCTGCACAGACATTCCGGCATATAAACTGCCAGATTTTCCGGCGGCTGATAATCATTTTCTAGGGCTTCGATAAGAAGCTGACTTTCCTAGAATTATTTAAAAATTTAGGAATAACCATTGCAGTATTCCGGCAGAGAAACCAGCCTGGAAGTCCTGTCTCCGTAGTTTTTTTCTTCATATCCAGTAATTGCGTCCATACTTATTTTTCTGCTGGCGGTTCTTTCTTGATGATTGCGGATTCATGGCAGCACCTTTTTTTCAGAACAATATCATCCGCCTTGATGTACCAGTCCACCTCTGCTCCCTGAAAGGTAGCCGTTGCCACGGTATCTGCCACAGGATTGATAATTTCCACCTCTGCGTTGTAATCGAACTCCTTTAATGGCACGCTGGCAGGGATAGAAACCTGAATCATACGCCCCTGTCCTCTGGATTTTTAAGTCATAGGTACGCTCCTTGATTTCTTCTGATACCGAGCCGTCTTCATTCTGGAGGTGAACCTCACGGCGGAGGGCAGAAAAATTTCAATGCCCCGAATGTTGCCTCCTTGTCAATCACAATTCCGTTTGCTAATCTCATAGTCTGATGTCCTCCTTTTCCTTACGCTTTTACCATATCGTCAGCGTGTAAAATGTACTTAGTAAAGCCCCTTTTGCCAATTTTATAGCCCTCTGCGATAATACGGGGATTGACGAGCTTTACACGTTCCTCAAAGTCAAAATGCTTTTCTCCGGCTTCGGCAGGGAGGATAACTACAATATCATCCGCCCTCTGTACGTCTGAATAAAGATTGAAGCTGCGAGAAAGTACCGCCATGCGTCCGTTTGATTCTTCTCTGTTCTGTTTTGTCTTCTCCGGCAAACTCCAAGTTGCCGAATGTCTTTTCCATGTTGGGGATAACATATTTTAATTCCATATAGATGTACCTGTCCTTTCTGAATGTTGTGTTTGATGGTTGGTTTCGGGTTACGGTCTGGAAGCGGAGGGGAACGCTCCGGCGGTGGTGATTTCTTCGTGGTATCACATCCTTTCTGGCTTTAGGGGGTAAAAAAATAGACGCTCATTTCTGAACGTCTGAATTGATACACTGGAAAGGCGGAATATCTGCTTTACCCTCTATATTTTTGTATATGTTGTACTTACAAGGTCGCCCCAGAACAGAAAGCCCGTTCCACATATGACAATATCCTTCGTGTAGTGACTGATTATGATGTATGTGAGCCTATTAAATATTTAAGAGAGCGTGAGGTCGTTCATTATCAGCGCTTTGGTGAAGCCCTGCGCATCACCCAGGAGAAGTTAGACAGCAAAAATTTCTATGCTTTTAATCCGTCGTTTGACAATGGAAAAAGCGCGATCCAGCCGAGAAATTAAACAGATCATAAAAATTTCTTACTGTGAAAAAAGCCCGGCAAAACCGGGCTTTTAAAAATAGCAAAATATTCGTAATGGCTGGACTGTAACGAATATTCAGGCTGAACCATATCTGGCACAGTCAGTATTGGATCAATATGATGTAAGTGTCAAAAGTATAAATTGCGTTTGTACTCGCACAAATAAGCAATTTATACTTATTGACACGCCGAACACTGAAAACGAAATAAAATGGTGTGAACACGCCATTTTATGGGAGTTTGAGGTGTTTGAGGATTGCGGGAATTGCATAGCAATGGAGCAATCCGGTTACATCAGTGAGTGGCAAAATTTACTTTTGACACTCACATCATCAATATTACAATGTGATCAATATGCCTTTAAGCAATTCTACATCCTCTTTCTGGTGGGTGGAGATCAGTAGAAAACGGTTGTTTCTGTATTCCTGTAAAAATCTTATAACATCTATCTTCGTTTCTTCATCCAGCCCCGTAAATGGTTCATCTAATAAAAAGCATATCGGATTTAGTAAGAAGTGCCCGTAAAATCGCAGTCCGTCGTTTCATACCCCCGCTTAAGGTAGATACCGGCCGGTTTAAACATTCTTCCGGCAGCAGACGGCACATAGTGGTACGGATCTCTTCCATGGAAAACTCAGAAGATTTTCCTTTTTGCACCATCATCACATTTTCTAAAGGTGAAAATGTGGGGCAGAGCCGGTCTTCCTGGAAAACAGTGGAAATACGCAGAGGCCGGGAAACATCCCTATCAGAGCCAAAACCGGAACCAGAACTGGCACTCCAGACAATTTCTCCCTCGTCTGCCTTTTCTAACCCCATAAGAATGCGGAATAAAGTGGTCTTTCCTGTTCCTGAAGGGCTCATCAGGCAGTAAGTCTGATCCCGGTCCAGCGTAAGGTCCACATTTTTCAAAACGGTCAGGGAATCATAAGATTTCCACAGGTTTTTAATAATGATCTGTTCCATATCAGTGCCGTACTTTCTTTAATAATGTTAGGAAAACTAATTCAAAAACTGCGCTTATAAGGATAATAGAAAAGGTCCAGGCAAAAAGCCCGGAAGTATCCAGATACAGTTTTGTATAGTATAGCTGTTCCCCAATGGAAGCTTTAGGGATTACCGATGACTTCTGCTGCAACTCCTGATTTCCAGCTCATTCCCAAGGCAGTCCGGCAGCTGCTTATCAGATATGGGTGGACAGCCGGGACAAAGAGAAAGCGTACTTTTTTCAGAAATGGCATGGAAAATACCTGGGACATTTCTAAAAGCTTTTTTATCCATGTTTTCAAGTCCTGTCAGTGTGGCACCGTAGATCATGGGAACGACCACCAGAAAGGAAATAAAAACAGACAGGTTTTTCTGATCCGATCCATATCAGTGCCAGAATGACGAAAGAGGCCACTGGTACGCAGCGGATCATCAGCATAGGTGGTTTTAAAAATTCTTTTACCAGAGGAAAGGCCCACCCAAGGCTTCCAAGAAGGATACCAAGGAAAAAAGCACTTAAAAAGCCTGAACAGATACGAAAGGCAGAGTGGAGCAGACTTAGCCAGAAATCCCCATCTTTTAACAGGCCGGCAAGTGCCACTGCCATGTTAACAGGTCCGGCAAAAATCACATTGTTATGGATAAAAGATCTGCCAGCTGCCAGATCCCGATCCAGATCAGCCAGCAGATCCAGTTTTTTCCATATTTTTCATCATATTTTCATTATGGAAAGGATCCTGTAAGTTATTTATGGAAGATAGTAGAAGTCATCAGCAGGTAACTGTCCACCTACAGATTTTGCATCAGCAGCTTCCAGTACAGATAAATAGCCTGAAAGAGCAGACTTCATCTCATCCCCAGTAATACATACAATGTTGCAGGCCGGCATAGCCTTTTTCGCAACCGGTGCTTTTTTCAACGATGCCCAGTGCAGCTACCATTTCAGCAGCCTCATCCAGATGTTCGCTGGTATAGGCAGCAGATACTTTGTGGTCTTCTATAAACAGCTTTACTGCATCTTCATGTTCCTTTAAGAAGTCACTGCGTACAATAGTAACGCCTGTTACTAACTGGCTTCCATTTTCCTTATTTAAAAGGTTCCACTGTTCAGTCAGGTCAAGAACTGGCTTTAAAGCTTCGTTCTGGATGCAGGCTGCAGTTGCAAAAGGCTGGGGAAGGACACCTACAGCAGATGGATCTTCTTTAATACAGAAGCAACTTCCGCAGCTTCAGACTTAAATTCCAGAGTAACATCCCCATCTGTAAGGCCATTTTCAGAAAGGAGATAGTTCATTACATATTCCGGGGTAGTACCTTTTCCGGTCATGTAAAGGGTCTTTCCTTCAGGTCTTCCATGGAGGAAATGGAGTCATCAGAAGCAACTACATAGAGAACACCAAGCGTATTGATATCGATCACATTTACATTGCCCTGGGTTTTTGTATACAGGATACTTGCAACATTGGCAGGTACTAAAACAATATCAGATCGCCGTTTGCCACAGAACCAACCAGTTCATCGGCTTTTCCAACCATGGTAAAGGTGTAGTCATTTTCTGTTTCGCCCTTTTTGGCACGGTCCATCAGCTGGGCCAGTCCCATAGAGGTAGGTCCCTTTAAAGAGCCGACACGGACAGAAGTATTGTCGCTGTTTTTGGAAGAGTCGGTGGATTGGTCAGCAGTTTCCTGGGAACTTTCTGCTTCGTCAGAGCTTTTGCTGTTGTTTCAGCAGCGGTTTGTAAAAGCAGCTGTCGTAGAGGCAGCTGTCCCAGTAGAAGAAGTCTGTTTGTCAGCGTTATCTGCGCATCCGCTTAAAACAAAAGTGCCTGCAAGGGCCATAGCCAGAAGTTTCATGGATTTTTTCATAATGTATTTTCCTCCTGAAAATGATAATGTCTTCTTAAAAATAAGAAAACATTCATAATAACAGGACTATCTTACCATAAAAATCCCTTGCTGTGGTAGATAAGTGCTGTTAAAATAGTTCTATTGATAAAATAAAAGAAGATTGGAAAAAATAAAAGGAAATTGGGAAAAAATGGGAAAATTATACGGGATCGGAGTAGGACCGGGGGATCCGGAACTGCTTACACTGAAAGCATATAAAATATTACAGAAAGCAGATGTGATCTTTTGTCCGGAAAAGAAAAAAAGGGCGGGAAGCTTTGCTTTCGATATTATAAAAGAACACATAAAAGACAGTAAAGCCGGATCGTAGATCTGGAATATCCCATGCATTATCACGGGGATGAATTAAAAAAATGTGGCAGGAAAATGGCCGCATTATCTCTGAATATTTAAAAGGTGAGAAAACAGGCGCATTTATCACGCTGGGAGATCCTTCTGTATACAGCACTTTTATGTACACTCTTCCTTATATAGAAGCTTTTGGGACAGAGATAGAAGTGATCCCCGGGATCCCGTCTTTCTGTGCAGCAGCAGCTATTTCCAGAACGCCTCTTACAGCCTGGGACGAGGACCTGCTTGTGGCACCGGTACGGAAAAACAGCCCAGAAGACCTGACAAAGCTTCTTAAAGAACATGACAATGTAGTATTTATGAAGCCTTCTTCTGATAAGGAAGCTCTCTTAACAGCCATCAAAGAAAGCGGACGGGAGAATTCCTTTGTACTGGTGGAAAAGGCGGGGACAAAGGAGCAGCGCCTGATCTGTGATTATAATGAATTAAAGGAAAATAACATTCCTTATCTGTCTTTAATGATACTTAAGGATCAGAAGCAGTAAGCTACATTTTTCTGCGGTATTCTCCGGGAAGACAGTCATAGCGTTTAAAAAAGGATTTTGCAAAAGCACGGCTGTTTGGAAATCCATTATTAATGGCAATATCATTTAAACTGCGGTCAGTGTGGAGCATTTCGCGGAAAGCATATTCTGTGCGCAGGTTTAAAAGATAGGTTTTGTAGCTGATCCCTGCATATAGACGGAACATACGTGACAAATAATTGGGGAAAATCCAAAGGTTTCAGCTACACTTTCCAGGGTAATAGGCTGGTTATAATGTTTCTTCATATAAGAGGTGATCCTGGAGAGACGGTCTAAGGTGCCGTTTTTGCCGTAAGGTTCCCTCATCTGCTTCTGTTTTCATAAAATTAGTGGTCATCTGGTATAAAGTTCGTAGAAAAGGCTTTGCATCTTTAAAAGATAAGCCTTTTCTTTTTTGTATACACATGATACATTTGTTCAATAAGAATGGCCAGAGTACGGTTTTTCTCCTGGGACTGGCTTATAAATACAGCATAGTCCTCTTTTTCCCATATAAGGGGCAAAATAGGAAGCCGGGATCTGGAGAACAAGAGTCAGATTTGGCTTTGGTGCCTCAATGGAGTGGATCTCATTGGAATTGACGATGATCAGTTCCCCGGCACTTAAGGGCTGGGACTGGTTGTTAATGTAAAATTTCAGTTCCCCTTCCAGCACCAGGAAGATCTCCACAGACTGGTGCCAGTGGTTGGCGCGGCGGTAATTGCCGTTTTTTCCTTCAAAAATAAAAAATTTACAGGGCAGGTCTTCGTTTGGAACGACCATTTCATAAGTAAAATCTTTTAAGAGCCATTGGGCAGTCCTCCTTTTACAGATAAAATATACCATATAATGATAAAATATAAAAGGATAAGAAAGTGACATTATAAGGATAAGAATTGCTCTGGAATGATAGTTTAGGATAAGTTATAATCATTTTAGAATATAGTTGGCTTAGAGAAGGGAGAATCGGGGGGATCATGAATTATCTCTTGGGAATTGATGTGGGGACTTCCGCAACAAAGACAGTGCTGTTTGATGAAAATGGAAGAGTGACCGCCTCTGCTTCACAGGAATATCCGTTATATCAGCCAGAGAACGGATGGGCAGAGCAGAGGCCTGAGGACTGGGCAGATGCAGTTCTTAATACTATAAAAGAAGTTATTTCAAGTCAGGCGCAGGCAAAGATGATGTAAAGGGGATCGGTATTTCCGGACAGATGCATGGTCTGGTCATGTTAGATGAGATGGGAGAAGTGATCCGTCCATCTATTATATGGTGCGACCAGAGGACCGGAGCAGAGGTAGAGGACATGTTAAAGATCGTGCCCAGGGAAGAATGGATCCGGATTACTGCAAATCCGCCGCTGACCGGCTGGACTGCTGCAAAGATCCTCTGGGTACGGAAGAATGAGCCGGAAAATTATAACCGCTGCCGTCATATTTTACTGCCTAAGGATTATATCCGTTACATACTGACAGGTGTATTTGCCACAGAAGTTTCTGACGCAAGCGGTATGCAGCTTTAGATGTTCCGGGCCGCTGCTGGTCAGATGAAGTGCTGAAAGCATTAAACATTGATAAGGATCTTTTTAGGAAAGGTATATGAATCCTGTGAAGCAACAGGGACATTGCTTGCAGATGTGGCAAAAGGACAGGTCTTTCTGAAAATGTATGGTAGCAGGCGGTGCCGGTGACAACGCAGCAGCAGCAGTGGGAACCGGTGTTGTAAAAGACGGACTGCCTTTACAACCATTGGTACCTCAGGTGTTGTATTTGCCCATACCAGCAAGCCTGCCATTGATCCAAAGGGAAGGATCCATACCTGCTGCTGCGCAGTACCAGGGGCATGGCATATGATGGGCGTGACCCAGGCAGCAGGTCTTTCTTTAAAATGGTTCAAGGACCAGTTCTGCCAGGATCTGGTAAAAGAGGCAGAGGGAACGGGCGCAGATGTATATGACCAGATCAATAAAGATGTGGCAGCTGTAGCACCGGGAAGCAACCGTTTGTTGTATCTTCCTTATTTAATGGGAGAAAGGACTCCTCACCTTGATCCGGACTGCAGAGGCGTATTTTTCGGACTGTCTGCTATCCATACAAGAAAGCATCTGCTGCGGGCCGTCATGGAAGGTGTTGCATATTCTCTCTGTGACTGCAATGAGATACTTAAGGAAATGGGGATCCGGGTAGACTGTATGAAAGCCTGCGGAGGCGGTGGGAAAAGCCCGGTATGGCGTCAGATGTTAGCGATCTGTACAACTGTTCAGTGGAACGTGTAGTGCAGGATGAAGGCCCGGCACTGGGAGCTGCCATTTTAGCAGGTGTTGCCTGCGGTATTTATGAAAGTGTGGAAAAGGCATGTGACCAGCCGATCACATCCAGGGACAGCACAGAACCAAAGGCAGAAGAAGTGGTTGTTTATGAAAATATCACAGACTGTACCAGAAAGTGTATACAAGTCTGAAAAATGATTATAAGGAGCTGGCAGAATTATCATGATCAAACAGATAAGTGTAATGGATACGGAATTTAAAAAAGTACGGCAAGGTCATCGAAGGCTATGACCTGAAAGAAATTTTACAGAAAATGGAAGAAACCCCATGTCCGGATGATGTGGTGTATGTGGCTTCCGTAAAGGAACTGGAAGAGTTAAAGATCGCAGAAGAACTGGCAGACGGGGTTTACGGCCAGATGCCCGTCCAGATCGGTTACTGTAACGGACATAACCGCAGATTAAATGCACTGGAATATCACAGGGATTCAGAGATTAATATTGCAGTCACTGATATGGTACTGCTTTTGGCCAAAGAAGAGGAAATAGAAGATGATCATACATTAGATACATCTAAGGTAAAAGCATTTTTGTTCCGGCAGGTACTATGATCGAAGTGTATGCAACTACTCTTCATTATGCGCCATGTCAGACCAGTGCTAAAGGTTTCCGCTGCGTAGTGGTCCTTCCAAAGGGGACAAACGGTGAATTAAGCCACAGACCGGAAAATAAGAGTGGTGAAGAGAAACTGTTGGCAGCTGTGAATAAATGGCTTATCGGCCATGAAGAAGGCGGACTTCCCGAGGGCAGTTTTATTGGACTGAAAGGTGAAAATATAGAAGTTTAAAAGGCAGAATTACAAAAACATTAGAAAGAGCATAGGGGCATTAAGAGAATAAATAAGGGCTGTGGTGAAACAGTCCTGTAAATATGGAGGAAAAAACATGTTTGAGAATATCCCGAAAGTAAAAATTGGTATTGTGGCAGTCAGCCGTGACTGTTTCCCGGAGTCTTTATCTGTAAACCGCAGAAAAGCCCTGGTAGATGCTTATAAGGCAAAATATGAGGCAGAGGACATTTATGAGTGCCCGGTCTGTATCGTAGAGAGTGAGATCCATATGGTACAGGCATTAGAAGATATTAAGAAAGAGGGCTGCAATGCTTTAGTTGTTTATCTTGGAAACTTCGGACCCGAGATCTCTGAAACATTACTTGCAAAACACTTTGAAGGGCCAAAGATGTTTGTTGCAGCAGCAGAAGAGACCGGAAATGATCTGGTATCCGGCAGAGGTGATGCATATTGCGGTATGTTAAATGCAAGCTATAATCTTCAGCTGCGGAATATCAAGGCTTATATCCCTGAATATCCTGTAGGAACGGCAGCAGAATGTGCAGATATGATCCATGATTTCCTGCCAATTGCAAAGAACCGTTATTGGTCTGTTCGGATCGAAGATCATCAGCTTTGGCCCAAGACCGTTAAATTTCCTGGCATGCAATGCCCCGATCAAACAGCTTTACAACCTTGGAGTTGAGATTGAAGAAAACTCAGAGCTGGATCTGTTTGAAGCATTTAATAAGCATGCAGGTGATCCAAGAATTGCAGAAGTAGTAGCAGATATGGCAGCAGAGCTGGGAGAAGGAAATAAAAGCCTGAGATCCTGGTAAAGCTGGCCCAGTATGAGCTATTTTATCAGACTGGATCCGTGACCACAGAGGCTGCCGCAAATATGTTGCCATTGCAGGAAAATGCTGGCCTGCATTCCAGACACAGTTTGGATTTGTTCCTTGTTATGTAAACAGCCGCCTGACCGGACGCGGCATTCCAGTGTCCTGTGAAGTAGATATTTATGGTGCATTAAGTGAATTTATCGGAACCTGTATCAGCCAGGACGCAGTAACCCTTTTAGATATTAACAACTCTGTACCGGAAGACCTTTACAATGAGGATATCAAGGGCAAATTTAACTATGATTTAAAGGAGACCTTCATGGGCTTCCATTGTGGAAATACCAACTCAGGGAAGCTGGCATTCTGTGAAATGAAGTATCAGTTCATAATGGCCCGTTCTCTTCCGGAAGAAGTTACACAGGGAACTCTGGAAGGTGATATCATGCCTGGTGATATTACGTTTTACCGTTTACAGAGTACAGCTGACAACATTCTGCGCGCTTATGTAGCACAGGGCGAGGTACGCCAGTGGCAACCCGGTCATTTGGTTCCATCGGCATCTTTGCAATTCCCCAGATGGGACGTTTCTACCGTCATGTACTGATCGAGAAGGGCTTCCCGCATCACGGTGCAGTTGCATTCGGTCACTTCGGCAAGAGCCTGTATGAGGTATTTAAGTATATTGGCGTTGATGTAGAAGAGATCGGCTTTAACCAGCCGGCAGGAATGCTTTATAAGACAGAAAATCCATTTGCATAAAAACATATCCGATGTCCGATTTAGATTTGTCCCCTTTCTGTGGAAGTTTTGCCACAGAAAGGGGACTTTTTTCGATTTTACAGGTGCCACACTTGCATCAGAGCCGCTGTTTCGCTATACTAGTATAGCTGTGCATCATTTGCAGGAATATGAGGTTTACATCATGAAATACCAGATAAAAGACGGCACCGTTACCTTAGGCGGTGAAACTATATTATCCCATATTGATTTTGAAATACAGGGAAATCAGAAAATTGCAGTAGTTGGAAGAAATGGCGCGGGAAAGACTACGCTTTTGCGGCCGATCGCAGGAGAGTTGAGCCTGGACCGGGATGACAGACGTCAGGGACCGGATCCTGGCTTCCAGACAGCTGACGGTGGAGATGCTTGGACAGCAGGCTTTGGCAGAGGAAGAACGGACAGTAGAAGAGCTTATGATGCTTCATTGTCCTGCGAAAGGCCTTTTTTGACAGGGAACGTTTTGAATATGAGCGGGAATATGACACCTTTTTACAGGTCTGGGATTTCAGAAAGAGGACAAAAAGCGTTCTGTAGCAGCCTTTTCCGGAGGCCAGAAGACTAAGATCGCCCTGATCCGCTTCTTCTTCAAAAGCCGGATCTGTTATTGCTGGATGAGCCTACGAACCATCTGGATATGGAAACAGCCTGCTGGCTGGAAGGTTATCTGAAGCAGTATCAGGGAGCTGTAGTCATGGTCAGCCACGACCGCTTTTTTATGGACCGTACTGCGGATATTATTTATGAACTGGATCAGGGGGAAGATCACCCGGTATCCGGGAAATTATACCCAGTATCGTGAACAGAAACGTAAAAACTATGGGATCCAGATGAAGTCATATCTGCGCCAGCAGGAGGAGATAGAACGTCAGGAAGAACCCGATCAAAAGGTTTAAAAATAAGCCTTCAAAGGCCGCTTTCGCCCGTTCTAGGAAGAAGATATTAGAGCGGATGCATCCTGTGGAAAAGCCAAGGGAAGATATGGCACATATTTTTACAGGGACGATCACCCGCTGGTATCAGGAAGTAAGTGGGTCTTTGAAGCAGAGCATTTAAAGATCGGTTATGATAAACATCCCCTGTTAGAACTGAGCCTGCGTATACGCAAAGGCCAGAAGATCGGGATTTTAGGTGTAAATGGTTCCGGAAAAACTACATTTTTAAAGACAGTGGCAGGTTTCCTGCCTGCTGTAGCAGGAGACTGTTCACTGGGAAATAATATTACCATTGGATATTTTGACCAGTATTCAGCGGCGATCCAGTCAGAAAAAACAGTGGTGGAGCATTTTTCAGACCTGTTTCCGTCTCTGACGGATAAGGAAGTGAGGACTATTTTAGGCGCCTATCTTTTTAAAGGGAAGGATGGTGCAAAACGGGTGGATGACCTGTCCGGTGGTGAAAAAGCAAGGCTGGTACTGGCAGAACTTTTGCAGAGCCGGCCAAATTTTCTGATCCTGGACGAGCCCACCAACCATATGGACATTCAGGCAAAGGAGACCCTGGAATCAGCATTCCAGGCATATGAAGGCACCATTCTTTTTGTATCCCATGACCGGTATTTTATCCGCCAGGTAGCCAGGTCTGTGCTTATTTTTGAAAATAACGCTGCTTTTTATTATCCTTTTGGATATGAGCATTATCTGGAGCGGAAGGAAAAAAAGCTTCGGAGAGCCTTTGGCGGCCCGTATCAAAGCAGAGGAACAGGCACTGATCGAAGGTTTAAAAGCTGTGCCAAAGGGCAGAACGTCACAGGCTGCAGGAAATCCCGGAGGAAGAAGCTTATGAACAGTGGAGACTGCGCCTGGCTGCAGAGGCTATAGAAAATGCTGCAGAGCGTGCAGAAGCAATATATCAGCAGATTCTGGGAAAAAATGGAAATAGAGAAGAATGGGAGCTGGAACACTGGTGTGAGACAGCAGATGCTGAAAATAAGCAGTTTTGTTCTGGGGACAGGAAAGAACCGGCAGAGGGAGAAATGGCTGCTCTTACAGAGCAATATGAAACTGCCCAGTCTGCATGGAAGGATGCCTGTCTTTTCTGGTACGATATCTGGTGTGAATCTCATCAGGAACCAGAGCCGTTCAGTACAGACGGCCCTGGAACGTCAGATTTCAAACAAGCAGAGGCACAGGATTAAAACAGCTTTGTAAACTTATTTTGGCACCTTTGGCATTATCATAGGGGCTTATTGTGTATTTACCAGTGCTCCCAGCTCTGTGATCTCACAGCCGCCCCGGGTCCTGTGGATCTTAATATATCCGGCATTTGCCAGCCGCTGCAGGCTGGTGCGGATATTGGCCTGGGTCAGCTGCAAGCCCTTCTTCATTTAGCTTGTCGCAGAGGAAGGAACGTCCGCTGCGGGGATTAGCAGCGATCAGGGGATAAGATCCGGTGCTCTGTTATATCAAGCTGCTGTTCACGCCTGCGGATCTGATTTAAAATATAGCCCGGAAGATAAACTTAAAGACAGTGGTTCTCTGTGATAGATACAGGAAAAGTAAGTACAAACATTTTTAAGCTCCAGTACATTTCCCGGCCAGTCGTACTGGTTTAAGAAAGTGAGTACCGGCTCTGTAAGTAGCTGTTTGGAGGTCAGTCCCGGTTCCTGGAAGGCCCGTTTTAAGAAGGTTTCCAAAAGCAGGGGGATATCATTTCTGCGCTGTCTTAAAGGAATGGTATACAAAGATACCGTACTTAACAGGAAAAACAGCTCATCTAAGAATTTCCCTTCCAGAACGCGGGAGTACAGATCGCTGACAGAGGTAACGATCAGGCGCAGGTCCAGAGGCTGGGGGGGAACAATTATTTCCCAGCGGGATAAAAAGCCATTTTTAAGATACTTAAAAGAAGGCGCTGCAGTTCTGAATCTGCATACTGAAGATTATTGATCAGCAGTGTTCCTCCTTTTGCAGCTTCCAGTGCGCCGGTTTTTTACGGACACCATTTTCCTGCTGTTCATAGCTGCCAATGAGGGCTGCTTCAGCGGACTCTGACTTCAGGGAAGAAATATTTAAGGAAATAAATGGCCCGTCGTGACGGCGGGAATTTAAGTGGATGGCCTGGGCCAAAGTTCCTTTTCCGTGCCGCTTTCCCCTTCTATAATAATAGGAAAATCATTGACAGATACTCTTCGTGCTGTGTCTAACATATGCAGCTGCAGTGGGTTTGCAGTAGAAAAGTAACTGAAATCGCATAATTTCGTAATACGGGTAGGAAACTGGGCATCCTGGGTGGGTTTGTATGGATCAGGCGTACCTGACGGCTGTCTGCAATGCTGAAGTCCTGAAACCACATGCGGAAAGCTTCTTCTCCATTGTGTACAGCAATTCCGTCATTCTGGCTGGGATAATCGTAAATGATCCCGGCCTCTTCTAACTAATCTTGAAAAATCTTTTTCCTGAATATCACGTTCTTTGATCCCGGTCATCCTCAGAAAAAGGAAATTACACAGCTCTATTTTGCCGGACTGGTTTAGCAGGCACAGGCCTTCTGAGGCATTCTCCAAAATTCCCCGCGTGATCTCTTTCATATCCAGAGCCTGGCTTAACTGCTGGTTGGAAAGCTTCTGTATCTGGATAATATGGTTTAAGTAATTTTTTGTAACCTCATCGGCCAGGCTGGAAGGAAGTTTGAAAACGGCGTCAGCTCGTTAATAGTAGAAATATCTACAATACGGGTGCCAATATCGATTACCTGATGGATGAAAGAAGGAACCAGATGAACTTCTCCTGGAGTTACACAATACTGGATATCTTTCCGTACCTCTCAGTACCCGGAAGATAGGGGAGAAAATGGTACTGGGAAAAGCCATATTCTTTTAACTGTTCCATGATCTCATAGGTGGTGTCCACTGTATCATTGACCAGGTATACAAAAGACCCAGGCGGGATCTGAAGGATGCGCTGGAGATAGGTATGGTTAAATGTACGCATACATACCAGCTGTTTTACAGAATCCGGAATGGAAAAAGGCATCTGCTCTTTTTAATTCACCTGCTGTATACAGGATACAGCCTGCATCTTCCATATCCTCCGGCTTCAGGTCAGCAATTCTGGTAGACACAATGGTAAGGTATTGTCCAAAAAGGGAAGAAAGGTAAGAAGCGATCCCTACTTTTGCCACCGGATTCCGGGTCAGGATCAATAGTTTATGCTTCATGTAAGTAATCCTCCTTATTAGGTTGATTATATATCAATAAAACAAATAAAACAACCTAAAGACAATAAAAATAAATTTTAATAAGAAAAGTGTTGTATTTTCTGTACGGACATTTGACAGCGATATAAAGAATCGTATAGAATGGTCACTAAAGCAAGGGCGCTTTGAAAACAGTCAGGGGAACTGTGCATGCGAGAAGTGTGCCCTGCTTTTTCTATATAGTCTTCCCGCAAGGAAGGCTGGCGGAAAAAAGTAAGATAGAGGAGGATATGAAAAATGAAGAAAAGAGCTTTATTAGTAGCACTTGCAGCAGCAATGGCAGCAAGCCTTGCAGGCTGCGGCGGATCTTCTGCATCCAGCACCACAGCAGCTGGCAGCGCAGCGAGAAAGCAGTGAAGCAGCTGGAAACACAGCAGCAGACGCTTCTGGAAAGGACAGCCTGGTTATCGTAACATCATCTGATGTACTGTCTATGGACCCATACAGATATGATGAGGGACCTACAAACCAGATCATGCTCCATATCTATGAGACAATGGTTGCCCAGAATGCAGATATGTCCTTTGGACCAAGTCTGGCAGAAAGCTGGGGAGACATCTGAGGATGGTTTAACCTGGACTTTCCATTTAAGAGAAGGCGTTAAGTTCCATGATGGTGATGTAATGGATTCCGGCGACGTTGTTGCATCTATCAATCTGGCTTCCAATCCTGATTCCCCATCTGCATACAGCAGCTACACATCCAGCTTTGAGTCTGTGGAAGCACCTGATGCAAATACCGTTGTTATTAAGACTGAAAAACCAAACCCTTTAATGCTGTTTGACGTTGCCCAGCTGTATGTATTAAAACAGGAAATTGCAGAAGTTGGCACAGAAGAGCAGGTTGCAGACAATGTAATTGGTACCGGCCGTTACAAATTCGTAGAGCAGGTTAAGGAAGACCATATCGACCTGGCAGCAAACGAAGATTACTGGGGCGAAGTTCCGGCTATTAAGAATGTACGTTTCCGTCCTATTACAAATGAAGCAACCAGAACAGCTACCATGCTGACTGGCGATGTTGATTTTACTATTGACGTATCTGCAAGAGATATCGACCGTCTGGATGCAACTGAGGGGTATCAGCGTGATCAAGCAGAAGGGTCTTCGTGAGATCTACCTGAACCTGGACAGCCGTGAGGATTCTCCTCTGTTCCCTGGACAGAAAAATCCAATGTCTGATGTAAAAGTAAGACAGGCTATGTATCTGGCAATTGATGAAGGAACCATTATCAAGAACATCATGAATGGATGCGCATATGAAATGAACTCTGTTGTTCCGGAAGATTATGTAGGCTACACCGAAGTTACCCGTGAAGCATATGATCCTGAAAAGGCAAAACAGCTGTTAGCAGAAGCTGGATATCAGATGGTTTTTGAAGTAACCTTAGATGCTCCAAATGACCGTTACATGAACGATGAGCAGATCGCCCAGGCAGTAGCAGGTTATCTTGAAAAAAGTAGGTATCAAGGTTAATTTAAACCTGATGCCAAAAGGCTAACTTCTTCAGCTACATTAAACCATTAGAGAATAAATCCATGTTCTTAATGACCGGATGGTCTGATGCTTCTGGTGATGGACTTTCTCTTATGCACGATATGCTTTACACCTATAACCGTGAGGCAGGTGATGGCGGTGTCAACAGAGGTCATTATTCCAACGCACAGGTAGATGCCTTAGTTGATCAGGCATTCACTGAGATGGATGATACCAAGAGAGGTGAACTGGTAGCAGAGGCTGACAAGATCTCAAGAGAAGATTATGCATACATTCCGCTTCACTTTGAGCAGGATACATATGCGATCAAGGATACTTTAAATTACACCCCAAGAATGAACAAGTATGTATATGCATGGGAGTTCTCTTATAAATAAACGTTAGGTAACAAAGTAAAGGGGCCGTGTAAAATGGAACGGCTCCTTTTCATTAAAATATGCTCCCGGGATCCGCCGGAGCCCCAACATCCTCTCTGTACCTGCGTGTGCAGCTGACGGTGATGATCCAAACCAGCCGCAAAGGCAGGTGAAGATGAGGATAAAAGGAATATTAGATACTCTGATGATAACAGGAGGTAAGAGATTTTTATGATAAAGTATGTTGTAAAACGGTTTGCGCAGATGATCGTGGTACTTTTATAGTATCTCTTCTCGTATTTCTGCTGACCAACTTTATCGGTGATCCGGTTGATATGCTGGTACCGGAAAATGCAACCCTTGAACAGATCGAATCCGCAAGAACCAGATTGGGACTTGATAAGCCCCTTCCCGTTCAGTATGGTATTTTTATCAGAGATGTGCTTCATGGCAATTTTGGTAAATCTTATATATATGGAAAACCTGCTATGGATCGATCTTTGAACGTATGCCTGCGACTCTTGAATTAGTTGCTGTTGCAGCCTGTCTTGTACTGTGTATTGCCATTCCTTTAGGTGTATATGCAGGTGCTTATCCTAAGAGAGCCAGCAGCAAGCTTATTATGTCGGTTCTATTTTAGGTATTTCTCTTCCTTCCTTCTGGGTTGGCATGATGATGATCTACATTTTGCAGTTGTTTTAAGACTGCTTCGGCTTCCGGCCGTGGAAATACGGTAATGGTGGGAAATGTAGCTTTAAGCATTTTTTGCTCCCGGAGGTATCCGTTATGTCATTCTTCCGGCAATAACACTGGCCCTGACCAATGTGGCTACCATGCTTCGACTGACCCGTTCCGGTATCCCTGGAAAATATGCGTCAGGATTATATTAAGTTTGCAAGAGCAAAAGGTGTTCCTGCCAAGTCCATTCTTTTTGGACATGCTTTAAAGAATGCGCTGATCCCGGTTGTTACTATTTTCGGTATGGATCGGGAAATATGATCGCGTTCACCACCATTACAGAGACCATTTTTGCATGGCCTGGCATGGGCAAGCTGCTTATTGATGCTATTAATAAATCAGACAGACCTATTATCGTGGCTTATCTGATGGCAGCAGCCTGCATGTTTGTGGTGCTGAACTTTATTGTTGATATTTTATATACACTCATTGATCCTAGAATTGAATTGAGGTGATGAACATGGAAGAGAAAGTAACCATTGAAAAACAGGATGGTGGAAAAGCTTTTTAAAGTCTGAGTTTTTCTATCACTATAAACACAATATTCCAGCCATCATCGGAAGTATCCTGGTGGTAGTTGCAATCCTGGTTGCAGTATTTGGACGTTTCCTGGCTCCGCAGAACCCATACGACCTGACTGCCATCAGTCTGGCAGATTCTTATCTTCCACCTGTATGGTTAGACGGCGGAAAAGCCGGATTTTTCTGGGAAGTGATGAACAGGGCCGTGATATTTTAAGTGCCATTATCTATGGTAGCGCAAGTTCCATTATGATCGGTCTGGTAGGTATGATCTGTTCCTGTGCCATTGGCACTACACTGGGACTGTTAGCAGGATATTTTGGCGGCAAAGTAGATGCTGTTATCATGCGTATTGCAGATGTACAGCTGTCTTTCCCATCAATGCTGATCGCATTATTCATCATGTCCGTATTTGGACGGGGCGTGGGAAAACTGCTCATCGCCCTGACTATGGTAGGCTGGGTAACTTATGCAAGAACAGTCCGCGGTGAAACACTTTCCGTTAAAAAATGGAATATGTGGAAGCAGCACGTACCATCGGTCTTCCAAACCGCATTATCATTATAAAACATGTACTTCCAAACGTTATCAATTCCATTATCGTTTTAGCAACTATCCAGATCGGAAGCTTTATCCTGACAGAGGCAACATTAAGCTTTTTAGGTGTTGGTGTGCCGATCACACAGCCTTCTTTGGGACTGCTTGTAAAAAAACTGGTTTTGATGTATTGTTCTCAGGTCTGTGGTGGGCATCTGTGTTCCCAGGTCTGTATATCATGCTGATCGTATTCGGTATTAATCTTTTAGGTGACTTCTTAAGAGATGAGCTGAACCCGAATCTGAAATAGGAGGTGCGGTATGGAAGATAAAGTATTATTAGACGTACAGGGATTAAAAACATATTTCCACACCTTCAAGGGCGTGGTAAAAGCAGTAGATAATGTAAGCTTCAGCTTAAAAGAAGGTGAGATCTTAGGTATCGTAGGTGAGTCTGGAAGTGGAAAGTCTGTTACCAGTTTCTCTATCTTAAAGCTGGTAGAAGATCCGGGTGTGGTAGATGCAGACCATATCATGTTTGATGGAAAAGACCTGGCAAAGATCAGTGAAAGAGATATGTCAAAGATCCGTGGAAAAGACATTTCCATGGTATTCCAGGATCCTATGACATCTTTAAATCCTCTTTATACCATCCAGAGACAGATGGAAGAAGTGCTGATCCTTCATGAGCCACAGATGAACAAGGCACAGAGAAGAGCGCTGTATTGAGCTGCTCCATGCAGTAGGCATCCCAAATCCGGAAGAACGCTTAAAGAATATCCAAACCAGTTTTCCGGTGGTATGCGCCAGCGTGTTATCATTGCCATTGCGCTGGCTACTAATCGAAGCTGCTGATCGCAGATGAGCCTACTACTGCCCTGGATGTTACCATTCAGGAACAGATATTAAAGCTGATGAAAAAAGCTGGTGAAGGAGCATAATACCTCTCTGATGCTGATCGCTCATGACCTGGCAGTTGTATCCCAGATGGTTGACAAGATCAATGTTATGTACTGTGGAAAACTGGTAGAGACCGGAAAAACAGAGGATATTATTTATCATAATGCATCCATACACAGAGGGACTTTTAAATTCCATTCAAAGCTGTATGAGGACAGAGACCGTCTGGACTATATTCCCGGTATGGTTCCAAATATGTTTGAGCTGCCGGAAGGCTGTTATTTTGCACCAAGATGTAAATACTGCCAGGAGATCTGCCGCCATGAAAAGCCGCAGATGCAGGAAGTGGGACCGGGCCATATGGCTGCATGTCACTTCCACTGTTAAAGAAAAAAGAACAGGAGGAAGCATAAATGGAAACATCAAGACTCTCATTGAAGTAAAAATGTATGTCAGGAGTTCCACCTTACAAAAGGCCTCCTGCAGTCCCTTCGTTTTGAAAAGGAAAGCTTGTAAAAAGAAGATAAAAGTAGTTCACGCTGTAAATGATGTAAGCTTTGAGATTAAAAAAGGGGAAGTTTTCAGTCTGGTAGGAGAAAGCGGCTGCGGTAAATCTACTACAGCAAGAACCGTTATCCGCCTCCTGGAGCCAACTTCCGGACAGGTACTCTATAAAGGAAAAGATATCAGCCACTTAGGACCAAATGAGCTTCTTCCTTACCGCAAGAGCATGCAGATGATCTTCCAGGATCCTTATGCATCCTTAAATCGAGGCAGAGAGTTGCTGACATCATTATGGAACCCTTCTGTTCCATGGCATTGCAAAGACCAAAGAAGAAGCAAGAGAACGCTGCATGAGTATTTTAGCCCGTGTTGGTTTAAGACCGGAGCAGGCTGGAAGATACCCTCATCAGTTCTCCGGCGGACAGAGACAGCGTATTGGTATTGCAAGAGCCTTAGCTGTAAATCCAGAGTTCATCATTGCCGATGAGCCGGTATCCGCTCTGGACGTATCCATTCAGGCCCAGATCTTAAATCTGTTAATGGATCTGAAAGATGAATTTAATTTCTCTTATCTGTTTATTGCACATGACTTATCAGTTGTACGTCACATCAGTGACAGACTGGGCGTTATGTATCTGGGAAGTATTGTGGAAATGGGAGATAAACACACCCTTTTCACCCAATCCGGTACATCCGTATACCAAGGTGCTGTTTGCAGCAGTTCCTACTGTAGGCGAAAAGCCGCTGGTTCAGGGAATTGATGCAAAGGGAGAGATCCCAAGTCCTGTAAACCTTCCAAAGGGCTGTTATTTCAGCGACCGATGCCCATATGCTACCGACCGCTGCCGTCAGGAAAAAGCCGATGCTGCGTGAAGTAGAACCAGGACATATGGCTGCTTGTCATCTGCTTTAAGCTGTAATTAAGTAAGGCTGCAGGCGCCATTTGGATACGTCTGCAGGCTTTTTGTATACATTTTTTATGATGTGAGTGTCAAAAGTAAATTTTGCCACTCACTGATGTAACCGGATTGCTCCATTATGCAATTCCGCAATCCTCGAACACCTCAAACTCCCATAAAATGGCGTGTTCACACCATTTTATTTCGTTTTCGAGTGTTCGGTGTCAATAAGTATAAATTGCTTATTTGTGCGAGCACAAACGCAATTTATACTTTTGACACTTACATCATTTTATTTTTTGGGTGTGGATCATGACAGAAATAAAAAGGAATATCTGTGGATGAATGGAAGAAAAGATATGTGAGGGGAGACAGAGCGGTTAAGACCGCAGCTGATCCAGCTTTCCCATAGCATCCATGATGAGCCGGAGATCGGTTTTCGGGAGTTTAAATCAGCTGCCAAGATATGTGATTTCCTGGAAAAACAGGGATTTGAAACAGAAAGAGGCTACTGTGACCTTCCAACATCCTTTTTAAGGCAGTGAAAAAGGAACAGGAAAAAGGCCCGGTAGTGGCTTTTTAGCAGAATATGATGCTTTAAGAGGCGTAGGACATGGCTGCGGCCATAATGTGATCGCCACCTGTGCTTCCGGTGCATTTGCTTCTTTAGCGAAAATATATTTGTGGAAAATGGGAATTGCAGGAGAAGTTTGGATCATTGGAACTCCCTGCAGAAGAAGGCGGCCGGAAAGGCTATTATGCTGGAACAGGGCGGCTTTGATGGAGTGGATTTTGCACTGATGATCCATCCCACCTGTGGCGGTGAAAGCAGGAACTATATTAACCGGAACGGAAGAGCTTCGGAAGTCTTACCATTTCCTTTACAGGACAGTCTGCCCATTCCTCTGCACCGGCAACCGGCATCAATGCCCTGACAGCAGCTATCAGCGTGTTTAACCAGATCGATATGCTGCGCCGTTATTTGAAACAGAGGACAATGTAAACGGGGTTATTTTAGAGGGCGGAACTGCCTCCAATATAATACCGGGATTTTCAAAATCTGAGTTCTGTATCCGTGCAGCAACGATGAAGCGAGTTGATGAGCTGAATATGATCATCAGCTGTGCAAAGCGGGCGGAAAGCCTTACAGGTGCAAAGGCACAGATCCAGTCAGAACCGATCATGCAGAGCGTTATCCATGTCTGCCGATCTGTGAAGATTTTAAGGAAAATATGGCCCGCGTAGGCGTTGGCATGCGTCTGCCTGATCCGAAACTGCTCTTTGGTTCTTCTGACATTGAAATGTGTCCATTAAGATCCCGGCGATCCATGATTATCTGTCTATTACAGATGAAGAGATCCCGGCCCATTCCAGCCAGTATGCCAAAGCTGCTGCGGAACCGGGGGGCAGATGAGATCTGCATTAAAGGCGCAAAAGGGCTGGCAATGACCGGACTGGATCTGCTGCTTAACGAAAGTCTCCGTCAGGCAGCAGCTGAGTACCATGAAAAAGTTGTACCAGGATTTCTACAAAGAGAAGTAAATATGGATATCCGGTCGGATGCAACTGCGTCTGGGAAATTCATAATATGTACTCTCAGAATCTTTTTGTACTTGATTTTGCGAGAAGATTTTTTTGTCAGTTGTGCCCAAATTTTTGAGGCGTACGCGGTGCGTACGTTGATAAAATTCGGGTGCGACTGGCGGAAAATCGACCGCAAAAGCAGGTGCAGGAAAGATTGAGAGTACATCATAATATATTTAGGAGAAATATAACCATGATATTATTGAAACAAGCTGATGTATACGCACCGGAACACCTTGGAATCAAAGATGTTTTAGTGTGCGGAGGAAAGATCGAGGCAGTAGGAGATAACCTGGAAGGAGGTACTGGCTGTGAAGTCATCGATGCAAAAGGAATGCGCTTAACACCAGGTCTGATCGACCGTCATGTTCATGTAACAGGCGGTGGCGGAGAAGGAAGCTTCCATACAAGAACTCCCCAGGTTGAGCTTTCTTCTATTTTAAAAGCTGGTATCACTACTGTTTTAGGACTTCTTGGAACAGATGATATGTCCCGCAGTGTGGAAAACCTGTTAGCGAAGGTAAAGGCATTAAAGGAAGAAGGCATTACTGCTTATGCTCTCTGCGGTGCCTACGGCTATCCGCCGGTGACCTTAACAGGAAGCGTAAAGAAGGATATTGCCTTTGTAGACGAGATCATGGGCTTGAAACTGGCTCTTTCTGACCACAGGGCACCAAATATCTCTGTAGATGAGCTGATCCGTTTAGGAAGTGATGTACGTACTGCAGGCATGATCGGCGGAAAGCCTGGATTTATCGTTTTACATATGGGAAGCGGAAAGAAGAAATTAGGGCCTGTATTTGAGGCACTGGCTGAGACTGATATCCCGGTAAAGACCTTTCAGCCTACTCATATGAGCCGCAATCATGAACTGTATCTGGATGGACTGAAACTGGCAAAATGGGCGGTTATATTGACATTACCTGTGAAGACTTTGTAAATGGCGAGCCAGTCATCGGACATGATCCAATGCCTGCACTTCTTGAAGAGGCAAAGGCAGCAGATGTTCCTATGGATCACATTACCTTCAGTTCTGACGGTCAGGGGAAGCTGGTCCAGCTATGATGAAGCAGGCATGTTAAAAGAGATCGGTGTTACCGATGTGGGAAATATGTATGCACAGATGTGTTCTTTAGTCACCAGAGGTGGTTTTGACTTTGCTGAGGCACTGACCTATTTTACTTCCAATGTTGCAAAAAGCACTGGAGATCGAGAAGAAAAAAAAGGCCATATCATGGCAGGCGCTGACGCAGATATCCTGCTGATCAAAGATGACTTAACATTGGATACCGTTATTGCAGGCGGCCGTAAGATGATGGAAGGAGGAACTCTTTTAGTAAGAGGAACATATGAACATGATTGATATGAATGTATTAAGGGATCTGACCAATGCTTTTGGCCCCAGTGGATTTGAGGAAGACGTAGTAAGAGCTGTAAGAAAACACTGCACAGGCATGAGTCTGACTAATGATGCCATGAACAATGTTTACGCAAGGATCGGCGGTAATGCAGAGGGCAGAAAGTCTGTTCTTATGCTGGATGCCCATACAGATGAGTGCGGATTTATGGTACAGGGATCATGGAAAATGGTCTGTTAAGCCTTATTATGTTAGGTGGAATGGATCTGCCAAGTATCCCGGCACACCTTACTGGTACGCACCAGAGCCGGAAAGCTGGTCAAAGGCATTATAACCTCCCGCCCGGTACATTTTATGACAGATAAAGAAAAAAAGCGCCCCATTAGATATCCGTGAAATGTTCTTAGATGTAGGTGCATGCAGCAAAAAAGAGGCAATGGAAAGCTTCGGTATCAATATTGGTGATCCGGCTGCTCCGGAAGTTGCCTTTGAATATGACGAAGAACATGGATTATGCTTTGGCAAAGCTTTTGACAACCGCATGGGCTGTGCTTGCATCATCCACACTTTAAGAGCACTGCAGGCAGTAAAAGATGACCTGGCAGTAGAGGTAGTAGGCGCTTTTGCCTCCCAGGAAGAGGTTGGCATGAGAGGTGCGACTGTTACCTCTGCACAGGTCCAGCCAGACCTGGCTATTGTATTTGAAGGATCCCCAGCAGATGACTTTTACTACAGCCCTGAAAAAATCCCAGGGCGGCATGCATAAAGGCGTACAGATCCGCTGCATGGACAAGAGCTATATCACCAATCCTGCATTTTTAGAGTACGCACATGAACTGGGCGATACCATGGGCATTACCTACCAGGATACAGTAAGAAGAGGCGGCAGCACTAACGCAGGCAAGATCAGCCTTGCAGGAAAAGCCGTACCAACCCCTGGTACTTGGCATTCCAAGCCGTTATGTACAGCCATTATAATTTCTGTGCCATTGAAGATGTGGAAAACACTGTCCGCATGGCAGTTGAGGTTATTAAGGGCCTGAATGATGAGCGATCAGGCATCTGATGCATCAGGATATCCTGTAAGAGTTTCTAAAAACAGGATTTTGGAAAAATCTGGAAAACATGAAAATAGGACTGCTCTGGTGTGGCCTGTGTGGCTGCACCGGTGGTCCTTTTTGCAGATTCGCCGATTTTTTGCGTCTGGTTTTCAGCACGGCATTCCTGCCTGCCGGCGGGAACTTCTCCACCCGGTTTTCTTACTGGTATTTTTTTCTATCTCTGGTGGGAGAAGCCTTCCTATGTTATAATCCTTTAGAAAACTTTCATTTTTTATGAAGCGCCTCTTCCAATTTCATTGCTACTATATAAACCGTAAGGAGGAAATGAGTATATGAACGGAGACAGTATCCTTTTTAGTAGAGGATGACAAAGAAATACGCCAGGGAGTGGAAATTTTCCTGCGCAGCCAGGGGTATCAGGTATTTCAGGCAGAAAAACGGTCTTGAAGGCTTAAAGATCCTGGAAGAAAGACCTATTGACCTGGCAATCGTAGACGTGATGATGCCGGTAATGGACGGTATCACCATGACTGCAAAGCTGAGGTGGAAAATACGATTTTCCGGTGATCTTCCTTTCAGCGAAGACAGAAGAGGTGGATAAGATCCTGGGATTGAACATAGGAGCAGATGACTATGTAACAAAGCCATTTACACCTATGGAATTAATGGCAAGAGTCAATTCCCAGCTGCGCAGATATCACCGCTTCTTAGACCAGCTAAATTCCGGACAGAAGGAAAATCCAAAGATCCACCAGGTGGGCGGACTGGAAGTAAATGAGGAGACAGTGGAAGTCATTGCAGACGGCAAAAACGTAAAAGTGACTCCCATTGAATTTAAGATCCTTCTCCTTCTCATCCGCAATCCAGGAAGAGTCTTTCCGGCAGAAGAAATTTACGAAAGAGTCTGGAACGAACGGGCGATCAATACAGATACTGTCATGGTACATATACGCAACCTCCGGGAAAATCGAAGTGGATCCAAAAAGATCCAAAATATATAAAGGTGGTGTGGGCGTTGGATACAAACTTGAAAAACAGTGATGATCTGGAAAAGAGAAATGTTGCAAATGAAAATATCGTAAGGAAAATATTGTAAAGAAAAGCCATAATTGGAAAATTATGGGAATTATAGCCATGATACTGACGGTTTTTATTGCTGCGGGTACCACAGTGGGGCTATATCCCTATATGGAAGAGAAAGCGGCGGAGTTCAGCAGCAGAAACCGCAGACAGGAAACAGAAGCAGCAGGGGGATTTGGAAATCTGGCTACCCAGGTGATGAACTTCAGCTACGTTCTCTGGCATCAGCAGAAACAGGAAGAAAATGGTGGTATCCTTACTTATTCCCAGACATTTCTTGCAGGAGATGGAATCGGGGCTGTGGATGTTCTGCATGGAGAAGATGCACAGAATGTACCGGAAAACAGAAAAAAAAGACGGATCCGGTATCTGGTGCAGATGCAATGGTCAGTGCAGATGTGGCAGAAAATGTGGTTGCAACAGAAAGTGCAGATCAGACATCCGGGCAGACGGTGGCTCAGACAGAAGCCTTAGCAGAGGCAGCAGACCCGGCCATTACAGAACAGCAGCAGGCAGCTGAAAATGAAGACGCAGAAGATATTACGGCTTTCAGAGAAGAAATAAAGGATCTGATCGATGAACTGGGAACCACCTGGAATAATCTTTATAACCAGTATAATGAACGTATCTCCTATGGGGTCATGGATCCACAGGGTGGATACCTGCGCAGCAATGTAAATAGTCCTGAGGAAATATTCTCCCGGACAGTAGCGGACGATGAGCTTCAGTTTACCGTACATTTTGATGAAAATGGGAGGCTGACTGTGTCAGATGTAACAGGTCTTGAAAGCAACTGCTCCGGCCTGATCCGTTCCATTGGCCGTTTTGAATTCTATGATCCATTGGCTGCAAGACTTACAAACAGCTACCATAGATCTGGTCTGGAATTTAGCGGCCCAAGGAACATGACAGTCAAATTCCGCTGTCAGCCAACGAAACTTGGCAGCTGGAATGAGGAAAAGCCACAAAATGTATATACATATGATAATTATGACTATCAAAGAGGGCATGGATTTATTACCGTTATTATGTATGTAAGCCTGGCGGTCCTGGTGGCGGCGCTTCTCATCCCCCTTTATCCCGGGAATGGAAGTGGTCAAAATGAAGATATTCAGCTGGTCACTTGAGCCTCTTTTGTGTCATCGAGTGGGCTGGCTGCTGCTTTTCTTAAATATGGAGATCCCGTTAGATATAGTACGCAGCTTTATGGCAGGAACTCTCCAGGCAGAGCTGGCAAAAGCAGGCTTTTTACCGTTTATGGCCAATGCTCTGGCCGTTGCAGCCAATTTCCTGTTCTGGGTGGTCATTTACGGAATGTTTTACTGGGGGAGTTACTAATTTCCGTTCCTTCTTCAGTTTAGGACCATGGCGCTACTTTAAAGAGCGCACCTGGGTTGGAAAATTCCTTTGCTTCTGCAAACACTGGGTATGCACAGGTCTGGATCTGTTCTCCCAGACAGACTGGGAAAGCAGGTCCAGCAAGATCATCGGAAAAGCAGTGCTTGCAAACTTTGTGATTCTTGCATGCATCTCCCTGCTGTGGTTCTGGGGCATCGGCGCGCTGATCCTTTTACTCTATTGCATTATTCTTTCTGCTGAAGAAATACTGGGGCAAGGTGCAGGAAAAATACCACAGACTCCTTAACTGCATCCAGGAAATGGCAGAAGGCAATCTGGATGTAAAAGAAGAGGAAGATTTAGGGATTTTTGAGCCATTTAAAACCAGCTGTTTAAGGTGCAGGAAGGCTTCAAAAAAGCAGTGGAAAAAAAGAAGTGAAAAGCGAGCGCACCAAAACCGAGCTGATCACCAATGTTTCCCACGACTTAAAAACACCATTGACTGCCATTATTACTTATGTAAACCTGTTAACGCAGGAAAATATTACCGAAGAAGAACGAAACTCCTATATCCGATCTTAGACCAGAAATCCATGCGCTTAAAAAGAGCTGATCGAAGACCTGTTTGAGGTAAGCAAGGCGGCAAACGGTACCCGTAGTCCTTCATCCAGAAGAGGTAGATGTGGTCAGTCTGTTAAAACAGGTCCGTTTTGAACTTTCCGATAAAATAGAAGCCAGCGGCATTCAGTTCCATTTTGACCTGCCAAATGGCGCCTGGCGGCGTCCTTAGACGGCCAGAAGACCTGCCGTATCTTTGAAAATCTCCTGGTGAACATCACCAAGTATGGCATGAAAGGCACCAGGGCTTATATTAAGGCAGAAAAAGACGGAGAATATGTGCAGGTAACACTGCGAAACATCTCCGCAAGAAGAACTGAAAATCTCACCGGAAGAGCTGACAGAACGTTTCGTAAGAGGGGATGCGTCCAGAAATACAGAAGGCTCCGGTCTTGGTCTTGCCATTGCAAGAAGCTTTACTGAAGTCAGGGAGGTACCATGAAGATAGAGGTAGAAGGAGACCTGTTCAGGGTGATCCTTCGCTGGAAGTTAAAGGATGGCAGTGAAGAGCCGGAAGAAACAATCCAGGAAGGATCAGCCCAGGAAAAGTTAGTTCAGGAAGAAGCAGAAGCAGATATAGAAGAATCAAAATCAGGTGATCAAGAATAAAAAACGGGCGGCTGCATTAAAAAGTACAGCCGCCCGAATATTTTATACATTCAGATGCGGACTATTTTCAGAAGAAACTTCAGCAACAGGTTTGTCTGCGGAATCTGTATCAACAGCAAGTACCTGTTTTAAAGTGTCTTCTGCCCCGTTCAGGTTAATATTCCGGGTGACTTTGGCATCATATGTATCTGCCTTCATGATCTCAGCAAGATCTACGCCTGTAGCCTCTTTCATGGACTCAAACAGCTTTGCCATAACAACAGGAACATTGCCTGCAATATTACCAACACCGTCATCAGCCCCATTTCCTCCGCCGATAATAGTGATCTTGTCGATCTGGGATAAAGGTTGCGCGATCTTTCCTGCAATTTCAGGAAGGACTTTCATCATCATTTCTGCCATGGCAGCGTGGTTGTATTTCTGGTAAGCTGGGCTTTTCTTCTCCATACCTTCTGCTTCTGCAAGAGCCTTTGCCTGGATGGCAGCAGCTTCTGCTTCACCTTTGGCACGGATACCTTCTGCTTCCTGGAGCATGGCATATTTCTGTGCTTCTGCCTGTGCTTTTGCGCTTCTGCTTCTTTTCACGCTCATATTTCTTAGCTTCCGCCTCTCTCTGGCGGCGGGTCAGGTCAGCTGCAGCTGCCTGTTCAATTGCGTAGCGGTCAGCATCCGCTTTTTTATTGATCTCAGCTTCTAATGCCTGCTGCTGTACAGCAACTTCCTGTTTGCGCAGTTCAGCTTCACGTTCAGCTTTGGCAATCTGGGCATTTACAGTAGCTGCCTGGATGGTCTTTTTTGCTGTTCCTGTTTCTGGATCTCGTAAGCAGCATCTGCTTCAGCCTTTTTTCGTGTCAGAAGCTTTCTGCAATTCAGCCTTTTAATAGCCAGTTCATTATTTTTCTGGGCGATCTCTGTTTCTGCCAGAACCCGTGCTTCATTGAAGCTTTATCTGCAGCTGCCTGGGCAATGGCAATATCACGTTCAGCTTCAGCCTTTGCAATAGAAGCATCCTTGCGGATCTTAGATGTGTTATCCATACCAAGATCCTGGATCAGGCCATGTTCATCAGTTACATTCTGGATATTGCAGGAAAGGATCTCAATCCCAAGCTTTTTCCATATCTTTGGAAGCCTTTGCCATAACCTGGTCAGAGAAAGAATCCCGGTCTGTATTAATGGCACGAAGGGTCAGCGTACCAATGATCTCACGCATGTTGCCCTGAAGAGAATCCTGCAGATCAGCGGCGATCTTGGCGGAGTTCTTATTTAAGAAGTTTCGCATAGCAAGCTTTAACATAGCCGGATCATCTGCCACGCGCACCTTTGCAACTGCATCTACCATGACATTGATAAAATCGTTGGTAGGAATGTATTCATCTGTTTTAATATCAACAGTGATCGGCCAAGATACAGCTTATCTAACTGTTCAAAGAAAGGCAGCTTTAAACCGGCGCGGCCTACCAGGACTCTGGGCTCTTTTCTGAGACCGGAAATAATGTAGGCGTGATCCGGTGGGCTTTTTTACATACCCCTGGGTTATGATGAGAAGCACCAGAAGCACAACCAGGATAACAGGACCAAAATAGAGGATCAGTACTAACATAGGAACTCCTTTCTGACACTGCCGGAAAGCTGTGTCCGCAGCTTAAAGTAAAGTGCTGTATTTATCTGCATGTATTGATATGTATCTGAATTTTAACATAAAAATGTTCTAAAATATATACACTTAATTAAATTGTCAAAAAAAGTAAGGAAAAAAGAAATGGCTGGGAAATCATTTCTCCAGCACATTTTTAAGCCTCCCTAAAAACTCAATATCCCTCTTTTTTTCACACGGATATTAGCAGCCATGGTCTTTCCAGAACTGTTAGTGACTTTGATCTCGATCAGGCTTCCTTCATCTAAAAGCTTTCCCTTGAAGCTGTTTTTACAAAGGAGATCATCTTCAGGTGATTGGTCCGGAATTTTCCCCAGGATGGTTTTAAAAGCAAAGAAAATTCATTGGATTCATGTCCTGTACACCTCTTTCGCGGCTGAATACGCCAGTTAGTTATAACTATTATACCCAAAGGTTTACCAATTGACAAGACAGCGGGTATGAAGTATCATTTTTAAGGAATAGTTGCTGTACATGAAACATATGAACAGTAACATCATGTGATGCTACTGACAAGCAAGTGACAGATAAAGAGGGAAAAACACATGTTAAATCAGTTTTCAAGAACAGAATTATTATTTGGCAAAGCAGCCATGGAGAAGCTGGCATCTTCCCGGGTGGCGGTATTCGGGATCGGCGGAGTAGGCGGCTATGTGTGTGAGGCACTGGTGCGAAGCGGAGTAGGTGCATTTGACCTGATCGACGATGACAAAGTATGTCTGACAAACTTAAACCGCCAGATTATTGCAACCCGTAAAACAATAGGAAAATATAAGACAGATGTAATGAAAAGAGCGTATTCTGGAGATCAATCCAGATGCAGAAGTAGAAGTCCATAAATGCTTTTTCCTGCCGGAAAATGCAGAGGAATTTCCCTTTGAAGACTACGACTATATTGTAGATGCAGTAGATACTGTTACAGCCAAGCTGGAACTGGTAATGAAAGCAAAAGAAAAGGGAGTTCCATCATCAGCTCCATGGGTGCCGGAAATAAATTAGATCCCACCATGTTCCGGGTGGCAGATATTTATAAAACAAAAGTCTGCCCACTGGCAAAAGTCATGCGCCGTGAGCTGAAAAAAAGAGGAGTAAAGAAATTAAAGGTAGTTTACTCCGAAGAGCAGCCTGTAAGACCGATCAATGATATGGCGATCAGCTGCAGAAATCACTGTATCTGTCCGCCGGGAGCAGCCCATAAATGTACGGAACGCCGGGATATTCCGGGAAGTACGGCATTTGTGCCCTCAGTGGTAGGTCTGATCATTGCAGGCGAAGTCATCAAAGATCTGACAAGAGATGTGATGGTTAAGTCAGTGCAGTAATTGGGAAAATATGGAAAACAAAATATGCATTTGTGTATGTTAAGGTAAATGTTTTTTATCAATCTGTCTGCTTTGCAGACAGAACGTATGAGCAAGGAGAGAAAATGACAGAAGAGAAAAAAGATATGTGAATACCTGGAGGGTTCTTTCTTCCAAGGCACCGGTTCCAGGTGGCGGCGGGGCATCCGCTTTAGCAGGAGCGCTGGGAAATGCCACAGGACAGATGGTGGTAAACCTGACTGTAGGAAAGAAAAATATGCAGAAGTAGAAGAAGAAATGCAGGAATATCTGGAGCGCTTAAAAACCATGCAGCAGAATTCTTACATTTATCCGACCGTGACGCAGAAGTATTCGCACCTCTAGCAGAATGCTACCGCCTGTCGTCTGCCACACCGGAAAGAAAAAGAACACAAGGAAACGGTTATGGAAGAAAAGCTGTTAGATGCCAGCATGGTTCCGGTAGAGATCATGGAGAAAGCCTTAGAACTGTTAGAAATCTTAGACGTTTTAGCAGATAAAGGCAGCCGTATGGCAGTAAGCGATGTTGGCGTAGCTGTACAATTTACCCGTACAGCACTTCTTGGAGCTGTCATGAATGTATATATAAACACGAAATCCATGAAAAACCGTGAGAAAGCAGAAGAGATCAACCAGGGCGCAAAACGTATGATCAAGATCGGTACTTCCCAGGCAGATGAGATCTACGAAAAAGTCCTGGCACAGCTTGTATAAAAAGGAGGACACAGTTATGGAATTAATAAAAGGCGCTCCTGTTTCCGCAAAAGATCAAAGAAGAAGTAGGGGCAATGCTTGAAAAAATAAATGGGCCGGCACCAAAGCTGGCTATTGTCCGCGTAGGGGAAAATCCGGATGACATGTCCTACGAAAGAGGCGCAGTAAAGAAAATGGACGCATTTGGATTACGCTCCCAGTGCTATACATTTCCTGCTGATATTACAGATGAAGATTTCAAAAAGAATTTACTGCGATCAACGCAGATACAGATGTAAGCGGTATTCTTCTCCTTCGTCCTCTTCCAAAGCAGATCTAGTGAAAAGACATTGAAGCTATGATCGACCCCAAAAAGATCTGGATGGTATTTCACCGGTGAATATTGCAAAAGTATTTTCCGGGGATCCTACCGGCTTTGCACCATGTACACCGGAGGCAGTCATCGAAGTATTAAAAGCCTATAATATTCCCATGGAAGGAAAAAGAGCAGTCATTGTAGGCCGCAGCATGGTAGTAGGCCGTCCGCTTTCCATGCTCCTTTTTAAAAGAGAACGCAACAGTCACCATCTGCCACACCCGTACAAAAGACCTGCCGGGAACCTGCCAGCAGGCTGAGATACTGGTGGCAGCTGCAGGGAAAAGCAAAAATGCTGGATGATTCTTATGTAGGCGAAAATACTACAGTGATCGATGTAGGCATTAATGTAGATGAAAACGGAAAAACTCTGCGGTGATGTGGCAGCTGATACGTTAGAGGAAAATCCGGAAAGCTTACACCTGTTCCGGGAGGCGTAGGTGCAGTTACTACATCTGTTCTTGCCAAACACCTGGTACAGGCAGCTCTCGGAAAGTAAATTGCCGCTTTATAACACTTTCATGGCAAAAGATAAGGTTGTGCATAAACTTTATAAATATAATGTATAATTTTACTCTTGCTAAAAAGAAAAAAAGCATTATAATAGAACAGACAGCATCCCTGGAATCTATTGAGGGAAAACATAATAATATGCATAAACATGCAAGAGGAGAAAACATTATGAAAAAAAAGAGTGATGGCACTGACAATGGCTGCTCTTATGGCAGCATCCTTAACCACATGCGGCGGTTCCGCAAAAGAGACAACAGCAGCTGCAACAGCAGATACAACAGCAGCAAAAGAAGAATCCACTGCAGCAGAGAGTACAGCAGCTGAGTCAAAGGAAGCAGCAGGCGGCAAACTGGTTATGGCAACCAACGCTGAGTTCCCACCATACGAGTTCTATGATGGAGACAAGATCGTAGGTATCGACGCTGAGATCGCACAGGCTATTGCTGATGAGCTTGGTATGGAATTAGAGATCGAAGATATCGCATTTGATTCCATTATTCCTGAGATCGTATCCGGTAAGGCTGATATGGCTTTAGCTGGTATGACTGTAACAGAAGACCGTAAGGCATCTGTAGATTTCTCTGATACCTATGCAACCGCTTCTCAGATGATCATCGTTAAGGAAGACAGCCAAGATCGCTGGTCCAGATGACTTAAAGGGAGTGACTGTTGGTGTTCAGTTAGGAACTACCGGTGACATCTACGTATCTGATCTGGAAGCAGACGGAACTACTGTAGAGCGTTATAACAAGGGCTTTGAGGCTGTTCAGGCATTAAGCCAGGGGCAAGATCGATGCAGTTGTTATTGACGGTGAGCCGGCAAAGACCTTTGTATCTGAGTCAGAAGGCTTAAAGATTTTAGACGAAGCATTCACTGTAGAAGAGTATGCTATTGCTGTAAAAGAAGGGCAATTCCGAGCTGCTTGACAAGATCAACACAGCATTAGAGAGCTTAAAGGACAACGGAACTCTGGACGAGATCGTAGCTAAAGTACATCAAGGCAGAGTAAACAAGTATTACTTAAAACAAGTATTTAAAACGTAAAGGATGATCGGCATGGAAAAATTTTACAGATGCATTTTATCTGAATTTTATTTCAGATGATCGGTGGCATATATTGCAGATGGTCTTAAGACTACACTGATCGTAACCTTCTTTGCCTGCATGATGGGCATTGTTTAGGATTTATCGTGGGGGTATGATCCGCTCTACCCACGATAAAACAGGAAAATTAAAACTGCTGAATATTCTGTGCAAGATCACCTGACAGTTATCCGCGGTACACCTGTAGTTGTTCAGCTGCTGATCATCTATTTTGTTGTATTTGGAAGTACACGTATTGACAAAGTTCCGGTAGCGATCATGGCATTCGGCATCAACTCCGGCGCTTATGTTGCAGAAATTTTCCGAAGCGGTATCATGTCAATTGATGCAGGACAGATGGAAGCAGGACGAAGCCTTGGCTTCAACTACGCGCAGACCATGTGGTACGTGATCGTGCCCCAGGCATTCAAAACCGTACTGCCAACTTTGTGCAACGAGTTCATTTCTCTGTTAAAAGAGACCTCTGTTTCAGGTTATATTGCGATCAGGATCTTTACTAAGGGCGGCGACATCATTCGAAGCAGAACCTACAGTGCGTTCATGCCATTGATCGCAGTTGCACTGGTTTACCTGGTTATTGTTATGATCTTCACAAAACTGATCCAGATTCTGGAAAGGAGGCTGCGTCAGAGTGAGCGGTAATAAAAAAGAGAGCCTTTTGATCCAGGTTCAGAACCTTGGAAAGAGCTTTGGAAAAATCGATGTATTAAAAGATATCACAGTAGATATTTACAAAGGTGATGTGGTATTTGTAGTAGGACCATCCGGTTCCGGTAAAAGTACCTTCTTACGCTGCTTAAACCGTCTGGAAGAGCCTACAAAAGGTCATATTTATTTTGAAGGCACTGATATTACAGATCCGAAGACAGATATTGATAAACACCGTCAGAAAATGGGAATGGTATTCCAGCAGTTCAATCTGTTCCCTACATATGGATATCATGAAAAACCTGATACTGGCGCCTATGAAGCTTCAGGGAAAAAGCCAGCAGGAAGCAGAGGCAGAGGCTATGCGCCTTTTAGAGCGCGTTGGTCTTGCTGACAGGGCCCATGCATATCAAGCCAGTTATCTGGTGGTCAGAAACAGCGTATTGCCATTGTAAGGGGCACTTTGCATGAAACCAGACGTAATGCTCTTTGATGAGCCAACTTCTGCTCTTGACCCGGAAATGGTAGGCGAGGTATTAAACGTAATGCGTGACCTGGCTGATGAAAAAAATGACCATGGTAGTAGTAACCCACGAAATGGGCTTTGCAAGAGAAGTCGCTACCAGAGTCATGTTTATGGACGGCGGTTACTTCGTGGAAGAAGCTGCACCGGAAGAATTCTTTTCAAATCCTAAAAAATGAGCGCCTGAAATCTTTCTTAAGTAGGTGCTAAAAAAAAGAGTGGCAACAGATGAAGATTTGTTGTCACTCTTTTTTTGCCATGCTTTTTGTCTGTTTAACAGTTCCCCTTGAATTTCACCAATAACGGAATCAATTTCTCCAGACAATCCTCCAGCTGCCCCAGCTCTTCTGATGAAAATCCTTTCAGTCTATCCATGGTACATTCAAGCATCGCCTGTTTTACTTCTTCAAATTCCGTCCGTCCGTCATCTGTCAATGTCACATAAACCTGCCGCCGGTTCCTCCTCATCATGGATCCTTTTCACCAGTCCTATGGCTTCCAGATCGTTTACCAGCTTTGTCAGCTGCTGTTTTGTGATCCCCATCTCGTCAGCCAGAAAACTCATAGTAGGCTGTGTATATTCGGGCATACTTAAAATAAAAAGGACCTGAAATCCTGCTTTATTCGCTTTTACCTGGTTCTGCTGCTGGTACTGGCATTTGGCCATATTTAAAAAAACGGATGGCAAAATCCATAAACTTTAAGCCCGCAGAAGAAAGATCCTGCTTATCAACCATAAAAAAGTCTCCCTTTCTGTCCTGTATATACACATTTTCATATACTAGAAAAGTAACACAATAAATGTGAAATGTCAATAATTATTAAAAGTAAATAAAAATTTACTATTTTCTATTGACAAAATCTGGAAGCCAGGGTTATTTTAACATCAGGAAAGCGAAAACCTTCGGCAATTGCGAAAAAACAAAACCAAAATCAAACTAAAATAAAAAAATAAAAGGAGAAAAAACAATGGGCGTAAAAACGACAACAGCAGCAATAACAATAACAGAAAACCCTATTTATACTACTACTGTATCGTCCTTCTCATTGTAATGGTATTAAATGCATTAGTATTTCCATCTGTCATGGAACGTTCCGTAGAAGTACCATTTAATGAGTTCACCACACAGTTAAGTTCAGGAAACGTAGAACAGGTCTACGTCAACAGTGACTATACAGAAAATCCTGTATACATTAAATGAGGATAAAACAAAACGTGGTCTGCGGTTACCTATAAAACAGGAAACATGACTACAGCAGATGACCTGGTAAACCGTCTGGAAAGCGCAGGAGTGCAGAATTACAGCAGAGAGATACCAACTCAGGCATCGCCATTACTTAACTTCCTGACCACCTGGGTATTCCTGATTCCTTATGTTTGTGATCATTGGTCAGCTTATGGGCCGTATGATGGCCAAGCGTATGGGTGGTGGAAGCAGCGCAATGACTTTGGAAAATCCAACGCAAAAATATACGCAGAGAAACAGGCGTAACCTTTAACGATGTAGCAGGGAGAAGAAGAAGCCAAAGATGCCTTAAAAGAGATCGTAGATTTTTTACACAACCCGGATAAATACGCACAGATCGGTGCAAGCCTTCCAAAGGAGCTTTACTTGTAGGTCCTCCAGGAACCGGTAAGACCCTTCTGGCAAAAAGCAGTAGCAGGCGAGGCAAAGGTGCCGTTTTCTCCATTTCCGGATCTGAATTTGTAGAAATGTTCGTAGGAATGGGAGCAGCCAAAGTAAGAGATTTATTCAAACAGGCCAACGAAAAAGCTCCATGTATCGTTTTCATCGATGAGATCGATACCATTGGTAAAAAGCGTGACGGTGGTGGAATGGGCGGAAACGATGAGCGAGAACAGACCTTAAACCAGCTTCTTACAGAAATGGACGGTTTCGACGGAAAGAAAGGCGTTGTTATCTTAGCAGCTACCAACCGCCCTGAGTCCCTTGACCCGGCTCTTCTTCGTCCGGGACGTTTTGACCGCCGTGTGCCGGTAGAACTTCCGGATCTTCAGGGCCGTGAAGCTATCTTAAAAGTCCATGGCCGCAAAGCAAAATGGACGAATCCGTTGATTACAATGTGATCGCCAGATCCACAGCAGGTGCCAGCGGCGCTGAGCTTGCAAATATTATAAATGAAGCAGCTTTAAGAGCTGTCCGCCAGGGAAGAAGCCTTGTGTCCCAGGAAGATTTACAGGAAAGCGTAGAAACTGTCATTGCAGGCTATCAGAAGAAAAATGCAGTGATCCCGGCAGATGAGCGCAAAGATCGTAGCTTATCATGAAGTAGGACACGCACTTGTAGCTGCCTGCCAGACCCACAGCGCACCGGTACAGAAGATCACCATTATTCCCAAGAACATCAGGTGCATTAGGCTATACCATGCAGGTAGATGCAGGTGAAAAATATCTGATGAGCAAAGAAGAGGCATTAAATAAGATCGCAACCTTTACCGGAGGCCGTGCAGCTGAAGAGCTGATCTTCCATTCTATTACTACAGGCGCATCCAATGATATTGAACAGGCAACCAAAATCGCCAGAGCCATGGTCACTCGTTACGGCATGACAGATGAATTCGACATGGTGGCAATGGAAAACGTGACCAACCAGTATCTTGGTGGTGACACTTCTTTGACCTGTTCTCCTGAAACAGCCAGGATGATCGACGAACAGGTAGTAAAGATCGTCCGTACCCAGCATGAAAAAGCATTAAATATCCTGAAAGAAAACGAAGGCAAGCTTCATGAGATCGCAAAGTATCTTCTGGATAAGGAAACCATCACAGGAGAAGAATTTATGGAGATCTATGAAAGAAATGACGCAGATGTAAATTAGGATATTGTTGACTAAGGTCTGAAAGCCCGCCGGTCCATTTTGATGCGCATTTGGGAGAAAATCCTTTGTTCGTGGGCTCAAACAGTCGCCTCCAATTGTCAGAACTGTGAACCAAACTCGCACGCTTTGCGTGCTCAAACAGTGGTTCTCCGTTCTGACGCTATGCGCCCACTGGATTTTCAAACAAATGCTTATTCAAATGCATTTATTATTGGCAATAAGAATGTAGGCTCCAAACCAATAAACAGTTTTCATGCAGGAGGGATTGTCACTTAAGTACGGCATTTTTTATGTGACATATCCAATACAGCAGAAAAGTTTATTGGTTTCCTCCATGTTTATGCCGGTGCACAGGCACGGTTTGTCCATTTTGTGAGCATAGCGTCAGGTTGGAGGCACTGTTTGAGCGAACGCAGTGTGCGAGTTTGCCGGAGACCTGACTAATCGGCAGACGGAGCAAAATGAACAAAATTTTACCTCAAATGCATTTGTACATGTGCACCCGGTTTTCGGACCCTTCGGAAATTGAACTAAATCCCAATATAATAATACATTAATGACATAGCTTTGTCACATCTGTAATCGTAAGATTTTGTTCGATTGCATTTGTGACAGGGCTGTGTTATTCTAAAAATAAAAGGAGGAAGGGGCATGAAAAAACTTATTGAACAGCTGTATGCAGGGGAACTGGTTCCCGCAGAATTAAAAATAGAAGGAAATGAGGAATACGAGGCGATTTGCAGGAAATCCCTGGAAGAAATAGAAAACTTTACAGAAAAGCTGGATAAAGAAAGCGGAAAGAATTTCAAAATGTATTAGATACTTACCTGGAATTAACTTATCTTGAAAAACGGCAGTCATTCTGTGACGGATTCCGAATTGGAGCAGGTGTTATGTGTGAAATATTCCATGATAGATCAGTTAGAAGTAATTTATAAATAATTGCTTATAAATATTAATAAGTATGACTTTACAATAAAAACTATACAATTGTAAAAAAAGTATCGCAATATTACGAAGAATATTGACAATTTAAAAGAGCATGCTATAATAAGGTCTGTATTTGAGACTTTAATAACCGGGAATCATCAAATGGAGGAGATGTATTATGAAGGGAAAGAAGATCATCAGTGCAGCATTAGCAGGTGTTATGGCGCTCTCATTAACAGCATGTGGAGGCGGTTCCGCGCAGGAAACAACAGCGGCTCCTGCAG
>VOFG01003967.1_pt1 | contig 49958 bp, 70 predicted proteins | sample 5384171 | NCBI WGS metagenome assembly VOFG01 (sample SAMN12384726, study PRJNA508395) | human gut metagenome | isolation source: healthy gut F | host: Homo sapiens
TAATTGATTATCAATAGTTTACAGCCTAAAAGATAGACTGCTCGAAAATTTACTTGTTTTTCGTCAAAAATCGAAGATTTAACACTTTTAACCTTAGTTTGTCTTCAAACGAAGGGAAAAGAGAAAATGGCTCTATTTTGCTCTTAAATCTCCGTTTCGCAAAGATAAGGCATATCGGTGATTATTTCGCCGATTCGAGTTGCAAAATCGAGATGGTTTTACAGATTTTGGGGTTGGCTCTTGTCATCATTTTATGCCTTGGTCGGAATTGTGTTTTGCTCTGTCTTTGATTTAGGTTATTTCTATTTTTTTGCAGCCAAAAGAGAATGTCTGTAGGTCTGGTTTGACTCAGTCATGGCGAAGCCATTTCTTTTCTCCCTCTGTTAGCTTTACTTTAATGCACGTATATATGAATACGGGGATAAAGTAAAGTTGTTCTTCATTTTGAGGTGTAAATAAACTCTGAATTTGGCGGTATATTCAAGAATAAGTCTTATTTTTTGCATTGAATAATATTTTGTTTGTTGATTGGTAAATATGGGCACTATGAATAATATAGTAACTTTTAATATTTCAAGTCCAAGTGATATTGCTTTGCAATTGCAGCAAGAGTCAAGGTTCGGAGGCTTGAATTGGACTTAACAAGAAGGATTGGCGGCAAAGCAGGAGTCAAGTTCGCCACTTATCGCCGATTTGAGCAGACGGGAGAGATTTCATTAAGAGGATTGCTTCAAGTCGGATTTGCTTTGAATGCGCTTTCTGATTTTGATGCTCTTTTTGCGCAGAAGCAATATCAGTCATTAGATGATGTATTGAATGAGCAGAGTGTTATACGTAAAAGAGGGAAGAAAAATGAATAGCATAAAGCAGATAGAGGTAATATATGATAATAGACTGGTTGGCAGATTGGCTTTAACCAAAGAGAGTTTATGTGCATTTGAATATTCGGCAGAATGGCTCAATTCTGGTTTTCTATATCTCCGTTTGAGTTACCATTGCGCAGTGGGGTATTTATAGCAAAACCTCGTCCGTTTGATAGGTGGATTCGGTGTTTTTGATGATTGTTTGCCTGATGGGTGGGGATTGCTAATTCTTGATAGATACCTGCAGCGGAACAGGGTCAATCCACAAACACTGTCACTACTTGACCGTCTTGCGTTGGTCGGTTCTACTGGACGCGGCGCATTGGAATTTCGTCAGACAAGAGTGTTGTATCAAAGCAAGAATACGCAGATTTTGAAAAATTGGCATTGGAGGCGGAACAGATTCTTGATAGCGACAATTATAACGGAGAGGGAATTGAGGGTTCCAGTATAGAGGTGGTTCTCCAGGGGAGCACGCCCCAAAATCTTTACTCGTTATGATGGGAAAGAATGGTTGGTGAAGTTCGGGCAAAGAGATTCCAAACAGATTGGTGAGGATGAATACTGTTATTCGCTTCTTGCTAAAGAGTGTGGAATTGAGATGCCGGAAACACGACTTTTCGAGGATAAGTATTTCGGCGTGGAGCGATTTGACCGTATACTGAATGGAAAATTACATGTGGTAAGTGTTGCTGGGTTGATAGGTGCTGATTATCGGCTGCCAAGTATCGACTACTTACATATCTTTAAGGTGTGTGCAGCATTGACCCACAATGTAGCGGAAATTTGGAAAGTGTATCGTCTTATGGTGTTCAATTATCTGATTGACAATAAAGATGACCATGCAAAGAATTTTGCCTTTATTTATCGTGACGACGATTGGCACTTTGCGCCGGCATACGACCTGTTGCCCAGCGATGGAATTAATGGCTTACGAACGACTTCAATCAATGATAGTATCGAACCCACTAAAGAGGATTTATTTGCTGTGGCGGTAAAAGGTGGGGTTAGATAAAGAGGGAGATTGTGAAAATTTTTGAGAGTATACAGAATGCTATTAGAATGAATAAATGAGTCTTGATAGTTAACTTTAATAAGAAGTTGAGTTGATTAATAATAAACGAAAATTAGCATATGAAATATTTACTTCTTGATACAAATATATACTTGCATTACATTGACTTTGAGCAGATTGATTGGGGAACGATTATAGGTGATAAAGAATACGAAATAGTAGTACCTTATACAGTAATAAAGGAAATTGACAAGTATAAAGATGGACCGAAAAGCAAGATAAAGTCCGGGCAAAGGCGGTTGCTTCAAAATTTGGCTGTTATTTTTTGAATGATGATTATAACAAACAAATCAACCTTGTTCAAATAGATGATCCGTCAGATGAAATTTTGATAAGGTATCACTTGAATCGTAGTGTATGTGACGATTTAATAATAGGCTCTATTTTGGAGTTTGAGCATAAGGATGATGTTATTGTGATAAGTCACGACAATACATTATTGATAAAAGCTAAGAATCTTGGATTAAAGTTTCTTCCTAAGATGCCAAACAAATATCTCATTTCTGAGGAAAAGAGTGAAGAGGAGAAAGAGCACGAACGATGCCGTAAGGAATTGGAACAGTTAAAAATCGTCAGCCAAAACCTCAAATCCTGTTTGCCAATGGTGAGACTGTATTGCGTATAAAAGCCCCAAGTGTATCGAACGTAGATAGAAAACTGGAAGAAATAATGATAAAAATTAAGTCCAAGAATCCTAAAAGTAAATATACACACTACAATTCATGAAGATATTTCTCCATCTGATATTTTTAATGACATGTTGAACTCTCTGAATAGATTTCAGTACTCTATCTATAGTGATGACCAATTAAGGGAAACATAATATTGAACTGGATAAATTTTATGCTTATTGTGAAAAAGATTCTATCGCTTTAAACTTGAGAGTGAGTTACTAGAAGGTCAATTAAAGGAGTTGAGTTTTATTATAAGCAACAGTGGAAATGCTGAAACAGGCGAAATGAATATTTTTCTTGCTTTTCCAAAGCATATTCAGTTGTATAATGAGAGAAGTGTAAAATATATGAATGGTATAGAACCCAAAGCACCTCTTGTTGGAATGGAATTTAGCGAATATGGAAATGGACTTGCATTCAGTTATATTGATCCACGAGGTGGTCTAAGCATACCACAATTAAAATCATGGGATTTGATGAAATATTTATCCAAACATAGTATCAATGTAGATGCTTCAAATTTGGTGCACAATGTGCAGCGTTCTTTTGAGAATTAAAATGCATTATATGTGGATGCAATGCAGTGCGGAAACTTTACTATAGATTGGCGTATTTGTGCGGCTGGATGTGTGAAGAGTGTATCGGGTACTTTAAAGTGTAATAGTAGAAAGTGATGGTTGTTAATGTTCGTGCAATATTATCTTTAATACATCATTAAATAAATAGAAAGCGTTATCTTTACATATTATATGATGTATTGATATGGCAAAGAATACAATGGGAACTAAGTTGCCCCGAAAATTGGAGCAGAAGATGTCGATTGTAGGAGAACAGATTAAACTGGCTCGCTTACGCAGGAATCTGAGTGTAGCTCAAGTGGCGGAACGTGCCACCTGTTCTCCGTTGACCGTGTCCCGAATAGAGAAAGGTGTGCCGACAGTGGCAATCGGAATATATTTGCGCGTGTTGTATGCTTTACAGCTTGACGATGATATTCTGTGGTTGGCCAAAGAAGACAAACTAGGGAAAACATTACAGGATTTGAGTTTGAAGACAAGGAAACGTGCATCAAAAAAGGGATAAAACTCACTTTTTTCTGCATATAAGTCGATAATGACTCTATCAGGATAAAAAATACAGCTTAAAATTTTGTATTATGCTATAAAAACATTATGTTTGCACTGCATAATGTGAGCTATGAAATTTGTTGATAGAATAGATGAAGCAACACGACTGAAGGATGCTCTTGCAAGAGAGAAATCCTCGTTAGTTGTGATGTATGGTCGCAGACGATTGGGTAAATCAACGCTTATTAAAAGGGTGTTGTCAGAAAATGATGTATACTTCCTTTGCAGACCGTTCGGAAGGTCAACATCAGAGGGCATTACTTGCAAAAGTGATAGCACAGGTGTTCCCTGATTTTGAGAAGTTGTCGTATCCCGATTGGGAGTCGATGTTTCGTGCGGTTAATTATCGAACAGACAAACGTTTTACTTTGTGTTTGGACGAATTTCCGTATCTTGTGGAGCAATCTCCTGAACTGCCGTCTGTATTGCAGAAACTTGTTGATGAGAAACAGTTGAAGTATAATCTGGTGCTTTGTGGTTCGTCACAAAATATGATGTATGGGTTGTTTCTTGATTCTACTGCGCCTCTTTATGGTCGTGCTGATGAGATAATGAGACTTACACCTATACGTTTACCCTATATTCAGGAGGCATTGAACCTTAATGCGATGAACGCTATTGAAGAGTATGCTGTATGGGGCGGTGTGCCGCGCTATTGGGAACTGAGGAAAACAGAATTTCGCTTGATGATGCCATGTGGCATAATATCCTTTCTGTAAATGGGGCTCTTTATGAGGAGCCGATAAAACTGCTTCAGGATGATGTTAAGGATATTGTCAAGACTTCGACAATAATGTCTTATATCGGTACTGGTGCAAACCGTCTTTCCGAAATTGCTGCACGATGCAATGAGCCTGCAACCAATCTGTCGCGTCCATTGAAGAAACTTGTTGATCTCGGTTTTTTGGAAAAAGATGTTCCGTTCGGGATTGATGAGAAGAATGCGAAAAAGAGTCTCTACAAGATTGCCGATCCGTTTATGGCGTTCTACTATCAGTTTGTTGTCCCTAATCGTTCATTCATTGAACTTGGTCGTCGCTTACCGATCGAACAAGCTTTGACTGCTCATTTCTCTGAGTCTGTGAATATGCAATGGGAAAAACTGTGTCGGGATGCCGTAACAGGAAATCTTGTTAATGGAGTAGTTTATGGCAAAGCAAAACGCTGGTGGGGCTCTGTTCTCAATGAGGATAAGAAGCCGGAACAGGTCGAGTTCGATGTAATGGCCGAATCGCTTGATAAAAAAGTCTCTGTTGGTCGGAGAATGCAAATGGACAACAGGGGAGAATGACAAACAGCTAACTGCTGCACTTCTCCGCAAAGCTAATTTGCTGCCGTTTGCTAAGAACTACACCATCGTTCCGGTGCTGTTCCTTAAGAACGCTCCGAAAGGTGATTCCGAGAATGTGATGTTGCCGGAAGATGTTGTTGAGTTAATGAAATAAAGGAATCTCAAATCCACTATTTGACAGAGTTATTAGATGGCAAAAAAACAATAAATAAAGAGCTTACAGGTGCACAGGACTTATATAATTTTTTGTTTGAGGCCTGTAATATAATACGCGGTCCTGTAAGCCAAGATAATTTTAAGGATTATATCACGCCTTTGCTTTATTACAAGCGGATATCTGATGTTTATGATGAAGAAACAGAAGAAGCTTTAATATCAAGTGGTGGTGATAAGGAGTATGCATCTCTGCCAGAGCAACATCGTTTTGTTATTCCTGATGGTTGTCATTGGCAAGAAGTCCGAGAGCGTACAGAAAATCTTGGAGCTGCCATAGTCGGTGCTATGAGGGCAGATAGAGATAGCAAACCCAGATACATTGTATGGGGGTGCTATCTATGTTTTCATCTCAAAAATGGACTAACAAAGCAATACTCAATGATAGCAAGATTCGTGACCTGATAGAACATCTATCAAAACGAAAACTTGGTAATAAGGATTACCCTGCGGACTTAATGGGTGATGCTTATGAAATATTATTGAAGAAGTTTGCCGATGATAGTAAGGCTCAAGCTGGAGAGTTTTATACTCCTCGTTCTGTTGTGAGATTATTAGTGCATATTCTCGACCCGCAACCGGGGAAACTGTATATGATCCTGCTTGTGGTAGTGGAGGAATGCTTATCGAAGCTATACGATATATGCACGATGATTCTCTTTGCTGTGGAAGTATATTCGGACAAGAGAAGAATGTCGTGAATGCGGCCATTGCTAAAATGAATCTATTCCTGCATGGTGCATCTGATTTTAATGTAATGCAAGGCGACACATTGAGAGACCCAAAAATTCTTCAAGGTGGTAATATCGCCAAATTCGATTGTGTTATAGCAAACCCTCCATTTTCTCTTGAAAATTGGGGAGCAACGGAATGGAGTTCAGATAAATATAAGCGCAATATCTATGGCACACGAGTGATAGTTGTGGTGACTATGCGTGGATTCAGCATATGATATGTTCTATGTCCTCTGGCAAGGGGCGTATGGCTGTTGTAATGCCACAAGGCATTCTGTTTCGTGGAAATCAAGAAGCAGAAATACGGAAGCAATTAGTGGAAAGTGATTTGATAGAAGCCGTTGTTACATTAGGAGATAAATTGTTTTATGGAACTGGACTATCTCCGTGTTTCTTGATAATACGAAGGATGAAACCGGCTCATCATTCCGGACGGATTTTGATGATAGATGGTTCCAAAATTCTAACTCAAAAGAGAGCGCAGAATATTTTAGAAGAGAATGATATAGATAGGTTATATTCACTTTATCAAAATTACTCCGATGAAGAGGACTATTCTCGAATCGTTACATTGCAGGAGATAAGAGATAAAGAGTATAATCTTTCGCCCAATCGCTATGTTGTTTACCACAAGGAGGAAATTCGTCCTTATGTGGAAGTGTTGGCTGAGTTCAAACAAGCATACGAAGATGTGAAGCGATTGGAGAAAGAATTTTCATTACTCATTAACGCATAATCAATATGGCAGAAAAAGTAAAACAATATCGTCATCCGGACGACCCTATTACGCTCGATGAACTTAAAGGTTTTCTTTGGGCAGCTGCCACTCATTTGCGTGGCCAGATTGATGCGGCTGGATATAAAAGTATATTTTCCCTTTGCTTTTTTTTTCAAACGCATTTCCGATGTTTATGATGAACAGTTTGAAGGATTTGTGTGTGAAGGAGGAGTTGAGTATGCAGGTATGCAAGTAGAGGATCTCCCCATTCGCATTCCTGATGGTGCGCACTGGGAGATGTTCGTGAAGTAACGGAAAATGTTGGCAATAAATTAGTCGAAGCATTTATTGCTATTGAGCAAGCCAATCCTGCTAAGGAAATGGATGGCAGAAAAATCGGAGGATTGGAAGGGATATTTGGACCTAAGGATGGTTGGACCAATAAGGCAAAAGATGCCCGATAGCATCATTACTTCGTTGATTGAGGACTTCTCTAAATATACATTGAGTCTGAAAGCATGTCCTGCCGATGAGATGGGGCAGGCATACGAATACCTTGTTGGAAAGTTTGCCGATGATGCTGGAAATACTGCTCAGGAGTTCTATACGAATAGAACAGTCGTTCAACTTATGGCTGAGATACTGCAACCCCAACCGAATGAAAGTATTTATGACCCGACTTGCGGTTCTGGTGGTATGTTGGGCAAATGCTTAGACTATCTGCGTAACAAAGGTGAAGAGTGGCAGAGTGTGCAGGTGTTCGGACAGGAGGTGAATGGATTGACTTCTTCTATTGCACGAATGAATCTTTATTTGAATGGCGTAGAGGATTTTTCAATAGTATGTGCTGACACGTTGGAGCATCCTGCATTCTTGGATGGCAGCCATCTTCGTAAGTTCGACATTGTTCTGGCAAATCCTCCTTATTCAATCAAAGAATGGAATCGTGAAAAATTCATGAATGATAAGTGGGGACGTAATTTCTTGGGAACGCCTCCGCAAGGAAGAGCTGATTATGCATTTTTTCAGCATATCATAGCTTCAATGAATGAAACTCAGGGAAGATGTGCGATTCTTTTTCCCCATGGTGTACTATTTCGTGATGAAGAATTAGAATTACGAAAGAAACTCGTTGAAATGGATATACTTGATTGTATAATAGGTTTGGGAGCAAACTTGTTTTATAATTCTCCTATGGAAGCTTGCATATTAATATGTAACTGCTCAAAGGCTAATAGCAAAAGAATCGAGTTTTGATGATAAATGCTGTGAATGAAGTTACAAGAAAAAATGCAGAGAGTATGTTGTTGGCAGAGCATATACAAAGGATTGTAAATGCATACCAACAAAATAGAGAAGTTGGATGGCTTCTCAAGAATTGTAAGTAATGATGAAATTAGAGAAAAGAAGTTTAATCTGAATATATCATTGTACGCATATCAAAGTGTACTACAGGATGCGCTTACTGTCTCTAAAGAGGATGCTATAAATGTTTGGATTTCCTCTCATAGTCAATGTATAAAATGAAATGGATGAGTTAATTAAGTTGATTAAATAATATGGGTGTAGTAAAATTAGGTGATGTCGCTCGTGAAAGTCGACTTAAATGGACAAAAAGTAAACAGGATGTTCCTATAGTTGGTTTTGGAACATCTTATCCCTGATGAAATACGTTTTGATGCATATGATATAAATACAGATAATACTTTTTTTTTCAAAAAGGTTTGTAAAGGGACAAGTCTTATTTGGTAGACGTCGAGCTTATCAACGTAAGGCTGCAATTGCTGAATTTGATGGTATATGCTCAGGCGACATAACTGTAATACAAGCAATAGAAAGGAAAATGGTGCCTGAGTTATTGCCTTTCATAATTCAAACACCTGTATTTTTGATTATGCTAATAGAGGCTCTGCTGGCTCTCTATCACCTCGTGTAAAATGGGAGCATTTGGCTGATTATGAGTTCGAATTACCTCCATTAGAGGAACAAAAAATTCTTGCTGATAAATTATGGGCAGCCTATAGATTGAAGGAAGCCTATAAAAACTACTTGTTGCCACTGATGAAATGGTGAAATCGCAATTTATCGAGATGTTTGGAAATTGTAAATCTCAAGGTACGCTTTCATCATTATGTGCAACTTTTATTGATGGTGATTGGATTGAATCTAAAGATCAATCAGATAACGGAATACGCCTTATTCAAACAGGTAATGTTGGATTTGGATTTTTCAAGGGTAGGGAAGACAAAAGTCGCTATATAACAGAAGAAACCTTCAAAAACTTAATTGTACGGAAGTTGTGCCTGGTGATATTCTGATTTAGATTGCCAGATCCTATTGGTCGAGCTTGTATTGTACCGGAATGGGATTGGTAAGGCAATAACAGCAGTGGATTGCACTATTGTTAGATTGAATGCAACTTTACTTCCAGAGTTTCTTATTTCATTTTCTAAAACAGCTCTTTATGCGAGCCAAATAAACAAAATAAAGACAGGGAACGACAAGACTTAGAGTTAGCCGTGGAAATCTTGGCAATGTGATAATACCAATCCCACCGATTGAATCTCAGCATCACTTTTGCAGCCATTGCTCAACAAGCCGACAAATCAAAAATTTGAATTGAAGCAGTGCATTGAACATATCGATAAAGTCATAAAGAGTTTAATAAACGGATAGAATAAAAGAGATGCGTTGATAGCTGCGGCTTAATTGGATAACTAATTTATTAATAATATGATAGAGAATCTGATTAATGACATAGAGCAGGCTATGCTGGGTGTTTTAAACAACGAGCAAATGGGTCAATTACGAAAGGTGCTAGATTATGCCTTTCGTGATATCAACGTGTCGTCTAAGAACAATGAAGAGTGCAGCGGTAATAGTGAATTGATAGATAGTTTTTGTCGGCTAAACGAGTTGAAGGTTGTTCGGATAAGTCGATGCACTATTATCGAAGTACATTAAATAATGCTATCAGGAAAATAGGAAAAATATTCGCCATATTACTACTGATGACTTGCGTAATTACTTGAATGATTATCAGCAGACAAGCGGTGCCACAAAGGTTACGGTAGACAACATACGCCGCATTTTGTCAAGTTTCTTTTCATGGCTTGAGGATGAGGATTATATTGTGAAGAGTCCGGTACGTCGGATTCATAAAGTAAAAGTCGGAAAAACAGTCAAAGAAACATACTCCGATGAAGCGTTGGAACAAATGCGTGACCATTGCGAAGGTATTCGCGATTTAGCCTTGATTGATTTGTTGGCCTCTACTGGTATGCGTGTCGGGGAGTTGGTCAAACTCAATCGGAACGATATAGACTTTGAAAACCGGGAATGCATCGTTACCGGTAAAGGCGATAAACAACGTCGAGTTTATTTCGATGCTCGTACAAAGATACATTTACAACGTTATTTGGCAGAACGGATAGATGACAATCCTGCGCTGTTTGTTTCGTTATTAGCACCTTATGATCGACTACAGATAAGTGGCGTGGAAATTCGATTGCGTCGATTGGGACGTGAATTGAATATTCCTAAGGTGCATCCTCATAAATTTCGCCGCACGTTGGCAACAATGGCGATAGATAAAGGTATGCCTATAGAGCAGGTCCAGCATCTCTTAGGGCATCAAAGTCTTGATACAACATTGCAATATGCTATGGTGAATCAGACAAATGTAAAAATGTCTCACCGTAAATTTATTGGTTAGTATGTCGCAATTTATCGAGATGTTTGGGAATCCTCTTTCTTTAAATCAGAAGAATGAGTTGAAAAGATTAGAGAATGTTGTATTCTAAATCCAAGACGTCCTAACATTGCTCTTTGCGACACCGATAAAGTCTCTTTTATTCCTATGCCGGCGGTAAGTGAGGATGGATATTTGGTAGATATGACTGACGAAGAATATGGAAAAGTAAAAAAGGCTTTACATATTTTGAGAATAATGATGTCTTGTTTGCCAAAATTACACCTTGTATGGAGAATGGCAAAGGAGCTATTGTACATGGACTTACAAATGGTATAGGAATGGGATCTACAGAATTTCATGTATTGCGGCCAATTAACGGAATATCTAGTCCCTATTGGCTGTTAGCATTAACACGAATGCCTATATTTCGTGAGCGTGCTGCAAAAAAAATATGTCTGGAACAGGCGGGCAGAAAAAGAGTTAGTGCTTCATATCTGGACCATTTTATGGTCAACTTTACTTCCAAGTTTCTTATTTCATTTTAAATAGAAAAACAGCTCAAAAACTTAATTGTACGGAACATGTGTAAAGATATTCTGTCAAATGAAAACAAAATATTGTGTTTGGAACGACAAGACTTTGAGATTAGCCGTGGAAATCTTGGCAAAATGTGATAATACCAATCCCACCGATTGAATCTCAGCATCACTTTGCAGCAAACATTGTTTCCTCAACAAGCCGACAAATCAAAATCTGTCATTCAAAAAGCTTTAGTATATTTGAATGACATACAGAGTGACGAATTAAGGAAAATCGCTTAATTATTAAATTGATAACAATAAAAATCATAGATATGTTTAACGAAGACAATACAGTGGAGCAAATGCTCATAGAAGCTGCAACCCAAAGTAGTTGGCAGTATGTAAAGTCACAGGATATACCTCGTAGTTCTGATTCTGTCCTTGTTGAATCATGGCTATTGGAAGCTCTTGTCAGGTTAAATCCAATAACACGTCAACAAGCGGAGCAAGTTATTTATAAACTCCGTGCTGCTATTACTTGTGGAGGTAATTATGATGAATTGGTGACTGCCAATGACCGTTTTCGTACATTGTTATTTAATGGAAACACAGAGCCTTTTGGAAAGGGTGGTGAATATATACCTATCAGATTCTTTAGCGAAGATGCGGTCGAAGATTATTGTGTAGTGACCAATCAATGGGAGTTTCCACGTAGTTCTGTTGAAGGAGGTAAACGTTTGGATTTGGTTTATCTGATAAATGGAATTCCGGTTTGTGTTGGTGAAGCAAAATCTCCTGTTCGCCCTCAGATAACATGGGCTGACGGAGCCATTGATATGCTGCATTACGAAAAGAGCATTCCAGAAATGTTTGTTCCGAATATATTAACCTTTGCTACAGAAGGTAAAAGAACTTCAATATGCCGGCATCTGTGCCCCTGTTGACAAATGGGGACCTTGGTTTAAAGATGAAAGTCGTCAGCATGGTACAATAGAGTCGGTTAAAAGTAACGTAATGGGGTTGGTTCAACCAAACCGACTGCTTGACATATATCGTTACTATAGTGTTTTTTACAGGAACATCATCAGGCAAAAAATAAAAATAGTTTGCCGTTATCAACAATATCTAGGTGGTGAAGCTATTGTTCAGCGTGTCTTAAACACATATCGTGAGAAACAAGGTCCGAAGAAAGGTCTTATTTGGCATTTCCAGGGTTCGGGAAAATCATGGTTGATGGTATTCGCTGCCCAAAAATTACGTTTGCAGAACGAATTACATGCTCCCACTGTTGTTATCGTTGATGACCGTATTGATTTGGAAGATCAGATAACGGGCGATTTTACTCGTGCTGATATTCCCAATATAGAACCTGCAAAGACAAAAGAAGAGTTAGTTGCATTTTTTAAGCAGGATCAGCGCAAGATTTTGATAACGACAATTTTCAAGTTCGGAGATGTTGATAGTGTACTGAATGAAAGAGATAATATCATTTTATTGGTAGATGAAGCACACCGAACTCAGGAAAAGGATTTAGGACAAAAAATGCGCAATGCACTACCTAATGCATTTTTCTTTGGTCTTACCGGAACGCCTATCAACAAACGAGATAAGAATACTTTTCAATCGTTTGGTGCTGATGAGGATTTAGAGAAAGGTGGATATATTTCAAAATACACTTTCCAAAATTCTGTTGAAGATGGAGCTACGCTTGAATTGAATTTCAAACAGTGCCGGTAGAGATGCATCTTAACGAAGCTCAATTACAAGAAGAGTTTGATGAACTGACCGATCAAATATCAGAGGAAGAAAAGAACGAATTAGTAAAACGAACTTCTGTTGAAGCATTTTTTACAGCGGAGAAGCGAATTAACGATGTCGCACGTTATATTGTAAATCACTTCAAAGAGTATGTAGAGCCCACTGGAATGAAAACTCAAGTCGTGGTATATAACCGAGACTGCTGTGTGAAATATAAGAAAGCGATTGATGCTCTTTTGGGTTCGGAAGATGCAACCACTATCGTTATGCATACGGCTGGCGATAAAGCTGATGAGTATAAGGCATACCGTCGTGATAGAGAACAAGAAAGAAAACTTCTTGACCAATTCCGTGATCCATTGTCACCGATTAAAATGGTGATTGTCACTTCAAAGCTGTTGACAGGTTTTGATGCTCCAATTTTGCAATGTATGTATCTTGATAAGCCGATGAAAGACCATACGCTGTTGCAGGCTATTTGTCGTACAAATAGAAAGTACAATGTTGATAAGAAATGTGGTCTGATTGTAGATTTCGTTGGTGTATTTGATAATGTAGCCAAAAGCCTTGCTTTTGATGAGGAGACGGTAAAAACGGTTGTAAAGAATATTGATGAGATAAAAGTGTTGATACCTCAATTTTTTGCAAGAGTGTATTGACTTTTTCCCTGGTGTAGACCGGACAATCGGTGGTTGGGAAGGTTTGCAAGCTGCCCAGCAATGTTTACTTGATGAGTCTACAAAAACGAATTTTGCAAAACATTTTTCACGATTGGCTAAAGCTTGGGAAACAGTAAGCCCGGATGCAATGCTGGCTGCTTATCAGGCGGATTATACTTGGCTGGCTCAGGTATATCAAAGTGTACGTCCTGTTAGTACTGGAGGTTCACTTATATGGACTTTATTGGGTGCTAAAACTATAGAGATAATTCATCGTAATATTGATACAATCGATATAGGTACTCCTCTTGAAGATCTTGTGGTAGATGGAGATGTTATTGATATGGTGTTGGAGCAAGCGAAAGATAATCCTAAAAGATACTTGAGGTCGAAAAGATGCTCCGTTTGAGATTAGGTGAGCATCATGGAGATCCCAACTACAAAGCATTTGCCGAAAAGTTGGATGAACTGCGTCGTCATATGGAGGAGAATCTTATAACTAGTATTGATTTCCTCCGTGGATTGCTAACTCTTGCCAAAGAGGTTCTTGAGGAAGAAAAAATTCAAATCAACCTCTTGATAAGAGGGAACAAGCAAAAGCTGCTCTTACGGAGTTATTTGAATCCATAAAGACAGAAGACACTCCTATAATTGTAGAGCGTGTCGTTGCAGATATAGATGAAAATGTAGTGGCTATTGTGCGCAAATTTAAAGACGCATTCAAGAGTATTACAGCTCAACGAGAGATTAAAAAGAAATTACGTTCTATCCTATGGGTTAATTATCAAATCAAAGACCAGGAAGTTTTTGATAAAGCTTATCAGTATATTGAAATGTATTATTAATCATTAGTCGCTAGAACAACTTTTAGATATTAAGAATTTGAATATGAGTAATATGGATAGAATAGAAACTGCAATAAACAATCTCATAATTAATGAAAATGAGGCAATAAAATCCCGTATTGAAGAGGTTAGGTACTGTATAGATATACCTGAAACTAATTCTAAAGGATATTGCTATTGTCTAAAAGTTGATGCGAATGGGCGCTTAAGACTTCAAGATTTAATAGAATATATTGATTTTCGAATAGTTGATTATGCTATTCCAAAGAAAGAAATAGATGAAGCAAAAAATGATTTAAATAACACAGGTTCTACAAGAAAGATAATTCAGTTAAGAAAGAAAGCTGAAAATCTTTTTACAGATTTGGATAAAACAGGAGAAGGTGGTGAAATTTTATTATATATTCTTACACAAGATATTTTGAAACTGCCACAGTTAATAAGTAAAATGTCTTTAAAAACATCTGCGAAAATGCATTATCAAGGAGCAGATGGTGTCCATTTTCGGTATAATCGTACAACAGGTAACCTCGAATTATATTGGGCAGAAGCTAAAATGTATCAAAATTTGAATGCGGCATTAACGAACTGTTTTGATAGTTTGAAAGGTTTTTTGCTAGATCGAAAGGTTGTGCTTCTACACAAGAAAGAGACATTGATTTGATCACATCTAATATACACCAAAATATTAACGATGAAACTGTTGAAGATATACTCGTAGAGTATTTTGATAAAGATAAAGAACAATCCAATCATTTAGTTTATAAGGGTGTATGTTTTATAGGATTTGATTATGATAAATATCCAAGTGATACAGATATTACAAAAACTACAGAACACATTAAAAATGCAATACTAACAGAATATGAGAAATGGCATAGTACCATAGGCGAAAAGATAAAAGATCATGAGAATCTTGATAAAAGGAAATTCATGTCTTTTTTAATGCCCTTCCCTTCTGTTGACGAATTTAGAAAGTGTTATCTTAAAACAATCAAATAATGTTAGCTGAAAAAGTTTATAACTTAAATAGTTTCAAGCATCAATATGAGGCTTTACTTACATTGTCTGTTTGTGATACTATTCCTAATTTAATCTGGGATAAAGATAAATCAGATTTATTATCTCGAATAGATTGGAATAATATATTAAGTATAGCATCTTTGTTTAGTTATTATGATGAAAGTAAATATTTGGACGCTGCTCTCCGCATAGCTCAGACTTGTTTAATGCAGGAAACAACTGATGAAAATCAAAAAATGCAGCTGCATTTATTTTGGATAATCTAACAATTAAGCCAGCGATTAAAATCGCATTGGATAAACAGTATATAAAAAAGACTTTAGAGATAGCTATCCTTTTGCTTTAAAACTCCAACAAAACAAGTCAGATATTGAGCATTCCATAATTGTAAATGATGAAGTATTTCTTTTGAATAAGTTTCAAAAAGAAGTTTATTCCGCATATCAACATAATGAGACAATAAGTATATCAGCTCCAACTTCTGCTGGTAAGTCTTATATTCTTTGTACCCTTTTTGTTGGAAGAATTAATCGAAGTTAATAAAAATATTGTATATGTTGTACCCACAAGAGCATTAATCAGTCAGGTTGAATCTGATTTAAAAGTATTATTGAAACAATATAATATTGATAATCAGGCAAATGTAACGACAGTGCCTCCTCAAGAAGATATTATAGAAGATAAATCTAATATTTTTGTTTTTACTCAAGAGCGTCTTCATTGGTTTTTATATGGGGGCTAATAACAAAATAGATATTCTTATTGTTGATGAAGCACATAAAATTGAAGATAGGAACAGAGGAATCTTACTTCAACAAAAGATAGAAGATGTTGTTAAAGCTAATTCTTCAATCAAGGTATTTTTTTCTAGCCCTTTTACATCAAATCCAGAAATTCTTATGGATAATGTTATGAATAATAGCAGAAAGTGTATGGTCAATACACAATTTGTTGCTGTTAATCAAAAATCTTTTATACGTTTCTCAAGTCCATAGAAAAATCAGAGAATGGCAAATCCATTTATGTACTATTGAGAAAACTATTTTGTTGGGGAGAATAATTATGACTGATCGACCTACAACTGAACGACATAAAATAGTTCATACTGCTTATCAAACATCGAATAAAGGTGGATGCCTTATTTATAGTAATGGGGCTGCGGATGCTGAAGATACTGCTACTTTGCTTTATGATTTACTACCAGAACGAGAACCGGACACAGAAATAACAGCCCTAGTTGAATTAGTGCAGAGCACTATTCATACTCAGTATGTTTTAGCTAGAGTTTTATCTAAAGGAATTGCATTTCATTATGGAAATATGCCCTTGCTCATAAGAAATGAAATCGAGCGATTGTTTTCCATAGGGAAAATAGAATATCTGGTGTGTACTTCAACTTTGCTGGAAGGTGTCAATCTTCCAGCAAAATCAATTATAATAAGAAAACCAACAAGAGGTCAAGGGAATCCGCTGAATCAAAATGATTTTTGGAATTTAGCAGGTAGAGCTGGTCGATTGGGAAAAGAGTATAGCGGAAATATCTTCTGTATCGAACCTTCAAAATGGAGTGTCAGCCAGAACCAAATAAAACGAAACAAGAGATAAAACGAGCCTTAAATGTTATCGAAAATAAAGGTGAAGAATTATTGAACTATATTCGTCATGAGTCACCTAGACAAGATGCGGAAAAACGACCTGACTTAGAGTTTGCTTTTGGTTATTTTTATATAAGATATGTTTTAGAAGAAGAGACGGCACCTTTAAATCCATTTTATAACGAATTAATGACTGAATTATATTCTATTCAATCAAAGATCACATTACCAAGTTCTATCATAAAGAAAAATCCAGGTATATCGCCTCTTGCTCAACAGAAGTTATATAATTTCTTTACGGAGCATATTGATGAGATTGACACATTAATTCCAGTCTATCCCAATGATACTAACGCCTTTGAAGAATATAAAAATCTTATTGATATTATAGGACGTACTATTTCGTATTATCCACCTCAATTAAATGCTTCTAGAGCAATTTTGTTGATTAATTGGATGTCAGGAAAACCATTGTCATATCTTATTCGCAAAAGCTATGAATCTTACAAAAAGAAATCATTATAATAAGAAACTTCCTGCGGTGATTAGAGAGGTAATGGAAAATGTGGAAAGTTTTGTCAGATATCAATTTGCAAAAGATTCAAGTTGTTATATTGATATACTTCGATATGTTCTCGAAATAAATAATAAGCAGGAACTGATGGAAAGTATTCCTCAGTTAAATCTTTGGTTGGAGTTTGGAGTATCTCAAAAGACCCATCTATCATTGTTGGCTTTAGGTTTAAGTCGCAATACTGTACTTGAATTGACTAAATACATTATATCTACAAAGAAATCAAAAAGACGAATGTTTAGAATGGTTAAGGTCATTAGACCTTGATGAATTAGAATTATCTCCGATAATCATCGATGATATTAAAAAGTGTTGTAGTATATAGTAGCATAAAAGTGTTGTTGTGAATAATTGAAAATGGATTTATGATTGTGCGAATAAAAAATTAAATTATGGCAAAGAACATAGAAATACGAAATAGTACAACAGAGTTTCTTATCTTTATGCTTGAAGGCAAAGAGGGTGGGATTCAAGTGATGTATAAGAATGAAACCATTTGGGCAACACAAAAGGCAATGGCACAGCTTTTTGATGTGGGAGTACCTGCAATTAGCAAACACCTAAAATATTTTTGAGAGTGGGGAGTTGGGCGAAGATTCAGTTATTTCCAAAATGGAAACAACTGCTTCGGATGGTAAGAATTATGATACGACTTTCTATAATCTTGATGCGATTATCAGTGTCGGTTATCGTGTCAATTCTGTTCGGGCAACCCAGTTCCGGTAGTGGTGTACATGTGTGCTTCGTCAGTTTGTCATCCGTGGTTATGTGATAGACAAGAAGCGAATGGAGAACGGTTCGTTTATCGGTGAGGATTATTTTGAGCATTTGCTTGCCGAGATTCGAGAAATATGATTGAGTGAACGTAGGTTCTATCAGAAATTGACATATATATGCTACGGCTATAGACTATAATAAGGACGCTCCGACAACTCGTCTTTTTTCAAGAAGGTACAGAACAAAATGCACTATGCCGTACATGGGCATACCGCTGCGGAGTTGATTGTTGAACGAGCTAACGCAGATAAAGAGCACATTGGATTGACCACTTGGGAAAATGCTCCGAATGGAAAAATTGTCAAAACCGATGTGTCTGTTGCAAAAAAACTATTTACGAGAAAAAGAATTGGAAGAAATGGGCAGAATAGTCAATGCTTCGCTTGATATGGCAGAGAGTATGGCTATGCGTCATATACCAATGACAATGGAAGATTGGGCAAATCGAATAGACAAATTCATTAATCTATTTGATAGCCCGATATTGCAGGATAGTGGAAAGGTTTCTGCTGAATATGCCAAAGAGTTTACTGAATCTGAGTTTGAAAAGTACAGGATCATTCAAGACCGTCTTTTCAATCTGATTTTGACCGATTTGATAATAGCAATCTTCTCCCAATAGATTTGGATGAATGATGAAACGAATCCCCCGATATCACTAATGAAAGAGGTTCGGGATTCGTTTGTAAAGGATTAAAAACGCAAACAAACAATGAGCAACTTCTTGAACCCCAATGATTAATTGATCGGGTTACATTTTGCGCAGTGAACTGCGTATTTTACGCATTGGGTAATATCTACGCCTATTCAATATCTTGGGAAGAAAAATCGTTATTGCAATTCCTGCTACAGCCATTGTGATACACACTAAAACAGCTTTCCATATTACCCGGAATGTAAAGTTTCAGCATTAGCTATAATAATGCACACGAAAAAAAAAGAAGATAGAGCAACTACAATGATAATCAAAATGTAGAATGCCGTATCTGGGATGGGGATGGTATTGTCGGCTTTCTTCATTCTTCGCTCGGCTTCCTTGCATTTGCTCTCAATCTGACCAAGAAAATTGCAGAGAAGTGTTGCTCCAAATTCAACTGCCAACTTATGCATTTCTTCAGAAATAATAGGTTTGCACTCACGTATAGAACCGGACAGATTTTTCAACTTCTGTTCTCAGCTTATATACATTGTTATTCAGGCTGGCAAGTTCCTTGGCATTTACATCAGTAGTCGTTTTTCTTCTTCCAGATATTCATTCTTGGGAGTGGTTTTATGGATTCCACTTCACTCATTTCTGCGAGAAAAATCAAATTTCTTTTTCATGGGCTTAGCGTTTTAATCTTGTTTTCGGCTTTTTTCCTATTAAGCGGCTGGCAGCACGAGCGCATCTGCGAGCCCATTGTAAATCGTCTTCGTCCTTGTCTCTCCACGGAAGATCGCTTTGCGAACCTCCGCCACTACCTCCAGTCGCTACATTTGGCGTATCAAGCAGTCCGACAAATATAGCTACAGCCATATCGGTAAGTTCTTGACAGTTGGCAATAAACCTGTAATCAAACTCGTCATTGAAACAATCAAGTACTTTTTCGGGATATAGAATTTGTAATCCTTTCCTTCATGACTGAGGGTATAGGAAATCATATCCTGACAATCTGTGAGATATTGGGTATAGTCAATAGGAGCAACCTTATGTATCGCTGCTTGTTGAACGGTTTGGGGAGTATTATTTCTAATGACGGTAGCTGGCTGATGGTGCAGTTTCTTCCATGTCGCAGGAAGTTTCGAGACCATCAGGTTCCTGCCGATTCCCAATTCTGAAAGCCTTGTATTTGGTGTTTCCATTCATGAGGGCATATCCACGAAGAATACCTTTCTTGTCCTCTCTTTCATGGACGGTATAACCTTTCCGTATAAGAGCATTCTTGTACTCATCCATGACCACGATGGCATTGCTTTCAATACATTCATGCAGTCTCGGTTCACTTGTGGCATGTTGCGATTTCGGACTTGTGCCGCAGTCGTCCAGCCTCGTTTTTTTGCCACTCGCTCGGCAGCACGTTGCGCACGAAGATGAATGTTGTGGTCGTTGTTGATATTGCCGTCTTCATCCAAACGGCAAACCCGCTGCATGAAGGTGGGGAACTTCGCCTTTAGATTCCGTATGAAGCCAAACCGAGTATTTGCTACCCACCAAATTGGTCGGACAGGAACGGACTTGTCCATCCTTGCCGGTAATCACCAGTTTGTCGAACTCCTCGGCGAATTCCTGCCAAAGATTTTGCCAATCTTCGATGTCATAAAATTGGGTATGTTCGGGCGATGGACTCAGCTCGATTCTGATAACGGAATTCTTTATCGGTCGATGTTGGGATAGGGTCAACTGCATGGAGCTCCATATTCCCATAGCGTCCGGTTCTGAGGGCAACAGATTGTCCAATACCCGATAGATTTTCTCCGGATGCTTTTTATGCTGTGATTCGCCGGTAATGTAACGGATGTCGTTTATACCGTGCGATATGGCTTTGGCTTTTGCAATCATTCTTCTTCGGATTTTGGGTTAGACGGAATTTTATTCTTCTCTTTTACTGCACTCAGGAACTGGCAGACACTTTCGGCTACATTGCCTAATTCTTTCAGCCAGCCCACCATAAACGGAATCTGATTGAACATTGTCATGCGCTGCTTTGTGGACATTCCGTGCAGTGCTGAGGTATATTTTACGAGGTCTGACCGACAATCGTCCAGATTCTGTAACAATACCGCTTCTTCTTTCGTGAGCCTTGCTTTGGGCTTGAAGTTATACGCACGTGATAATATGTAGTCACTTACAGTCATGCCGCATTGTCCGGCCAGTGATTTTATATGCTCTTTCTGAGTAAAGTGACTTTAGCTCCGATAAAGACACTTCTGGTTTCTTTCGAGGAGTCCGATGTATTTTCAATATCTTCTTTCATTTGAATCGTTTTATAATGGTTGAATAGGTGCGAGCTTGCGAGTACCGCACCGGCGAGGGAACTGAGCAGGCGAGAGCGCCAATGTACAACCGTAACGCAGTGAGGTTATACCTTGGCATATCTCGCAACAGTTACCTGTTGATGTTTCACGACAAGCCATATCGGATGCGTATAGTGAACTGGCACTCAGACAGGAAACATAGGATGATACGAGTCTCTAAAAGAGGGGAGAATATGAATATCTCACATGATGTCTTCCTGCCGACTTTTGCTTTAGTCTTATATATACGCCCCGACAATAAAGTAGAGTTGAACTCAATAATGGTATTCTGGATTGAAGGCATAATCTTTCCCTTCTTTTATAACCATTTGTTTGTCGCTTAGCAATGTTGCGACCTTTCCCGCCTTGTTATAACCGAGTTTTATACCCTGCAATCCGTAACCCTCTTTCAAGCGTTCTATATAATCATCGTAATTGCTGATGTTGCCATTGGCAAAAACGGCATCCAATGCTGGACGATGTACATTTTTTGGAATCTCCTTGTCCGGATCGAACGGTCCTTTGATTGGTCGTCCGGTCTTCTTCTCTTTGGGCAGATAGGACCCTACCGGTTCGGGCATGGCTTCCTCGTTTATGCGGAAAGCGAAAGGTTCAAACTCGCGGTCACGGATATGGACGGCTTCGACCACGCTTACAGTCTTGTCCTCTTTGTCCACTTCGACCTGCATGATGGTTTCCGCTTTGTTGTTGAGTTCCGTGCCGATGTGACCACGGGCATGTTCATCATTCTTGTTCTGATGCAAGACGGTGTGAATATGAATTTGCCTGTCATCCGTCCATTGCATGAATTTGGAGATTATATCGGTAGATTCGCTGGGGGAGTTGATGTCGTAAAGGAAATCACGAATGCCATCGATGATCACCAATCCCAAATTAGGAATTGCGCCGATAGCCTGTTCAACTATCGCCAGACGTAGTTTAGGGAAAACTTGCGCAGAGCCAGCATAATCAGATTATCCGGATTCTTGTATTCCGGCAAGTCGGCCAAACGTAAGATGCGCTTCAATACCTGCTGGCAATGATACCGCCCCTGCTCTGTGTCTATGTATAGAATCTTCCGCTTATTTTCGGGAAATGTAGACCGATAATGAAGAACGCTGCTGCCACTCAATGCCGATGCGACAATGGCTGAAACGTTGAAAGTTTTCTTGCTTTTGGCTTTCCCGATGGAAGCACTGAAGTTTCCCAATGTTCCGATAACAGTATCGTCCACCATCAGAACCACCGGGGAGTGTTCGTATGTACTTGTTACGCTTATTGTAGACTCTGCCATGTAAGCGGCCAATTCTTCCGGAGAAAGAATAATAGTGTCTGTCTTTTCCATCGCTACCAGTTTTTAGGGTTCGGTTTACGGCGATGGGAGGCGAGCAAGGATTCATTCTCTTCCTCGAAACTTTGCGGAGCCGGATTCTTCCGGGAAGATTCCAGCCATCTATCCAGTTCGTCACGATAGATGTAGAGATGCTTTCCTTGTTTTATAACCGGAATATCGTCCTTCTTGACCTTGTAATAAAAAGGTCGACAACGGCATTTTAAGATAGTTGCAAGCCTCCTGTACGGTCATGGGGACGTGCGTGTATTCTCTTTGGTTTCGTACTGCTTGGAAAGTTTCTCCGTAAGCAGGTTTTCCATACTTGCGATTCTGTCGCATAGTTCGCCTACCACAGTCGGCAGGTCGTTGAATGTCAGTTGGTCTTTTTCCATATTATGATTGTTTTAATCGTTTAACATGCTGCGAACCAACTCAATGAAACCTTGCAGAACAATACAGACCGGATTAATTATTTCGTCTGCATACTTTTTTTATTGCGAGTCATCATTATCTACATCTAAATGGAAGCGATAGTCGCCTTTATCTGGTACATCAATGGGAATCTGGCTTGAGACATTATCCCGTAAATTAAGTTTAAGATATTCAAGGGTCGCGTTTACGAGTTCGTATGGAAATGATTTCTTGATAAAAATGGCTCTTTTCGCTAAGGGCACTCCCAAGCGTTCACCGACATTCCATGCCAAATGGCGAAGTCCGGCGACCTCAGCGGATTGTCTATATTGGAACGAATCGGTTTATATGACTCAGGTTGATCGTAAGCCATATACTCTATATTGGCAATGAGGGTGGCAATATCCTCTTTGGAGAGATAGGGGGCAGTTTTGACGGTTACATATTCCCGAATCGCATCCATGATTTCCACTTGCCTTTCAATCTCTTTCTTTTTGAGTTCCACTAATATGGAATCATATTTATTCAAATGAGAATCTTTAGGACAATCAGAGTTTACAGTATTTTGATTCGACTGTTGAGACGGAGAAGACTCTTGTTCAGCCAAATCCATCGGTTGCTCGATGGGCAGTATTTCAGTAGCATCCGTAGATTCTATGGCGTTCTCTGATTCTACAATAGGGGTATATGGTTCGCCCAAAGAGAAGTTGATAGGATTTTTTGTCAGCCAGTTATAGAAAAAATTTGTGCAGGAGTCCGCATAATATGATAGCTATTACCAGTCGAAGGATGACAGGAGTCGTTATACGCATGATATTGATGTCATGGCAAAGGCAAAGATAAGTATCTATAGCCGCATAAATGATAACGGACAGTGCGAGGATAAAACTTATCTTTTAGTCTGAATTTGTTTTTATTCGTCATAGTCTGCAAGTATTTGGAATCGTTTCGCGCTAAAGATATAATCGATATTCCAGATAGTTGCAATAAAAGAATGATAGTTACCACGTATCATGCTAAATATCACGGTCAGAGTATGATTTTTCAGGTGAAAAAATCATACTCTGACCGCAGAAAATCGAGGACAAAGCAGCTGTCAGTCTTGCCGTGTCAGGGTAATTTTCTTGCTGGCTTCACGTTTGTTGACATCCACGACTTTGATATACCTTTGCGTGGTGGTGATACTCTTGTGCGCCATGATGCTCTGTATGGTGCGGATGTCCGTCCCGGCAGCTGCTTGTAACGTTGCAAATGTTCTACGATACGAGTGAAATGTGATGTTCTTGGTAATTCCGGCAGAACGAATCCACTCTTTCATCGGGATTTGCGTCCAGCTACGCATAAGCCCCTTGAATACCAAACCCTTCTTTTTCAGAACTATAGCCAATCAATCCCAAAGCTTCTTCACTGATGGGAATGATGTCTTCCGCCTTGTTCTTTTGCGTAATGATGTGTACGCATTTCCCACCGGCAGAATAGTCCACGATGTCTTCCCAACATAGCGAGAGAATGTCACTGATGCGCAAGCTGGTCATACAGGAAAACAGCGATGCCGTTTTCAGAATAGGCTTCTTACAAGGTGTCTCGGTCAATTTGTACAATTCCTCAACAGACAGGGCCTCTTTCATTACATCTTCTGTCTCTATCTTTTCCAAGAAGTCATTGACATTGGTCTTTATCATCCCATTACGATAGAGTATTTTCAGGAAACCTCTGAAAGTAGACCAGTATCCTGATGCGGAGTTCCGTGTGATACGTCCGTTACGCCTTAGCTTCTTGGCACTCAGCAGATATTCCCGAAACTTGTTACAGAGGTCGATGTCAATCTCTTCAAAGGTGCATTTATCATGTACGAAGTTATTGAAATGCAGATAGACAAACTCCCATTTCTGGTCATGCTTACGGAGCTGCTTGCGATAATACTCCAGAAAGTCTGCCTTGAGTTTGTACTTGTCAAAGAAGTCATACCGTTCATTGACTACCGACTCGAACCTGCGGCAACGGATGGCTTCGGCTTTCTCGGTCATTACCTCGTTGAAATTCTGTTCACGTTTGTTTCTCGGATTGGCATAGATATAAATACCAAGCGATTCATGACGGATAACTTTCATTGTCTCTTTGTCTCGATACCCCGGATAATAATCCAGATAGAAAGACATCATCCTGCCTTTTAGCGGACGTGTCCTTAATGTCACGGTCTTGCATTCATGCATAATGTTATATATTTTATGGTTATTATTAATTCGTCGGCGAAACTCTATAATGTAGTCATGCAGATTACCTACAGCAGGGATTAATTTTTGAATAATTTACGGATAGCCATAAATTAGACTATTTGCGGGCACCCATTACCCGGTCAAACTCCACTTTCAGGAATCTGACGAACCGTCCGTTCTTCTCACGGTTGATCTGATGGAATTGCAGAATACCGTAAACCGAATCACGAGAGAGCTTGAATTTCTCCATCGCCTCCTTGACGGTATAGTATTCCGCCTTGCTCTCCTGTTCGGAACTCTTTGAGAGATCGAAGTGGAGCTTGGAGTAGAATCTGCCCATGCTCCTTCTTGGATGGAATGTTGTTCCGATACACCTGCGAACGGATGGCGACACGTGTCATGCCGTACTTCTCTTGAATCTCTTCCGGTGTGTACCATTCGGTAAGGTCGGAATCTACCTTCGTATTTGGCAAAAGGCGGCATCGATATGTTTCTTGCTGTAATAGTTGAACTGGCGTATTCTCACTTTCGGCACTTTATGTTGCCGTGTGTAAGTCCACACCCATTTGGCGTTGACTTTATATTTTCTGCAATCTCTTCAGCGGTATAATACTCGGTGATGTCGAAAGTCCTCTTTGGGCATTATACGTTCATAAGGCTTGGTCTTCATCATCAGTTCGATGTCCGCACGGCGGATGAGCGACTTCTTGCCGCTGATGCGTGAAGCCCTGAAGTTTCGATTCCTTTGACCAGCTTATAGATGTATTGCCGGGTAACACCCATCAGCTTTGCGGCTTGGGCAAAAGAGAAGAAATCCTGCCCCTCGGCGGCTTGTCGAGGTTGCAATCAATTCCTTGCGACCGTTTCAACTGTCGCTTACGTTCCCGGATGCGCTCCTTGTAGCCAAGATTGGAACATTGGTGGCTACAATAACAGGTCGTTGTTTTTTGAGCTATGAATGGTTTTCCACACCATTGGCAAATTCTTTCTTACTTCCATATTTTCCTCCTTTACATTGGGGATAATTTCTCCTTATTTCTCCCGAATTTTGTCCACACATGTAAACCATTGTCAACACACGTCAACTAATGCGTCACTGTGATATTTGGGCAAACCGTGAATTTCTGTCGCGGTAGAAATATGATAGAAAAATATAGATAAAAACCGTTATCTCCAAATACGGACTGGAAAGTGTTAAAAATATAAAAGTCGCTGAAATACAGCGACTTTATTCTAAATGGTTATAGTTAGTTATGGCTGTTTACAAGCCATCACTTGCCGATGCAAAAATGCTGAAAAATATTCTGAAGCACCATATCATTTGTCACTTCCCCTGCAATATCCGAAATAAAGAAAATGCACTCCCGTATATCTTGCGAAAGGAAGTCTCCGGAGATTTGAGAATCAAGTCCGTCTTGTACTCTATGGATTGCTTCAAGTGCTTTGCTTAATGCCTCATAATGTCTTACGTTTGTTACAATAATGTCGTTTTGCGTTACTGTGGGTAAGTGAGCTGCATTAATGAGCATTTTTGAAGTTCTTCCGTGTTCCCCGTTGTTTGGCTGATATGAAAATGGACTCTGTATATTCTTTTGAGGAGTCTTTTAGTAAAGTTAGTAAATCCTCCTTTTGCTTTTCTTCAATCAAATCAGCTTTGTTGAATACTGCAATCAGATGTTTTCCTTCGCAACGAGGAATAATTTTTTCAGATAATTGTTCTATTTGAGAAGCAGCATTCACAGAATCTATCATCCAAAGAACAATCTCTGCCTGATCCAGTTTCTGGAAAGTACGTTCAATGCCCAAATTTTCAATTGTATCATTTGTATTCGTATGCCGATCATGGACGGTATTCAAGCCACTGAAAAGATCCGTACTATTTCTCTGACTGTGCCTATTATTGCAGTGACCGCGTAGCTTTCTATACTGAACAGCAACAGGCTATTCAGGCAGGATGCAACGCTGTTATCTCAAAGCCCTATTCTTTGGAAAGGTTGAAAGAGACAATAGAATCTTATATCGGATAATTAATTTTCTAAAAGAGAACTAACATTCTGAATGTTGTAGTGTTATTTATTATATAGTAGTAACATTATAATATATTAGAATATGGAGAAAGTAAAAAAGATAGTCCTTATCGGGGCAAGCGGCTTTGTGGGATCTGCCCTTCTGAATGAAGCATTGAATCGTGATCTCGAGGTTACGGCAGTAGTTCGTCATCCGGAAAAGATAAAGATAGAGAATGAAAATCTGAAAGTGGTGAAAGCCGATGTCTCCGCGCTTGATGAAGTGACTGCCGTTTGTAAGGGTGCAGATGCGGTTATTAGTGCATTCAATCCGGGATGGAATAATCCTGATATATACGATGAAACAATCAAAGTTTATCTGACCATTATTGATGGAGTGAAGAAAGCGGGTGTTAATCGCTTTTTGATGGTGGGCGGTGCCGGCTCTTTGTTTATTGCGCCGGGATTGCGACTGATGGATTCCGGTGAGGTACCCGAAAATATATTGCCGGGAGTGAAAGCTCTAGGAGAGTTCTATCTGAACTTTTTAAAGAAAGAAAAGGAAATAGACTGGGTATTTTTTCTCCGGCAGCGGATATGCGTCCGGGAGTACGTACAGGACGTTATCGGTTGGGAAAAGATGATATGATTGTAGATATTGTAGGAAACAGCCATATCTCTGTTGAAGATTATGCCGCCGCCATGATTGATGAACTGGAATATCCGAAACACCACCAGGAGAGATTTACAATTGGTTATTAAAAAAAACAATGGCTTGAATCTACATCATATTATCAGTGAAAGATTCAAGCCATTATACATTCAATTTTTAATTGCAATTTTATTCTTTCGATTACAATTTAATCCTCCTGAATATAGATTTATATCCTGTCAAGTACTGTCTTAATTAGTGTATCGATTGTATTCTTATATCCGGTATTAGCCTCTTTGATCAGTCGGTTGGCTATCACCATGCAGACGGTCATTGCCTTATGCCCCATCAGTCGGCTAAGTCCTGCAAGTGCCGAACTTTCCATTTCGAAGTTGGTAATCTTAAAGCCTTTATATTCAAATGCTTCAATCTTATCATTCTGTTTCGGGTCTGCCAACGGAATACGGAGCTCACGTCCTTGCGGACCGAAGAAACCTCCGGCAGCGATTGTCACTCCACGTACCATGTCGTCTTTGGCGATCCGGTCAATCAATTCTTCATTGGCATCAATAACATAAGGCGCAGGAGCACACATATTTCCCGACCAGCCCATGTGATTGAGGAAAGCACGTTCGAAAGGCAAGTCGCATACAGCATTGCGTCCGGCATAGAAATTCAATAATCCGTCGAAACCGATAGACTTCTGTGAACATACAAAAGTTCCGACAGGCGTATTGGGTTGCAGACCGCCACATGTGCCGATACGCACTAATTCCAGTTGGCGGAACTGATCCTTTTCTTCACGGGTGACAAAGTCGATATTGGCGAGTGCATCTAATTCATTCATTACGATGTCGATGTTATCGCAACCGATTCCGGTAGAAACGACAGTAATTCGTTTACCTTTATATGTACCCGTGATTGTCTTGAATTCGCGGCTTTCCACTTCGCATTCTTTGTTTTCGAAATGAGAAGCTACGAGTGCCACACGTCCTGGATCTCCTACAAGGATCACTTTGTCTGCCAACCATTCAGGCTTTACGTGAAGATGGAATACCGAGCCGTCTTCGTTGATAATCAATTCAGAGGATGGAAAGTACTTTTTCATGTTATTGAAAGGTTTTAGTTTTATAATAGGATTGTATCTATAAATAGAAACGCCGGAACCGGATTTAAGTTCAGAAGAAGTCTCTTTCTTTTTCCATAGGAAAGGGGAGAACGTCTTGCGACTGAAATGAAATCGGATTCCGGCGTTTGTGAACGATTATTTGCTCAATGGCTGATTGCCAGCATTGCCTGTTGTCGGCTTGGCGATATTCTCACGCATGGAAGTATCAGCTTCGATATTTTTCATGCGATAATAATCCATGATGCCTAAGTTTCCACTGCGGAAAGCTTCAGCCATTGCTTTAGGTACTTCTGCTTCTGCTTCTATTACTTTCGCACGAGCTTCCTGCGCTTTGGCTTTCATTTCCTGTTCGGAAGCGACTGCCATTGCACGGCGCTCCTCTGCTTTTGCCTGCGCAATATTCTTGTCCGCATTAGCCTGATCAATCTGCAAAGCGGCGCCGATGTTCTTACCTATGTCAATATCCGCAATATCGATAGACAGGATCTCGAAAGCCGTTCCTGCATCCAATCCCTTGCGAAGCACGAGTTTGGAGATAGAATCCGGATTCTCGAGTACTGACTTATGATTTTCGGAAGAACCGATAGACGAAACAATACCTTCACCTACACGGGCAAGGATCGTATCTTCACCTGCACCACCGACCAGCTGGCGGATATTGGCACGTACGGTAACACGTGCTTTCGCTATCAACTGGATACCGTCTTTGGCAACAGCAGTAACGGGAGGTGTGTCGATAACTTTCGGGTTTACAGACATTTGCACAGCTTCAAACACATCACGACCTGCAAGGTCGATAGCGGTAGCCATTTGGAAAGGCAATTCGATGTTGGCTTTCGATGCCGATACTAAGGCGTGAACTACCTTTTCAACGTGTCCTCCGGCCAGATAATGGGCTTCCAGTTCATCGCGGGTGATGTTTTTCAATCCCGCTTTGTGGGCTTCGATCATTCCCGGCACGATGATATACGGCGGAACGTTACGTATACGCATTAGAAATAGTTGTATCAGTGAGATGTTGACTCCCGATACTTTTGCCGACAACCAAAGGAAGAACGGCACGTAATGGAAAAATATTATCAGGAAGATAATACCTCCGGCTATCAGAAAGATAGGCAAGTAGAAAGATGATTCCATTGATGTTTTTATTAAGTGAATATTATTCTTCTGTGTTTCTCAACCATAATTGTACCGTCGGTGATACGGCTTACGATAATCGGCGTCTTCTCGTTGAGGAAGCCATCTATCGACTTCACCTCCACGATGTTTCCGTTGATTTCTGCATAACCGATTTGTGCCAGGCGGGTGGTACTGATACCGGTATCGCCTACCTTTACGCTATCCTCTGCACTACGGTCTACCTTAGAATCAATGTCTTTTTTCAGAGCCAGTTTGTCCAGCATTTTCGATCGCATAAACCAAATCAGGGATCCGATACAGGCAACCGTTGATATGCCAAGAGTGACAAATCCTCCTGCCATACCTAAATTGGTGAATGCATAGTAGTTGGCATACAGGATGCAAACCAATGCAGAAATTCCGGCCAGACTAATGCCCGGGATGACGAACAGTTCTACCAGAAACAGTATGACTGCGGCAATAATGAGAACGGCGATAATGAGTATATCCATAGTTCAGAGTTATTATTTATTTTGTTTTTTCCGCGTTTCGTACATTTATTTCAAGAGCATCCAGTTCGCCGGACATTTGCAGTATCCGCTTTTCGAGGTCGAGAATGGCAGGAGCCATTTTGGCTTTTTCCCTGTTGGTTGGCACCGGCATATTGTTGACGAAGGCCGTTCAGCTTTTCTTCTTGTTGATAATAGTCTTTTTCCATCTGCTGATAGCGTCGGAAAAGTGTCTTGGCTTTTGCGGATTTAAAGTCGCTCATCAGATAGTAAGTCGTATGGTCGTCAATGACAAACTCAAAGTCCATGGCACGGCGTTCTTTGGGCTTATGACTGATAGCAGCTTTCAATCGTTGCAGTGCTTCGGTAACCGCTTGTTTATCCGTCCAGGTTTCTTTCAGCGAATGAATCTGTGCCAGACGAATGATCTCTTGCTGCTCCATTGCTTCATAATTATAAGTCTGTTTGGAAGTTAGGGATGAATACATAAATACATATCTTTCCTTCCGGTTGGAAACGGTCGGAAGCAAACCATCCGAGGTTGTTGTATTCATCGATGACGTACATATAATCGTTGTACGGCGAGTTGAACGGCATACCCACATTTTCCGGCGTCAGATAAGAGTCCGTATTTGTGTTGTAACGAGTGACAAAAATATCATAGCCTCCCAGTCCTTCGCCATCGCTGGCGTAATAAACGGTGACTCCATCCGATAGAACAAACGGATAATTCGCATTCCCGGAAGCATTGATACTACCCGGTAACGGACGTCCGTCACTCCATTCATTCAACAACTTGTTCTTTGAAAAGATATCAAGATTACCTTTCTCGCCCTTTTCGCTATAATAAATTTTATTTCCGATTTCTGTTTCATAAACAGTTCCCGGATGATCTCCTTCGGTCTTGAAGAATTCGTTGAAAGTAAACAGTTTGCCTGATTCTTCGCTGATCTTGTAAGCGTTCAGGAAAGTTGCTTTGTCCACAACGAAACTGTCGATGATACATACTTCCTCAACCCCCTTCAACATACGAAGGTCAGATTTGCTTTTCTCCAGAAGTTTCTCCGCTTCTTCCGTCGGTTTTTGCGTTTACTTAAGTCTGCGATGTATTCTTCAAAGCAGTTCACGGCGTCTTCGAAGCGGTACGTCTCATTATATGCTTGTCCCAAATAGAGTTGTCCACCGGTGATACGTTTCTTTACCGCCATTTCGAGAGGTTTCACAGCTTCTTCAGCTTCTCCTGTTTTCAGGCAACATACGCCATACCAATAATTATAATTCCCGTTCGACGGTTGGGATTTAGCATACTTCTTAAAGACAGGTTTGGCTTTTTCGTAGTCACCTTTAGTAAATAAGGTGCGTGCCTGGTCCAGTGTTTGCGCAGAAACTCCCCCAAGGAAGAGGCTGCAAATTAGAAATAAAATATATTTTCTTTTCATCGTTCTTAGCGTTTATGAGTGACGGGTTGGTAGAAAACGGCATCGCTTTCGGTCAACAGTCAATTTATCAATTGTTCAAAAGTACAAATTTATTAGAAATAAACCCTTTTTCAGTGATTCTATTATGTTAATTCTTCTTTAAATCATTCTTTTCGCTTACTTTTGCAGCCGATTTTTGAAGATATGACACAATTTACGGAAGAAGAGAAGACGATCCGCCGTATTGAACGGCGGTTCAGCAAAGGAGTGGTGCAATATGGACTGATAGAAGAAGGAGACAAAATCCTTATCGGACTATCGGGAGGGAAAGATTCGTTGGCGCTTGTAGAACTGCTGGGAAAACGCGCACGTATCTATAAACCTCGCTTTTCTGTCGTTGCCGTCCATGTAGTGATGAAGAATATTCCTTATCAGAGTGATACGGAATATTTGAAAGCGCACTGTGAGACGTATGGAGTTCCCTTTGTGCAGTATGAGACAGCTTTTGATCCTGCTACCGACACACGTAAATCTCCCTGCTTCCTCTGTTCATGGAACCGTCGGAAAGCCCTGTTCACAGTTGCCAAGGAACACGGATGCAATAAAATCGCTCTCGGTCACCATATGGATGATATTTTGGAAACTTTATTGATGAATATCACTTATCAGGGAGCTTTCAGTACAATGCCGCCCCGGTTGGTGATGAAGAAGTTTGATATGACAATTATTCGTCCGATGTGTCTGGTCCATGAAGCTGATTTGGTAGAATTGGCAGCTTTGCGTCATTATCAGAAGCAAGTGAAGAATTGTCCTTATGAATCACAGTCCAGCCGGAGTGATATGAAAGGAATTTTACGGCAGTTGGAAGCGATGAACCCGGAAGCTCGTTATAGCCTTTGGAGCAGTATGACTAATGTACAGGAGGAATTATTACCAGATAAAATAGATTAATTTGAATAGATTGTTATGAAAGGATTCTATACCATTTTGTTACTGATTGTATCTAATGTCTTTATGACATTTGCTTGGTACGGACATTTAAAGATGAAACAGGAGTACAGTTGGTTCGCAGCTCTTCCGCTGATCGGTGTGATTGCGTTCAGTTGGGCGATCGCCTTTTTTGAATATTCCTGTCAGATACCGGCCAATCGCATTGGCTTTATAGGCAATGGAGGCCCGTTTTCATTGATGCAACTAAAAGTCATTCAAGAGGTAATAACACTTGTTATTTTTACAGTGTTCACTACCATCTTCTTTAAAGGTGAGGCTTTACATTGGAATCATCTGGCTGCATTTATTTGTCTGATTGCAGCAGTGTATTTCGTGTTTATGAAATAGATATTTGCCAATTGAATAGAGGTTCTGTTTTACTCAAGTAGAACCTCTGTTTGTATAATATATATATATATATTACGGAGTAGTTATGTATTTTTCATTCCCTCCGTATAATAAGTCTTGAACTCTCCATTTTCTCCACTATAAATAAAGTAGGCGTCAATCGTTGTATCCGCTTTGCAGAAAGCTTCCGCTTCTTCCAGTCCCATCACCATGAAGGCGGTGGCAAGGGCGTCGGCAGTCATACAGTCTTTGGCGATTACCGTAGAGGACAAGATATTGTGTTGTACCGGATAGCCAGTTCTAGGGTCAATCGTATGGGCGTATTTCTTCCCATCCTTATAATAATAATTGCGATAGTTTCCGGAAGTAGCCAAGCCTAAATCTGTTATCTCAAGAATTGTCTGTAAGTCTTGGTTTACGGCCAGTGAATCGTCGATGGGCTTATTGATTCCAATGCGCCATAAGCCTTTGGAAGGATTTTTCCCTTTCACTACCACCTCGCCGCCTATATCTACCATATAGTTTTTTATTCCCTTACGGTCGAGCAGTTGTGCAATTACGTCTACCGAATACCCTTTGGCAACGGCACTACAACTTAACATAGTACGAGGATCCTGTTTGATAACTTTGCCGTTATCCATTTTCACTTTTTTATATCCGGTGATTTGTAACAGACTGTCTATCATTAATGAATCAGGAAAAGCACCTTTTTGAAACCGAATCCCCAAGCATTGGCAAGAGGGGCTACTGTAATGTCGAAAGCACCCTTTGTCTCGCGGGAAATTTCCATCGAGCGATGGAAGCATTTCTGGAAAAAACTATCAGTCACCAGCTCTTCATTGCGGTTGACGCGACTGATAACAGAACTGTCATTGAATGGCGATAAAGATTGGTCGAAGCGTTTTAGTTCAGCTTCTATTTCCGGTTTTAAGTCACCGTCATGCTGATAAGTAATTTTATATACTGTCCCAAACACCAAACCTTTGACACTGTAATAGCCACCTTGTTGATTATGTCTGACTAATATCCAGATAGTTGCCAAAATCAGGAAAGCCAGCCAAAGGAAACTTTTTTTTGTTTTCATACGCTCTTCTATTTGATGAGAAAAAACTCGTTTTATTGAAGAAATAAATGTTCAATTAATATCTTTAGTCCGATAATGACTAGAATGATACCTCCCCATAACTCTGCTTTCAGTTTCCGGGCGATGCCGCAGCCACATTGGATACCAAAGATCAGACCGATGAGTGACATGACAAACGAAACAAGCCCGATGATACAAATAGGAGAGAGGATTTGAGTATAATCTTGAACTCCCAGAAAGGCGAAGGAAATGCCGATTGCCAGTGCGTCAATACTTGTCGCTATTGCCATAGTCAATACCACTTTCGGATTTGCCGGATTGAACAGTTTACAACATTCTTCTTCTTTGAAAGATTCCAAAATCATTCGTCCGCCTAAGAAGGCAAGGATAGCGAAAGCGATCCAATGGTCTACACTTTCTATAAGATGACTGAAGGTTTTTGCACACATCCATCCGATAAGTGGCATGATGGCCTGAAAAAAGTCCGAAAGCAAAAGCCATGATTAGCATCGGTCTCCATTGGGTACGTTTCAAAATAATACCGCTTGCAATTGAAACAGCGAAACAATCCATCGCTAAGCCTATTGCAAGCAGCCAAATCTCTAGTCCTGTCATTGTATTCTAAAGAGGCAATTTATAAATAAGGGAATAAGTGATTCCCATGTTATTTGATTTAAACTTTCCGTAACCGGGCACGTACCATGGGTCTCCATATTCTCCGGTAGATGCTTTGGTTTTGTATTTCATACGTACCGACCACCCCATGTTGAAGTTTTTGTAAATACGTACTTTGACGCCTAAAACGATTTCCAGCCATTGCACCGATCCTTTCATACCCAGATGGCTGAATGGCACACTTCCTCCCCAATAACCGTCTTCCAAACTGGGGTTACCTATTACATCTCCCCAGATAGGATCATCTGCCGGCATTGTGGAAACATCATATTTAAATGAACTGAATGCATAGCGAAGTCCTGCATACAAGTAGCTATTCTTCTCTTTTTTCTTTGCCATGGTGTTGTAGTCCACACCGATTCGGAAGAATGGGGCCATTTTGCTCTTATAGTGTATACCTGTTTCGCTCCAGGTATCTGTGCCTCCCATACCAAACTCAATAGTAGGGATGAATTTATTCTTGAGGTTAACGGCTACGCTGACTTCAGAACTCATAAAGTCGCCTCCCAGCAGCTTGCTTCCAACGCCATATAAATCCACACCGACATACGTACCATTGTAGAGCGGAATGGTATCTATCTCGGCAACCTCTTTTTTCTTCTGATCTCTTTTGGGCGTTTGCACCGGACGTTGCTGTTGTGCCAGCAACGGAAGCCCAATGCAAAAGAGCAGAAGCAGACTAATTAGTCGTTTCATCAGGTGTGCGTTCTGGCCGATAATTATAGAATATCTGCAAGTTCTCGATTTCATTTGTATTGGCTTCTTTATTTTTTATATGAAGAGAATCTATCTGGTCCGGCTGCCCGTTGCCATAGGGAGGAGGGTTACCCGGTCCTCGGTTTTCCAAATTTAGCGCTGATTATATTTTGTTTCATCATATAACCACATTCCATGGACTGGAAATAAGGAGTATTTTGTTGTACAATGTATAATGTGTCAAAATCTTTTTCTCTACGTTTGGGATCGTATCTGAATATGAACACAGTAGTGTCACTTGTGTATCGTAGTGGCAACATCAGGGTATGCACATTCTTTTCATTGTTCAGAATGATAGAGTCGGTGCCTAATGCTGTGATTGTTAATGAATCAAGCGTGTCTTTTAATGCAATAGTAGGGTTATCCGGATTAATGGTATATATTGTGCAGTACATCATCGGACGTCCTGCCAATGAGCAATCGTTCTCATCCGAGCAGGCACTGTGTAAGCTGACTGCACCGCCAATGATAGTCAATATGAGAAAGATACGAATTAAATTCTTCATAGTCAGTTTATTGAATGTGAATCAAATTTTCTTTTCTATCTGATAGTTATTCCGTTCCGGTGCATTGCGCGAGATGAGTTCGCCCAAGGAATCCGGCTAAGAATAATTGCGTACCTATAATCATTGCCGTAAGTGACAAATAGAAATAGGGAGAGTCGGTCACCAGTCGGTAGGGGAGACCGTTGTACATGGCATATAGTTTACTGGCACCTACAATGATGACAGAAATCATTCCTATCAGAAACATCAATGATCCCAACAGTCCGAAGAAATGCATCGGCTTGATTCCGAATTTGGAAAGGAACCAAAGAGAGAGTAAATCCAGATACCCGTTTACGAAACGGTTCAGTCCGAATTTTGTTGTGCCGTATTTACGCGCCTGGTGGTGTACCACCTTTTCACCGATTTTCTTGAATCCGGCGTTCTTTGCCAAATAAGGTATATAACGATGCATCTCACCGTACACTTCGATATGTTTTACGACCTCTTTGCGATAGGCTTTCAATCCGCAGTTGAAGTCGTGCAGGTTTTTGATGCCTGATACTTTGCGGGCAGTAGCATTAAACAACTTGGTGGGCAGTGTCTTTGAAATTGGATCATATCTCTTTTGCTTCCAGCCGGATACCAGGTCGTAGCCATCCTTTGTAATCATCCGGTAAAGTTCGGGGATTTCGTCCGGGCTATCTTGTAGGTCCGCATCCATCGTTATGACTACGTTTCCTTCCGCTTCAGCGAATCCACAGTAGAGTGCAGGTGATTTACCGTAGTTACGGCGGAATTTGATACCTTTTACATGTTCCGATTGAGCTTTGAGTTTTTCTATCACTTCCCATGAGCGGTCTGTACTTCCGTCGTTAACGAAAATCACTTCGAATGAGAATCCGTTGGCTTGCATTACCCGTTCTATCCAAGCGTAGAGTTCGGGTAGTGACTCTTCTTCATTGAATAATGGGACTACAACTGATATATCCATTTTTTTATTACTATTTACGAATTATAAATTACGATTGAGACACTCCGTTGTTTTCCGGTTTGGCTTTTTCATTACCATCAATCCGGTAGGAATAGCCAGAATACTGCCCCAGAACACATCCCATGACAGGAGTTGCATGGTGATATTGATGGAAGTAAGTGAACGGGCGGTATCTATTGTTTCTTTTATAAAACTTCTTTGTTTTCTATCAGAGCCGGGGTGTTGGTCATCAGTTCGTCCCATAACTGGATGTAGGAGTTGATGATAAAGCCATGGTCGATGAATTGGAAATAGGCGTAGTGAGCCACAGCTACCAGCAGAGAAGCAAACATATACATAAATATGGTAAAGAGCATGGCATGTGAAAATTGGATACTTCCTCCGCAAATCTTATCCCGGTACATTTTCGCATAGTGATATCCGATGAAAGGTACGGACAATGTCAGGATTACAAATAAAAGCGAAAGGAAAGGTATGTGGAATCCCAGCGGAAATAATATGAACTTCAATATCCAGTAGATTCCCATATACGTGCCAAAATGCATGGCATATTTTTGTAAATAGCTTCTGTTCTCTGTCATCTTCGTTAATAAATTGCGCACAAAGGTACAAATAATATCGGTTGGTAAAGGGAATCTGGTTGTTAAAGTTAATAAAGCAGAGGAAGTTGTTGTCTGAATATTTTTTTGCAATTTTAATTGCCTGAAATGTAGCCTGTTAGTCTTTTGTTAGTAAAAAAGTTGTCTGCAGCTATTGCAGAATACATAAAAATGTCTACCTTTGCAACCGCAAAACGGGTAAGTCCTATACGGCCAGCTCCCTTCGAATCCTCCAGGGCTTGATCGCAGCAAAGGTAGTTGGTTGTAGCGGCGCGTCTGGTTTCCGTCAACTTTGATTTCCAGTTTTATTTTTGTAATCTCCTCTTACGTATTTGAAAGCATTCTCGATCAGTGGCTGAAGTAATAAAGGATGTATTTTTTTGCTCTTTTAGTTGCGGGTCGAAATATAAATCCAACATAAGCCTTTCGCTCATCCGCAATTGCTGAAAGGCAATATATGATCTCAGGTAATTTATTTCCTGTTCCATCGTCACTTCCTTTTCTATATCATGTTCGATATCGCAACAGGTCGGAGAGCTGCTCGATACTTTGTTTGGCTACTTTGTTATTCTCATCCACTTGAAAATAGATGGTATTTAAAGCATTGAACAGGAAATGCGGATGATATTGGGATTTCAGAAATTTAAGTTCGGTCTCCAGTTGGTCGACTTTTACTTTTTTTCTAATTGAAGGCTTTGCTCGATAAGACTCTTGAATAAAATTCTATTGCGTATCATTATATAATATAGAAACGCCAGGAGAGATCTCCTGTCACATTGATCAATGCCGATTCGCCCCATTTGAAAGTCCCGGCCATCGTTATGCAAAACATAATGAATGTATGCATGATATTTAGGAAGACGAAGTTTATCAGAAACACCCATACGTATTCTTTCCAGTTTGCTTTCTTCTCATCTTTGCTTTTGTCGATAAAGAAGCGGGCTACCCGCTTAAAAAATATAGTTTAAAAGATAGAAGTAAGCAACAGTGATGCCCAATGCCTGTAAACGTGCTTTTACGGCAAAAGTATCCAGTTCCCATATTCGCTCATTATAAGCGATATCTACAATAATAAATACGCACAAGGAAAGTGGCAGTATTATAAATAGGGTGTTAATCCATTCGTACTTTAAGTTCATTAGTTGCTATTTTAATCTTTGATACTACAAACCTATCCGTTTACTTTCTTCTATTCTGTTTTCATTGTGAGATTTCTTAATCTCTTTGCCTCGATTGAAACGATAACTGAGCGATATGCCTATCATTCTGCTGTCGTTTTTTCCTGAGACGCGTAATACAGATAGTTAGTCTCCATACTTACATGGGGGGCGGTTCGAATGAAATATATCATGTGCGTAAATATACAAACTAAATTTGTTATTGCACAGGTTTTTGCGGACTCCGAGAGATATTGTCCATAAAGGTTTCACTCTGGTCTGTCCTTCAATCATTTCTCCACTATAAAATCCGAGGGCTTCCGCATCCCAGCCGTATGGTAATGTAAATTGATTGCTGATATGTAGCATGGGTGTTGTCACTTCATTTTTAGTGTTTTCCCAAGTGTTGCCCAACTGAATTTCTTATAAGTTAAAGATCCGTTTATATGGGATGTCCACCATTGGAATGGTTTTAGGTTATTCAAGCCGGCTCTTACTCCGAATGAGTTATTGCCTGATAAATTTTGCGGCATTAGTAAGACACGGTTATTATCTTCGACTAAAAACTTAACGAGATAGGATCACTCCTGTGAGAGTAGAATACATTGAATGAATATCGTTTTTGAGTAGCCATGAGATTTCTATATTATCTATTAGTTCTGGTCTTAATTCGGTATTTCCTTGTTCATATAAAAACTGGTCTCTGACCTCAACGAAAGGATTCATATTTCTGTAATTGGGGCGGACGATGCGACGGCTGTATGCCATAGACAAATTATGATTCTGATATTGAACCATCAAAGTAGGGAAGAGGTGTACATAGCTTTGGTTGAATACCGAGTCCTGAACGGCTGAATTATAATTGCTTTTTGTATATGTACTTTCTAATCGTAAGCCTATTTCTGTTGAAAATCTGGCAGACCATTTAGCGTTTAGCTGAAGATACCCTGCGTAGATATTCTCATGATAAGCAAAACTACTGCTGAGATCACTGTCTTCTCTCCAATCACCGGCAATCAGGTTTTTGTATAAGGCATCACTGCTTATATGTACGAAAACCGATTTGAGCCCGGTGGTTATTCCGAACTTGTCAGAGATATCATAGCTCAAATTAGTTTGTCCGCTGTATATTTTAATGTCCCCATTGGTTATACCGGACAATGTGTCTCCCTTTACCGGATGAATACCTGTCTGAAAAAGGATTTCAGCAGATGGTTATCCTCTTGATTAAAAACTGATAATCAAAAGAAGCATCCCATTTTCCTGTTTTCGCAAATTTGTATATCATGTTCGCTCCCCCTATGATATTGGTGTAGCTATAGTCCGGTGTGCTTAACGCTGTTAAGGTTGAGTCGCTTTGAGTCTTGTCGTTATTAAAAAAGTCAGATACAGTCACTTCTTGTTTGTTCCTATTGAGCCAGCTTGATGAGAAGTATGTTCCGATGGCTATCTTCTCCGACAAGTCATAATCGACCCCTGTTTTGATATAATGCCCTTTGTATTGCCGGTTTATATCACTATCAAAATCTTTTCTCAGTTCAAGAGGTTTTAAAGTCATCGGATCCAGGTAATGACCGGAAACCGATAGTTCTATAAAATCTTTTTCCCCAATATAAGAATAGTCGGCATACATATTCAATTTATTGTGGTGAAAGTTCAGAGTCAGGTTTTCATTCCCTTTAGTATGTTTTCCTTGTTCCAGACCGGAGGAAGCCTGTAAGGCTTATACCTTGTTCTTTGATTTTCTTTTTTTGAATGTTAATGATGCCCGAACTGCCTGAAGCATCGTGTTTTGATGATGGCTGGGATATCAGTTCTATATTTTCAATAGAACTGGCAGGGATGGAGCGCAGGTAATTGATGAGGTTCTCTCCCGATAAATAGGTCACTTTATCATCCATTAAAACATTCGCCCCTGATTTGCCATTAAGAATAATTGTTCCGTCATTCTGAACGATTACTCCCGGTAGTTTTTCTCAGTGCATCCAGTATATTACCGTCCGTACTCAATAGGGCAGATGATAAGTTGACTGTCATCTTTCCCGGTTCGGCCTTGATTGGAGGGCGCTTGCCGATTATATTTACAGTAGACAATATATAAGAATCTTCTTCCAGTGTAATGTCACCCAATTCCAGATTCATGCTTTCCTTGATCTGCAGGGGGGATATTTGCTTTCTTATATCCGATCATTGACAAGGAAAGAAAGTAATTGCCCGATTTGACATTTATCATTTTAAATCGTCCGTCCAAGTCGGAGGTCGTCCCTGTTATATAGGTAGAGTCCATACCGTTTGATAACAATATTGTCGCGCCGACTATGGGTGAACTGTCGTTATTGGTTATTTTACCCGATATGACTGACTGTGCGGATATGCTGATTGTCTGAATCAGCAGCATAAGCAGGAAATAGATTTTAAGAGTCTTCATCATTTAAATAGTTTAATTGATTTCTGACCTCAAAATTACCCTGATGGTTTCGCGTACTCAAATTAATCTGATGAATGGAATGATTTACTTGATGAAACGAAAAGGCTTATCTGCTATACAGTATGATTATCAATCATCCGGTTGAGGACTGCTGCAAGAGTCTGAAAACGACGATGCTATTTGTTACTGCTTTTATGATCTCCTCCTGTATAATTTGATGAAAATTCCTAAGACAAACAGCATCATGAATAAAGTAATCCCGAATGCCCAGTAATTAATGACCCGTGACTCTGCGGTAAGTATATAATCACCAGCGAGAAGCCGGAAGCCGTCTATTTTCCAAATGACTACATTATCTTTCAGAACTTTGGCGTTAGAGGTGAGCAGTCTGCCCGGCAGTGTCAACTCAAATTGTATAGCATGATAGAAGACTTCGGCGATGTTGATTTTCTCTTCGCACAGGGCATCCATCATTTCTTTTTATTTGTTTTATAAAGGTCGAAAAGTATTTCGTTTGACTGGCTTTATCAAAAACATACCGCAGACCTCCTCGATATCAGCGTCTCCCATACTGTCTTTTTCTGACGAATGTTTCTTGTAGACAGAATCTTTCAATTTCCTCCAGACACTGCAGGCAAAGCGGTATCTCTTGTAAAGGTGAAGTGGCGGATGACTTCCCAATTGATCGTCATAGACATTGCGATTGTACCATTCTCCGAATTTAGCTTCGAGTTTATCCAGTTTATCATTCATTTCGATGCCGTTCATGCCTCTGAAGGCATCATCGTTTCCATGAAGCCAAATCATTTGCTCTTCCTTATTCAGATATTTGTCAAGAGGGACTGGTCCTTTGTCCGGAAGTTCTTTGTAAGTAGCGGTATATATATAATAGGTATAAAACCATCTAAAACGTTTCTTTAACTGCTCCGTAGGTATAGCCAAATGGCACTCAGATGCTCTTTACCTTTGTCAACAGTGAAGTATTCTCCATCTACTCCGGAGAGTTTTTGGCAGGCTTTTACATTCAGTTTTTCTTCTTCTCCCCAGAAGTTGAATTTAATTGTAGAGTCTAGATTTACTAATTGCCAGTTGGCATTCGGTTGAAACAGAAATGGGTTATGTGTCTTATTTCCTGCAATGAAAGCGGAATCACCTTGTGCATAGATTTCTCTGTACATACTTCCGTCCCTTTCAACCCGTGAAGTCATCCGATAATAGGTGCTGCAAGAAGTCATGCTGAAAGTAACAGTAGCATGGTTATTGAAATAGTTGGTTTTCATATTCTGTCTATTTTAATCGTTTTTTTTTGATGACTTGTAAGATTTGCATCTTCCGGGATTTCCGGTGTTGTATATATTGAGAGGATAGATAAGTATTCTTTTTCCAGCAGTCGCATTTCTTCCCAGTTGTCAGGTAATGGAATGCTGTTTGACCAGTTATCATATTCATTTTGCATTTCTGTCCGGTGAGGGACAGAAGTGAAGCAAGTGTCATTGATGAATACAGGAGTAATAATGAGGCGGCAATGCCGGATGCCCATGCTCCTATGAGAAACTTTCTTTTTCTTTTTCCGGTGCGTTATCGGTTATTCTTATTCAGAATAGCCGCTGTTAGTTCTTCTGGATTTTCTAATATGGGTTGTCTGTTTTTTGACTTCGGTCAGCCATTCTTCATACTTTTATCTTCTTGTTTCATAAGTCGGGATCTATTTGATTCATTTTATTACGTATATTCTTTCGGGCAAGGTACTAGAGTACTTTTTATCTTCTCGGGTGATAATCCTGTGATAATCTGTACTTCTGATGACTTCCAACTCTTCTACATCACGCAGCATGAAAACAAGTTTCTGCTGGGGAGGAAGTTCGTTGGTATAGCGCAATATCAATTCTTTCAGTTGCTTGTTGGATAGAGATATCTCAATATGATCGTCAGAAGGAATATTTACCGAATCGGAAAAGGCGGATTCATTATCCAGGACGAATGGCGAAACGAACGCAAACGGTCGTAACAGGCGTTGCAGGTGATTTTGTAAAGCCAGGTAGACAGGCGGTTTTCCTGATTGTACGTTTTCAAGGATAACCATACTTTTACAAATGTTTCTTGTGTTATGTCTCTGGCTTCCTCTTCATCACAAAGCAACCGGAAAGCTAGCCTCGGAATACCATTGGCTGAAATTCGGTGACCAACTTGTCAAATGCTGCTTGTGTCTTTCCGTTGGCTCCGGTCTACCAGTTCCTGTATCTTTTCCTGATTCATCATTATTTATTCCTTGTTTACTATATGATACGCATGAAAATGCTTCAGGTCGTTTTTGCGAATCATCAAATATATAAAAAAAGAGGATAACTTTTTAAAACATTGCCCGGGGAAAGATATCTGAAAAGAGAATAAAGATTATTTGATTCTCTTATATCCGTATACAGCCAAGTCACCGAGTTCTTCTTCGATGCGGAGCAGTTGGTTATATTTAGCCATACGGTCCGAACGGCTTAATGAACCGGTCTTGATTTGTCCGCTATTCGTAGCTACTGCGATGTCTGCAATCGTTGCGTCTTCCGTTTCGCCGGAGCGGTGGGAAGTGACAGTCGTATAGCCATGACGGTGAGCCATTTCGATAGCGTTCAGAGTTTCCGGTCAGCGAACCGATTTGGTTTACTTTGATCAGGATAGAGTTTGCACATCCCTTCTCGATACCCATTGCGAGGAAGTCAACGTTCGTAACGAACAGGTCATCACCTACCAACTGGCAGCGGTCGCCGATACGTTCAGTCAGTTTCTTCCAGCCTTCCCAGTCGTTTTCGCTCATACCGTCTTCGATGGAGTCGATTGGGAATTTGTTGATCAGTTCTTCCAGGTAGTCGATCTGTTCTTCAGCAGTACGCTTCTTGCCTTTTGCACCTTCAAACTTGGTATAGTCGTAGATACCGTCATGGTAGAATTCGGAAGAAGCGCAGTCCATACCGATCATTACGTCTTTACCTGGTTCGTATCCGGCAGCTTTGATGGCTGCGATGATAGAGTTCAGAGCATCTTCCGTACCTTCCAAGTTGGGAGCGAAACCACCTTCGTCGCCTACGGCAGTGCTAAGACCGCGGTCTTTTAATACTTTCTTCAATGCATGGAATACTTCGGCGCCCATTCTCAAACCTTCTCTGAATGAGGGTGCACCTACCGGACGAATCATGAATTCCTGGAATGCGATAGGAGCGTCACTGTGTGAACCGCCATTGATGATATTCATCATCGGTACAGGCATTACGTATGTATTTGTTCCGCCGATATAGCGATAGAGAGGGAGATCAAGATAGCTGGCTGCTGCTTTGGCTACAGCGAGAGATACGCCAAGAATAGCGTTAGCACCTAAGATTGGACTTGGTTTTAGTACCGTCGAGTGCCAACATTGCGTAGTCGATTCCTCTTTGGTTGAGAGAAGACATACCGATCAGTTTCGGAGCAATGATCTTGTTTACATTGTCCACCGCCTTTTGTACGCCTTTTGCCACCGTAACGTTGCTTGTCACCATCACGAAGTTCGAGTGCTTCATGTTCACCTGTGGAAGCACCTGACGGAACAGACGCACGTCCCATGATACCTGATTCCAATACTACGTCAACTTCTACTGTGGGGTTACCTCTTGAATCGAGAATTTCTCGAGCTACAATTTTTTCTATTTTCATCGTTTCTATTGTTTTGAATAATATTTTTGCAAAAGTACGGACTTGACAGAGAGTGGAAAATCACTATAAATAGGTATTCTTTCGAATCATACTCCCTAGATGTCATTAGTCCGGTCTTATTAAATAACAATGTGACGATGCTTTTTGTTTGAATGCGGATGGATGAAATTGGTAGAATTCTAGTCTTCGATAATAACTCCCAACAGCGGAAGCAAGTCCATGGCCTGCAAGGAAGTAATGACAGCTCCTTTCAGGTCGCTGATATTAAGTGTTATTCCGCCGATGCGCGAAGTACGCAGGTCGATTCCACGGAGCGGAGCATGAGAAAAGTCAGCTTCTACCAAATCACAACTGTCGAAGGCGACGGAAGAGAAACGGCAGTCATTGAAACTTCCGTTCCGGAAATGGCAGTGCGAGAAGCGTACCTGATTCATTTTGCTCATCGCCAGATTGATGTAAGAGGCATTACAGTCATGCAATAAAACATGATTCATGGTCGTCTCTGAAAGGTTGGTTCCTAGTAATTTGCAGGCAATGAACTCTACCCGGTAAAGGGAGGCTTTCTGCAAAAGATATATTGGACAGGTCGCAGTTCTCAAACCGTATATCTGCCAGGCCTGAGAAGAACGGAATTTACATTCGCTGAATGTCTGATTCCGGAAAGTGCAGTTCTTGAAACTCTTGTAAGACTTGCTGATTCCCTCTTCTCTTCCTTTGCTGAATATGAGATTTGAGACGGTTTCCTCTTTTTCGAGCAGTTCTTGCAAGGTGCTTGTACTGACTTCCTGTTCCTCCATCATGGGAGGAGCCACACGGACGGGCTTGGCTGCATTTCTTTTGATCATATGATGTAGATATGTTATGTTTATTGTTTTACAAGTGAATATCCCAAGTACAGCATAATGAATCCTACAAACAAGCTGAGGCCTACATAGAGTGAGAGGTAGAAGAAATTATCGTCTTTGATTAACTGAAAGTTCTCATTCATGAAGGTTGAAAAGGTGGTGAATCCTCCACAGAATCCTACGGTGAGAAACATTCTCAGATTGGGGTTCATCAGATTTCCCCTGTTCGAAGAGTCCGTAAAACAGGCCGATGGCGAAACAACCGAGTACATTGACCAGAAGTGTTCCCAAAGGGAAGGAAGGTGTCAAGAAATTCTGAACGTAACGCGAGATGAGATAACGCAGAACGCCTCCGGTAAAACTTCCCATACCGATAAAGAGTAAAGTCTTGAGCATGTTCTGACAATTTAAGAGTTATACATTCAAATTGTAGGATCATCAGCCCGAAGGGCGGTTAAAGGCTAATCCCATAGCCGGTGCAAAGATAGAAAAAAGATAAAACTATTTGCAGAAGGCTTCAAAATCTTTTTTCAAATTGTTTGAACCCTCCGGTGTAAACCTTATCTATCCGTTCGGAAACAATGGATGAGTCATCTTTGTTTTGAAAGGAGAGTACAAAATCACGTAATATCTGCCGGGGAACTTTCTCGATCCAGAAAGTGACGAGTGCATGAGAGAGGATATAGGCGTATTGTTCGTCGGTTCTTTGCTGCTTCATAAATTCCTTTTTGGCGGCTGTTGATAAAGGTGAGCAGATCAATGTCCCCCAACATATATATAGTGCGGATTCTTCCTTTTTCGTAATCGGTAAACGTGTGCTGAAGTCCTTTTTATTAACTTTACAATGCTCAAAATATTCGGCAAGTCCCTCGTTGAACCATATCGGAGGACGTCCTGCCGTGATTTGCAAGGTGAGGTGATGGCTCAGTTCGTGATAGATGACGCCCAGACCTTGTTGGTATTCTTTTTCTCTGCTTAATATGATGGCCTTTTGTAATCTGGATATATACATTCCGTTTGTACTTTTGGGAGGATGTATATTGAATTTGTTCAGATAGACCAGCGCATCTTCCCTTTTGTTGAATACAGTCAATTGAAGATTAAGCGTATCGGGAAGTCCGAATTGTGCATAAAATTCGACTTCATATTGAGGGTCTGTTCAATCTTCCGGCGTTCTTTGTCCGTAAGCGGGTCGCCTTCATAAGAGATTCTTACAGTCTGCGCATGGAGCAGGTCGCAAAGGCAGATGAAACAGAGGATAAGATAAAATATACGCATATTGTTTCCCTTTATTTTGAGTATTTCTGCTTCTGAAATTTCTTTTTTTCACGTTTGCTCATTTCGAGCATAATCAGTTCATCATCTGTGGCAGATTTATAGGCTGTTTTCTCCTCCAGTTTTACATCCCCTTGTCCGTGCGGAATACAGGAGTAAAGTGAGAATATGGATAACCTAAGAAGCCGTTTGCATCGAATTTATTGTTATCAAGAAAAAAAATAAGAGATGGATACCCGAGTACTCCGGCTATCCCAATGGGTTGCCCGGTCATGACTTCTTCACCCGTCTGGATGAAGTTTTGACGCATCATAAGGTAAGCGGCAAAGGTATGGTCGGGGTGGTATATCAACAATTGCTGTGGCAGCACTGTCGCACAGGCGACTCCTCTGGGGTTGCATAGACGGTGTCTCCTTCCTGAATTTGAATATCATAGTTTTGGCAGATTCCTGAGGAGCGATCTGCCATTGTGTTTCTTCGCCGGTCTTTACAGGAAGTGCATAAGGAGTACTGATCTGAAAGTCTTTGGGGAATTGACCGCGGAAGAACATATACCTGCTTTGAAGTCTTGAAAGAATTGCTGGCATTGGAGCCTTTCTCTATTCTGAATACCGTGTTCTTTCCGGGGTTCAAATTGTATGAACGATCATTTTCGCGAAAAGGTAGTAACTGCACAGGTCTCCGTTGTAATAGTTTAATTCTGTTCCTCCTTCCGGAGTTTGCTCCCATTTCGATTCAATAATGCGCGGGAGACATTTCCATTAAGTTTCGCAGAGACTGTGCGGAGGCATAAACGGTAGATAATGTTGTAAGAAGTACCAATGTCGTATATCTGAAGTGCTGTGTCATAATAGTAATATTAGATTATGTGTTATAAAGTAAGATATTTTGCTTGCAAATTTATCAATTATATGCTAATATCATAGCATACTTTTGAACTTTTTTTGTCTCTGGTATTCAGATTAGATGTAAATTTTAGGATAATTCAATCCGAACCCATGCGGATATTGTATTTTGAACTATATTGTATTCCTTGTCATTGGGCGGTTGTTAGTGTTTTATCTGACTGTCTTTTCTATGATATCCTGCTTATATTTGTATCTTTTTCTACCTTTCATTGTCTTACCCTGGATTTGGTTGACTACTATAAGTATCAACTAAAATGAATAAAAGATGAAAAGAGTGACATGACCTTTAGTCCTTATCAGCCTTTGAACTTCTTGGCGATTTCTATCGTTCGAATTTCTCAGTTTCTCGTTTTGCCCAAGAAAAAGGGATTGCCCGCATTACATTTTGGCGTTGGGTTCGTATCTTTGAGGATTCTAATCCTGAAATATCCGCTTATATGAAAAGAACAAGTCTCCCAAGTCCTCGGATGAATCCTCCTCAATTACTGCCTTACGTCTTGAGAATGAGCGTTTACGTGCAGAGCCTTAAAGATGCTAAAATGCGTGCGCACGCCTTCGATACGATGATTGATGTTGCCGAGGAGATGTTTAATCTTCCTATCCGAAAAAAAGCTGGTACCAAACAATAAAAAGGCTTTGTAAAGGGAGGCATGCCTATACGGTGGTCTCTCTTTGCAAATTGTTTGGTGTAACAAAGCAAGCCTTTATAAGTATGTTGACCATAGTACGGATAGTTCGGCCCGTGAACGTTTTGTTCTTGAGTTTGTCAAACGTGTGCGTTCAAAGGACCCTGGTATTGGGGGGGATGAAACTTTTGGCTGATGTACCGTAATGAGTTCGGCACCAGCCAGGCCTTTGTTGGGCGTGACTGTTTCTGTGCTATATTGTCCAAGTATGTTGACAATACGCAAACGTTTTCGGGCTCCACGTACGACAGACTCCTCTCATCACTTGCCACAGTATCCTGATTTAACCAGGACATTGCTATTAGAACATCCTGATCAGCTGTGGGTTAGTGATATCACTTACATTACCATATGGTTGCCTGACGGCAGTTATGTGTTCTGCTACCTGTCTCTGGTGACAGACGCCTATACGAAGGAGATCATTGGGTATTGCGTAGGGTGATACCTGGGAAAGCCTGTTACACAGTGGAAGCCTCTGAAATGGCAGTCAGACGCATAGCTGCAAAGGAGATTAGGGTTTGATCCATCACCTGACCGAGGCGTACAATATGCCAGTGCGGATTATATTTGCCATATTACGACATAACGGGATTCTTCCCAGCATGACAGAGGATGGTAATCCCAAGGACAATGCCATAGCTGAGCGTGTGAATGGCATTATAAAGAATGAATTGCTGCAAGGAATGCGCTTTAGTTCAATACAGGAAGTCAGAAAAGTTCTGGTAGCAACAGCCGTTCACTTCTATAACAACGAAAGGCCTCATATGAGCTTTTGGATATGCTTACCCCTGGTACAGGCAGGAGAAATGCAAGGACCTATCAGGAAAAGATGGATAAGCTACAGAGAAAAGTATCTGAATGTAGCACTTGCTTAAAAATAAATATGTACATTTGCTTATGAAAAGACCAAGAATGCCTGCAAGAAGGGATAGAAAGAGGAAAAAGGGTGAGTTCCTTTTTTTTTTCTTCTTTCAAAGAGAAGAGTCAACCGGTTAAAGGAATAAGAAAAAATAAGTAAACCGGAGGCAGGAATAATAAATAATAAAGTAAACAATTGTTGGGGTTAGTAATATTTCTAGTCAACACATAGCAGCCATTAGAGATAAACAAGTCAACCATTAT